>Ga0070741_10011401_pt1:0-15000 | contig 16430 bp, 14 predicted proteins | sample Coa_R1_4_FD_66440 | JGI IMG/M metagenome (GOLD analysis project Ga0070741, IMG submission 66440) | Surface soil microbial communities from Centralia Pennsylvania, which are recovering from an underground coalmine fire - Coalmine... | ecosystem: Environmental > Terrestrial > Soil >...
CAAGCCCATCCTGCTCTTCTCCGCGGTCGCTTACGGCATCATCTCCTTCCCGATGTTCAGCTACCTCTCCAGCGCGCCAGACGGCACGCGCCTGATGGTCGTGCAGTCGGTCTCCGCCGTCCTGCTTGCGATGTATGCGGGTCCGTTGTGCGCCATCCTGGCCGAGTTGTTCCCGACCAAGGTACGCTTCACCGCCCTCTCGATCGGCTATGGCATGTCCGTGACCTTGTTCGGCGGCCTGGCCCCGTTCATTTCCACCTGGCTGATCGAGGCGCTCAAGAACCCGGTGGCGCCGGCTTTCTTCCTGATCTTTTCCGCAATCGTCAGCACGATTACCCTGCTGATCATGAAGGATCGCACGAATGCTCCACTCGATTGAGTCGCAACGATCGATCGCCATGAGAAAGGGGGAAACGCGCGCCTGCGATCCAGTGACGCTCGAGATCGTGCGCGGCGCCGTTCGTGCGGCGCAGGCCGAGATGGAGGCGCTGATCGAGCGCACGGCGATCTCGGCGTTCATCCGCGAGAAGAAGGACTTCTACACCGCCCTGTTCGACGCCGACGGCGTCATGGCGGTGGGCTCCAACCTGCCGGTATTCGGCGATATCTGCGGGCCGGTATTCCGCGACTTCCCGCCCGAGAGCATGCGCGCGGGCGATCTCTACTGGTACAATGACTGCTACGGCTCGCGCGGCGCCATCTCGCACTCAAACGACCAGGTGCTGGTGGCCCCGGTGTTCCATGACGGCCGGCGCTGCGGCTTCGTCATGGGCTGGGCCCACTTCTCGGACATCGGCGGCATGCGGGCAGGCTCGATCAGCCCCGACACGCAGGACATCTTCCAGGAAGGCATCATCGTGCCGCCGACCAAGCTGATCGATGCCGGCGTCACCAACGAGGGCGCGCTCAAGATCTTCTTCCGCAATTCGCGTTTCCCCGAACAGAACAAGGGCGACATGCGGGCGCTGATGGCGGCGACGGCCCTGGGGGTGAAGCGCATCGAGGAGATCGTGGCGCGCTTCGGCCACGACGTGGTGGCCGATGCCCTGCGCCAGCTGCTTGCCCGCACGCGCAATCTGGTGCGCGCCAAGCTTGCCGAGACGTTCGACTACGGTACGCACCGCTTCACTGACGCAATCGACTCGGATGGACATGGCAACGGACCCTTCCACCTCCGGCTGGCCCTGACCCGCGAGAAGGGTCCCGACGGGCAGGATCGCTTCATCTTCGACGCCACCGCGACCGATGACCAGTCGCCCGGGCCGGTGAACCTGCTTTTGAACCCGGACGTGCCCGGCACGGCGCTGTCGATGTTCTATCTCGGCGGCGATCCTGCGCAGGTCTGCAACGCAGGCGGCCCGCAGGCGCTCGACGAGGTGCGCTTGCGCGAAGGCTCGCTGCTGTGGCCCAAATTCCCCGCGCCGCTTGGCATGCGCGGCCTCACCCTGATGCGCTTCCTCGCCGCCGTGAACGGGCTTATCAACGTCGCGGGCGGCAAGGCGCCGGCGGCGCACTCGGCCTATGTCATCACCTTCCTGCGTGGGACCTACCGCACGGACGAAGGCGCGCTCGAGCGCTTTTTGATGTCGGACGGCATCGGCGTCGGCTGGGGCGCGCGCGCTACAGCCGACGGCACCGATGCGGTCTATTTCGTGGCGCAGGAGAACTACCCCGTCGAATTCCTCGAAAACGGCTATCCGGTGCGGCTGCGCACCTACGGCATCCTGACCGACTCCTGCGGTGCGGGCCGCTGGCGCGGCGGCTGCGGCATCGTGCGCGAGTACGACGTGCTGGCCGAGGAGGCCGTATTGGCCATCCGCATCGACAGCGTGAAGAATCCGCCATGGGGCATCGCCGGCGGCATGGCCGGCGGCACGGGCCGCATCGTCGTCAATCCCGGCACCAACCATGAGCGCCAGCTTCCGCCGCTGTCCGACGGCAATATCGTGAAGCGCGGCGACGTGCTGCGCATCGAGACCGGCGGCGGCGGCGGTTACGGCCATCCGTTCGACCGCCCGCCGGAAAGAGTGCTGGAAGACGTGGCCGGCGGCTTCGTCAGCGTCGACAGTGCCAAGCGCCTATATGGCGTCGCGATCGCCGACGGCGCGATCGACCGGTCGGCCACGACCAAGCTCCGCGCCAGGCGTCCCGAGACAAAAGCGTTCCATCGTCATAGTTATGTCGACAGCCTCGCCTGACACGTCGCTCGCCATCGCCATCGACATCGGCGGCACCTTCACCGACATCGCCCTGCACGACGCCAAGAGCGGCAGGATCTGGCGCGCCAAGACGCCGTCGGTGCCGGCCGACCCCAGCCAGGCGTTCCTGACCGGCGTGCAGATGGCGCTCGCCGACGCGGGCCACGGCGCGGCGGCGCTCGAGCGCGTGCTGCACGGCACGACCGTCGCCACCAACATGATCCTGGAGGGCAAGGGGGCGCGCACGGCTCTGGTGACCACGGCGGGCTTTCGCCACGTGCTCACCATCGGCCGGCAGGACATTCCCCGCCGCGCCAACTATCTCGCCTGGGTGAAGCCCGCCCGGCCGGTGCCGGCGTCGCGCGTGCTGGAAGTGAAGGAGCGGATCGGCTCGGGCGGCGTCGTGATCGAGCCGCTCGACGAAGCAAGCGTGCTCGCGGCCGCAGACGCCTGCCGCGCCCTCAAGGTCGAGGCGATCGCTGTCTGCCTGCTGCATTCGTTCGCCAACCCGGCGCACGAACGCCGCGTCGCCGAGATCCTGCGCCAGAATTTGCCGGGCGTCGCCGTGACGGCGTCGTCGGACGTGCTGCCGGTGGTGCGCGAGTATGAGCGCTCGCTCGCCACCGTGTTGAACGCCATCGTCATGCCCGGCGTGTCAACCTACGTCTCGCGCCTCGAAGACCGGCTCGCCGGCGAAAAGGTCGCGGCGCCGCTCCTGCTGATGCAGTCCAATGGCGGCGTGGCGGGCGGCAGCGCCATTCGCCGCGCGCCTGCCCTCACCGCCCTCTCGGGTCCGGCTGCCGGCGTCGTCGGCGCGCGCGATGTCGCGGCAGCCTGCGGGATCAAGGACATCATCACCGTCGATATCGGCGGCACCAGCGCCGACATCTGCCTGCTGAAGAACGGCCGCATCGAGCTCACCCAGAGCGGCCATGTCGGCGAATGGCCGCTGCCCTTGCCGATGGTCGACATGGTGACGATCGGCGCGGGCGGCGGCTCGATCGCCAAGGTCGAGGACGGCACGCTCACGGTCGGCCCGCAAAGTGCCGGCGCCGATCCGGGGCCGGCCGCGTACGGCAAGGGCAGCCCCTGCGCCACGGTGACCGACGCCCATGTCGTGCTTGGCCACTTGCCGGCCAAGCTGCTGGGCGGACGCATGGAACTCGACTCGGCCGCGGCGCGGGCGGCGATCGAGCAGTCGGTCGCCAGGCCGCTCGGTCTTTCGGTGGAGGCCGCCGCGCGCGGCGTGCTCGCCATCATCGACAACAACATGGTGGGGGCGCTGCGCATCGTTTCGGTCGAGCGCGGCCACGACCCGCGCGACTTCACTTTGGTGCCGTTCGGCGGCGCGGGGCCGTTGCACGGCTGCGCCCTGGCCGACCTTCTCGGCATCCGGCGCGTGCTGATTCCGCCCGCGCCGGGCGTCCTTTGCGCCGACGGGCTGCTGGCGGCCGATCTCAAATCCGACTTCAGCCGAACCTTGCCCAAGGCAGGCGCAGTCGAGCTCGACGTGGCGCGGGCCATCTATGCCGAGCTCGAGAAGCAGGCGGAGGAATGGCTTGCCAGCGAGAAAGTGGCGCGCGCTGACCGGCAGTTTCGCCGCGCGGCGCTGATGCGCTATCACGGCCAGGGCGGCGAAGTGAGTGTGCCTTGGGTCGACGACGCGCGAGGCGTCGAGCAGGCCTTCGCCGACGCGCACCAGGCGCTCTATGGCTTCACGCTCGATGCCGCCATCGAGCTCGTCACCCTGCGGGTCGAGGCGACGGGCCGCATGCCGCCGCCACCCAGACCGCAACTGCCGGCTGGCAAAGGCGCCGCGCCGCAGCGGCACGTGCCGGTGCATCTCGCGTCGGGCAACGTGGAGGTCCCTCTCTATGAGCGAGCGGCCTTGGGTGCCGGCGATCGAATCCTGGGTCCAGCAATCGTCTCCCAACTCGATGCAACAACCCTGCTCGCGCCGAACTGGGCCGGCGAGGTGCATGCCTCCGGTGCGATCCTGCTCGTTTCCGGTAAAGAGGCTGGCGCCGATTGACGGCGGTCAATGCGGCCTCATTCGACCGAGGCTATTGGCAATTTGCGGCGGAAGCAGGTCTGCCGAAGGCACAGTGGGGAGATGCCGCTTCGGTGGGGCCGAAGCGGCATTTTCTTTGCTCAATAGCCCGTCGGCAAGCCGACGCCGGCGTCGCGTAGCCGCCGTTCGAGCACGGGAATGGCGGCAGCGGCCTGGCCCTGATGGCATTGCGACATGGCCAATCGGGCCTCCGGATCGCTGCGGCGGTCCGCCTGGTTTCGCGGCGAAAATTCCGAGGTTCCGACGTATCGGGCATATCGGTCGGCGAGCGCCGCGCAGTAGGCGACGGAGCCGCCCTGCGCAAGCGCCGAACCGGCTGCGACCACGCCGCCTGCGAGCAATACAGATAGAGTAAATAGGCGCTTTGCCATCCCAACCTCCGAAGTGGTCAGGAGCAACGCAACGGCATCCGCGCAGGATGCAGGCCTTGTCGTCTTAGGCGGGTACCGCGTCGGGGACGGCCAGTGTGGGGCTTTGCCTGACTGATGCAGCCCGCTGTGGCCGCCCCGCCGGGTCGATCGTGTGGCGCCGCTATGCCGGAGCCCGAAGGCATGCGCCGGCAATTATCGCGGCACTCTGGTCCGGTGGAACCATCTAAACCTCCGCGCTCGATTTAGATGAGCGAATTGAGGCACTCGTCCCCGCGGCTGTCAACGGCGCGATAGGTCAGCCTCCCGAACCTTGGCCTCGCCGCTTTATCGCGCTCTCAGTCAGTGGCATCGTCGGACCTGCCAGCGGTTGATGACGCTGCCGGCCAAGCCAGACACGAGGGAAGGACGCTCATGACCACAAAGGCGATTAGCCGGCGCACGACCCTGGCCGGCATACTGGGCGGCCTCGCCGCCCAGGCACCGGCCGCGCAGGCTGCAACTCCGGTGAAAATCGGCTTTTCGATGCCCCAGACAGGCGGACTGGCGGCGATCGGCAAACAGGCTCTGCTGACGATGGAAATCTGGGCAGCGGACGTCAACGCAAAGGGCGGCATCCTCGGCCGGCCGGTGCAGCTCATCACCTACGACGACCAGTCCAATCCCGCCAACGTCCCGCAGATCTACACAAAGCTGCTCGACGTCGACAACGTCGACCTTCTCGTCACCAACGGCACCAACCTCACCGTGCCGGCGATGCCGGTTGCCATGCAGCACGGCAAGGTCGTGCTCACCATGCTGGCGCTCGCCATCAATGACGAGTTCAAGTACCCGAGATATTTCCAGACCATGCCATACGGGCCGCACGGCAAGCAGTCGATCAGCGAGGGCTTCTTCGAGGTGGCAATGGGAATGAAGCCCAAGCCGACGACCGTGGCGCTGATCGGCGCGGACGCCGAATTCGCGAAGAAGCGCTCGATGGCGCCCGCCAGGAGGCGAAGAAGCACGGATTGAAGATCGTCTATGACCGCACCTATCCGCCGACCACCGTGGACTTCTCCGCCGTGGTTCGCGGCCTCGCCGCCAGCACCCCGGAAATCGTCTATGTCGGCAGTTATCCGGTCGATACCTCGGGCGTGATCCGCGCCGCCCGCGAGCAGAACTTCCGCCCCAGGTTGTTTGGGGGAGGCATGGTCGGCACGCAAGCCGCGACCCTGAAGGGCGACCTCGGCGAGATGCTGAACGATGTTGTGAGCTACGAGCTTTATTGTCCGGCGGTGGCCAGCAAGTTTCCCGGCGTCGAACCGCTGCTGAAGAAATACCAGCCGCTCGCCAAGCAGAAGGGCATCGATCCGCAAGGCTACTACGTGCCGCCCTTCACCTATGCGACCATGCAGATCCTCGAGCAGGCGGTAACCGGCTCGGGCGGGCTCGACCAGGACAAGCTTGCCGCCTACATGCACGCCACCACGTTCAAGACGATCGTCGGCGACGTGAAGTTCGGCCCCGACGGCGAGTGGGATCATTCGCGCATGTTGTGGGTGCAGTTCCGTGGCCTGAAGGGCCAGGGCATGGATCAATTCGCGAATCCGGCGGCGGAAGTGGTTCTGCACCCTGCCGAATACCGCACCGGCGAGCTGCGCTATCCCATGGGGCCGGCCAAGCAATGAACGACGTCGCACACAGGTCCTGGACTCCCCAGCCCCTCGACCCGGCCGACGTCACGGTCCATCGCCGCGGCAAAGGCCAGCCGCTGATCCTGCTGCATTGCCTCGGCATGGACTGGCACTTCTGGGACGCGCTCGATCCGCTGACCGACGAATTCGAGTTGATCGCCTACAGCCTGCCCGGCCACCACGACACGCCGCTGCCGAAGGGGCAGTACGGCGAGGCCGAATTGAGCGAGCAGTTGCTTGCCCTGATGAAGCGCGAAGGCATCGACCGTGCCCATATCGCCGGCATCTCGATGGGCGGCTCGATGGCCCAGCATTTCGCCGGCACCTATCCCGAGATGGTGGGCCGCGTGATCCTTTGCGATTGCACGCCGCGCTACAACGACGAGATGCGCGCCAACTGGCCGGTGCGGGCCGAGGCGGCGCGCACCAAGGGTGTGGCAAGCCTCATCCCTGCGCTGGAGAAGGTGTTCTTCACCCAGGCCTCGCTCGACGAGAACGGGCCCAACGTTCGCCACGTGAAGGAGAAGTGGGCGTCCTGCTCGGGCGAAGGCTACGCCCTGGGCTGCGAATGGCTGGCCCATGTCGATGCGCGCGAGCAGGCCAAGCGCATGAAGATGCCGACGATGATCCTGCTCGGCTCCAACGAGGGGGCGGCCTTCAAGGAAGCCGCACGCTGGATGGCCGAGAACATTCCGGGCAGTCACGGCATCGTCGAGGTGCCCAACGCGGGCCATGCCTCGGTGCGCGAACGGCCCGACTTCGTCATCGGCGAATTTCGCCGCTTCTTCGGCTGACCGTTTTTCAGGAGCAGGTACATGGATTTCAGCGGCAAGGTCGCACTCGTCACCGGTGGCGGCAACGGAATCGGACGCGCAGCATGCATCGCCTTCGCCAAGCACGGTGCCAAGGTCGTGGTGGTCGACAAGGATACCGCCGCGGCGGAAGCGACGGCCGGCATCATCCGGCAGGCCGGCGGCAAGGCGACCTCCCTCACCGCAGACGTCACCAAATCGGCCGACGTGCAGGCCTACGTCAAGGCGACGCTCGACAAGCATGGCCGCATCGACTGCTTCTTCAACAATGCTGGCATCGAGGGCAAGCTCGCCAACACCGCCGACTACGACGAAGCGATGTTCGATGCCGTGATCGGCGTCAATGTGAAGGGCGTGTTTCTCGGCCTGCGGCACGTGCTGCCGCAGATGCTGAAGCAGAAGAGCGGCGCCGTGGTGAACACCGCCTCCGTCGCTGGTCTCGTCGCCTCGCCCGGCATGCCGGCCTATGTCGCCTCCAAGCACGCCGTGATCGGCCTCACCAAAACCGCCGCCGGCGAGGTTGCGCGCCAGGGCGTACGCGTGAACGCCGTCTGCCCCGGGCCGGTCGACACGCGCATGATCCATTCGCTGGAGCAGCAGATCATGCCGTCCGATCCGAGGGCCATCTCGGAGCGCTATCAGGCGGCGCAGCCGACCGGCCGCTACACCACGCCCGAAGAAATCGCCAACATGGTGCTCTTCCTGTGCTCCGACCTCGCCTCCAATACGACCGGCGGCCAGTTCGTGGTCGACGGCGGGCGGACGGCGACCGGCGGCGCGGCCACCAATCTCGTGGCTCGCTGAAGGATCGCCATGGCACGCCTGCAGGACAAGGTCGCAGCGATCACCGGCGCCGCGCACGGCATCGGCGCGGCGATCGCCCAGCGTTTCGCCGAGGAAGGCGCCCGGCTGGTGCTGCTCGACACGGATGGCGCGCAACTCGAGAAGACCGCCGCCGACATCAGGCGCAACAGTGCCTCGGTGATCACGATCGTGGCCGACGTCACCGAAGAGAAGCCGGTCGACGAGGCGTTCGCGCGCATTGCCGCCGAACACGGCCGGCTCGACGTGCTGGTCAATGATGTGGGCGGCGCCCGCAACGCCCGGCTCTGGCAGATGTCGGCGGCGGACTGGGATCACACGATCAAGCTCAATCTGCGCTCGGCCTTCCTGTGCACGCGGGCCGCCTGCAAGCCGATGATGAAGCAGCGCTCGGGCGCGATCGTCTGCCTGTCGTCGGGGTCGCGCGAGGGCACGCCGTGGACCGCCGCACACAGCGGCGGCGCCGCTTATTCCGCCGCCAAGGCCGGCATCCACGGCTTCATTCGCGACGCGGCCTACGAGCTCTGCGGCCATGGCATCCGCATCAATGCCGTCGCACCCGGCCCGATCGACACCGAGCGCACCGCCGGCGTCTTCGAGGAGATGCGCGACAAGGACTACAGTCCGTGGAAACTGGTGCCGATGGGCCGCATCGGCAAGCCGCGCGAGATAGCCGATGCCGTGCTCTACCTCGCTTCCGACGAGGCGAGCTACATCACCGGCACGACGCTCAACGTGGCGGGCGGGCGCTAGCTTCACCGCTTACTTGAAGGTCCAGCGCTCGCCTTGCGCCGGAAGGATGAACCTGACGCCGAGATCGTTGCCCGCCTCGAGCTCCTGCTGGATCTTCTTCTGCGGCTGCTCCTCGGTGAGCGAATATTTGATGTGGCTGACGACGATCGGCAGGCCCCTGAGGGCGTTTCCGCCGGCCGCCCGATCGAGCTCGTGCAGGCTCGCCAGCAGCCATTTCGGCGTCAGATGGCCGAACAGCAGATTGTCCGGCCGGTCGCTGGTGTAGGACGTCTCGATGATGATCGCCTTCAACCGGTGCTGCTTCACGCGCTGGGCGACGGCGGTCCATACGTCGTGCATCCTGGTCGACTTCTCGACCGAATCGGGCCCGGTGTCGCCGAAGCAGAGCATCGACTCCTGCCCGCTTTCGAGCAGGAAGGCCGTCGACTCCACGCCGCCATGGCTGAGCGGAAAGGCGGTGACGCTCATGTTGGTCTCCTTGAGCGGCGTTGCCGTCGCCGGCGCGAGATCCTCGTAGGTGTATTTCTTGAGCTGGGGCGCCTTGCCGCGATCGGCGAGATTGGGCCAGGCCTGCCAGTTGAAGTAGCTGGCGGCGAGCGCGGCATTGACCGAAGCCAGCGCATAGATCGGCTTCTTGCTGTCGTCCGGCGAGGCGATCACAAGCCCGCCGACATGATCGAGATGGGCGTGGCTCACGAGATAGCCCTTGATGCGATCGGTGAGCACGTAGCCGACACGGCTGAGACCGCTGCCCGCCGGCACCGTGAGCTCCTTGAAGGCGCCCTTCTCGTCGGCAACGCGCAGGCCGTTCACCAGCGTGCCGGCATCGCAGGTGACCGCGCGCATATCGTCGTGCGGGTGAATGAGCCAGGCGCTGAGGTTGCCGTCCTCGATGCCGCCCAGCGCGCCCAGCGCCACGACGTCGAAGCCGTCGGCCGCAGCGGCACGTTCGACCGCGAAGAGCGAAAGCCCGACGATCGCGGCGAGCAGCGCCGGCCGTTTGGTCTGCATCATTCATTCCCCCCAATCATCCGCAGGCCTGTCTTACCGCAACCGGCCAAGGAACTCGACAAGCCCCCGGCGCATTGACTGTGGGACGGGCGAGAAAGGCATCCATGCAGGCGGGCGGACGGCGCAGCGTGCCGATCAAGGTTGTGGTGGCGGCCGTCGCCGGCAACGCGCTCGAATTCTTCGACTTCGTGACCTACGCCTTCTTCGCGGTCTACATCGCCCAGGCGTTCTTCCCGGCGAAGACCGCGTTCGTCAGCCTGCTGGTGACGGTCGGGGTCTTCGGCGTCGGCTTCGTGTTCCGGCCGCTGGGCGGCGTGATCATCAGCGCCTATGCCGATCGGGCCGGCCGCAAGCCCGCCCTGCTCCTGACGATCGCCATGATCACGGTCGGCACGGCAGGCCTCGCGCTCACGCCGTCCTATGCCTCGATCGGGGTCGCGGCTCCGGTGATCGTGATCGTCTGCCGGATGATCCAGGGCCTGGCGCTGGGCGGCGATGTCGGGCCGGCCAGCGTGTTCCTGATCGAGATCGCTCCGCCCGGCCGGCGCGGCTTCTATTCGAGCTGGCAGCTCGCGAGCCAAGGCATCTCGGGCATCCTGGCCGGCGGGATCGGCACGCTGCTGTCGCTGCTGCTCGACAAGGAGGCGATGGCGGCATGGGGCTGGCGCGTGCCGTTCGTGCTCTGCCTCGCGCTGATTCCGATGGCGCTGTACCTGCGCCGCGCCATGCCCGAGACATTGGTCGAGCGCGCCGAGCCCGCGTCGCAGGGCACGGGCAAGATGGCCTCGCGCCTGCTCGGCCACGGCCGGCTGTTGGTGCTGGGCGTGCTCCTGATCGTGGGCGGCACCGTCGCGACCTACGTCGCCAACTACCTCACCACCTACGCCATCACGACCCTGCATTTCTCGGCCAGCATCTCCTTGTCGGCGACCTTGGTGGCGGGCTGCTCGACTTTTCTCGCCTCGCTGCTCGGCGGCTGGCTGGCCGACCGATATGGCCGGCGCATGGTGATGATCGTGCCGCGCCTGTTGCTGACCTTGCTGGTATGGCCGGCTTTCCTGCTGCTCGCCGCCCATCCCGACGCGGCGACGCTTTACGTCACGGCGATCGTGCTCACCGCGCTGACGGCGATCAGCAGCACGGCCTCGCTGGTCGCCATTCCCGAGCTGCTGCCCGGCTCGATCCGCGCCACCGGGCTCGGCGTCACCTACGCGGTCGGTGTCTCGCTATTCGGCGGCACGACTCAATTCGTCATCACCTGGCTGCTGGGCGTGACGCAAAATCCCGTATCGCCCGCCTGGTACGTCGTGCTGACCAGCCTGGTGACGCTGGCCGCCATGCTGGCGATGCCGGAGAGCCGCCATCGCGAGCTGTAAGGTCATGTTCTGACCTACTATCAAACCCCGCCAAACGAACTGCTGATATAGCCAAGCCCTTGGAACAACAGCGCTTTTGACGATTCTTGCATTGCTGCCATCGTGAGCGAGCGGAGCGCGAAGGACCCGGCGTCGCAACAGCGCGTTATTGCACCCGTTGGTCCTTCGCTGCGCCAGGACGACGGGACGTGTGGTGGCGATCATGGCGTCGCCACCACAACCCCGGTGCCAGAAGGAAGCCGATTCCGTCGTATAGAACGTCCGCCAGGCATGCGTTCCTGAACGATCGCCCAGCTTGGAGCGGCCTCCCGGGTCACCTACGATTGCGAGCTCGGCACGGGGAGAAGCGCTCAGTGGCCTACACGCTGCATTTCGACGAGATGCACAAGGTGCTGCTGGTCCGCTTCTCGGGCGTGCTGACACCGAAGGATTTCGAGACGCTCCGGGAGGACACGCGCAAATTCGCCGCCCGCCATGGCAACTGCGACGGCATCATCGATTTCACCGGCCTGACGCGCTCGGACGTCGACGTTCCCTACATTCGGTCGCTTGGCCGCCGGCCGCGAATCATGGGCGGCGCCCGCCGCATCCTCGTCGCGCCTCAGGCGGAGATGTTCGGGCTGTCGCGCGTCTACGGCCTCCATCAGGACAGCGTGAAGAGCGACGAACCGATGGTCGTGCGCACGCTGGAGGAGGCCCTGGCGTTGCTCGAGCTCGCGGCGCCGCATTTCGTCCCGCTCGAGGTGTGAGGGCGCGCTAAAGCATGATGGTTCGGCTGGAATCAGCCGAACCATCATGCCTTGTGGGAATAGCGGGCCCAAATCGGTGATTTCTCGCATTATAGTCTGACTGGAGAGCGCCAATTTCCAAGACAACAACGCGCGACAGTTAAAATCTGGACGGCGATGGAGAAGCCATTGGACTGGTATATGCAGTGGTGGATATGAGGGTTCAGTTTCGCAATTGTGGCGCCGATTTAGGCGTCCTCTATCTTTTTCACTTGTCCGGAGACCGCCCATGAATGCGACACAGCCCGGCGATCGGCCAAGCCGATGAATCCGCCGATGCGTACCCTGAATGGCGGTGTTCCTCGCGTGGGGTTGGTCCGCCTGTCGTTGCTCGCGCTGATCGTGGGCCTGGTAACCGGCTTCGGCGCCGTGCTGTTCAGGGATTTGATCGGGCTCATCCATAACGCCCTCTTCCTGGGTCGATTCTCCGTCCACTACGACGCCAATCTGTTCACCCACCCCAGTCCGTGGGGGCCGTTCGTGATCCTCGTGCCCGTGGTGGGTGCGATCATCGTGACGTTCCTGGTCACGAACTTCGCGCCCGAGGCGCGCGGCCACGGCGTGCCGGAAGTCATGGACGCCATCTACTACGGGGGCGGGATCATTCGGCCGGTCGTGGCCGTGGTGAAGTCGCTCGCGTCCGCCTTCGCCATCGGCAGCGGCGCCGCCGTCGGCCGGGAAGGCCCGATCATCCAGATCGGTTCCGCCCTTGGCTCGACCCTGGGGCAGATCATCCGCATGCCGGCCGGGCAGCGCATCATCCTGGTCGCGGCGGGCGCGGGGGCCGGCATCGCCGCTACCTTCAACACTCCCATTGGCGGCGTCATGTTCACGATCGAGCTCATGATGCCGGAAGTGAGCGTATCGAGTTTCCTGCCCGTGGCGATTTCGACCTCGGTCGCGACGTTCGTCGGCCGCTATTACTTCGGCTTGCAGTCGGCGTTCGACGTGCCGCATCTCGCGCCGCTGGCAGTCGATCTCGAATCGGCCTTGACCCTCGGGCTATACGGGGTCCTGGGGGCGATCGTCGGCGTCGCCGCCACCGCCTTCGTGCGCGGCCTGCACCTGGCGGAGGACCTCTTCGACAAGATCGGGTCGCGCTACCTCCGCCATATCTTCGGCATGCTGCTGGTCGGCGTGCTGATCTACGTGCTCTTTCTCCAATTCGACCACTACTACGTCGAAGGCGTGGGCTATGCGACGATCCAGGCGATCCTACTGGGCAACCTCGCCGCGCCCGGCCTCCTCCTGCTCCTGTTCGCCTGCAAGCTGTTCGCCACCTCAGTGAGCCTGGGATCGGGTTCGTCGGGCGGCGTGTTTTCGCCGTCGCTGTTTCTCGGCGCCACCATCGGCGGCGCGTTCGCCTCGCTCCTGAAGGCCGCGCATTTGGGCCTCTCGCTCGATGTCGCATCGTTTGCCATCGTCGGCATGGGCGCCATGGTGGGCGGCGGCACCGGCGCGGTCATGACGGCGGTCACCATGATCTTCGAGATGACGCGCAACTACGACATCATCCTGCCGATGATTCTCGCCGTCGCCATGAGCGTGGGCGTGCGCCGCCTGCTGTCGCGGGAGAACATCTATACGATGAAGCTGTTCCGCCGCGGCCATGCCATACCGAAGGCCCTACATGCCAACATGTTCCTGGTCCGCCGCGCCGTGGACGTCATGGATAAGGACGTCGTCGTGATGCCGGCCGACGCCAGTTTCGAGGATCTGTTGGCGCGGCCCGACAACAACGGCCGCCTGCGCCATGTCGTCGTCGAGGACAACGGCCGGATCGTGGGTGTCATGCGGGTCAACACGTCGCTCAGGACGCCCGCGCCCGGGACGTCGTCCGCCGTAAAGCTGCGTGATCTCGCGAGCCGGCAATTCACCTTGGTGCGCGAGAACGACGTGGCGTTCGACGTCATCCGGCGGCTGTGGCGTCGTGGCGCGACGATGGCGCTCGTCGTGCCCGACTCCCGGGCCGTCCCCCGCGCGGCCGACGTTCGAGGCGTGATCAGCAAGGAGCACGTCGCCGATTCGGTGGCCAACAGCATCAACGTCTATCCCGCCGCCGGTTGATCCGACGGCGGCGGCGTCAGGCTGGGCGTCTTCGCGACAAGCTGACGCGGCAGCGGCCGATCATGGATGCGCCTATCCTGCGCAGCGATGCGCGACTCGACAGGCTCGGTCTGGCGGCACCCGGCTCTCGCCGTGGCGCTGTTCGCCATTACGCTCAATTTTCTGCAGCCGCTGGCGCACGCCGCCCTGATGAAGGGCGGTGCGCCAGGCGAGTTCCGAAGCGCCCTCTGCAACTCGTCGCGGGCCAACACGGACGAGAGCTCCACGCCGGCGCCGGCGGTGGCCGAGCACGATTGCTGCCTCGGACCCGTCAACGCGGCTCCCTTCATCACGCCGTCGTCGGAGTTCGTCACCGTTGCGCCGCTGGCGCTGCCCGCGACGGGCTTTGCCTCGAATTCGCAAGCCCCGCCGATCTCAATCGGCGACGGCCCCGGCCAGCCGCGCGATCCTCCGGTCCGCGCCTGATCATCGCCTCCTCCTGAGGCGACAATTCCTGTTTGCTTCAGGATGGACGCCGTCGCGTGCCGCCATCCCGTCGCGAGCGCCAGTCTCGATTTTCAAGCGATTTGCGGAGGCACCCATGCTCCATCGACGTTCACTGCTCGTGATTGCAGCGTCTCTTGTCTCGTCATCGGCCGCGCTTGCACAAAGTTACAAGGTTGGCGGCCTGGTCATTGACCAACCGTGGGCGCGGGCCACCGCGCCCGGCGCTTCGTCCGGCGGCGCCTTCCTGAAGATCTCCAACACCGGCATGGCCGCCGATCGCCTGGTATCCGTCAGCACCCCGGCGGCGGACAAAGCTCAAGTCCACCAGACCAGGATGGAGGGCAACGTGATGCGCATGCGCGAGCTCGACCACGGGCTGGAAATTGCGCCAGGTGCCACGGTTTCCCTCGAACCCGGCCACTTCCACATCATGCTGATGGGGCTGAAAGCTCCCCTCATCAAGGGCGCGAAGGTGCCGCTGACGCTCGTCTTCGAGAAGGCGGGCAAGGTCGACATCAAGCTCGATGTGGTCGCCATGGGCGCCATGCCTTCCATGCCCGGAATGAAGGGCA
>Ga0070741_10011403_pt1 | contig 16428 bp, 13 predicted proteins | sample Coa_R1_4_FD_66440 | JGI IMG/M metagenome (GOLD analysis project Ga0070741, IMG submission 66440) | Surface soil microbial communities from Centralia Pennsylvania, which are recovering from an underground coalmine fire - Coalmine... | ecosystem: Environmental > Terrestrial > Soil > Unclassified ...
GTGCTGCGCGTCGGCCTGACCGGCGGCGTCGCCTGCGGCAAGTCCGTCGTCGGCGAAATGTTCGCCAAGCTCGGAGTGAAAGTCATTCAAGCTGATCTCGTCGCCCACGAGTTGATGCAACCTGGCCAGCCGGTGTACCAGGAAGTTGTAGCTCATTTCGGGCGTGGGATTCTCAACTCCGACGGCAGTGTGAATCGTCCCCGGCTCGCCCAAGCCGCATTCGGCGACGGCACCCCGGAATGTCACAGCAGAATCGAAGAACTTAATCGCATCGTGCACCCTGCCGTCATTGCCCGACAGGACGCCTTTATGGACGAGGTCGGTCGCGCTGATCCACAGGCCATCGCCATGGTCGAAGCAGCTCTGATCCTCGAAGCCGGCGTGCAAGGCCGCTTCGATAAGCTGGTGGTCGTGACCTGTAAATCCGAACAGCGCGCAGAACGTTTGGCCAAGCGTTTGAACATTGATGTCCAATCCGCCCGCCGCGAGGTCGCACGGCGAATGGCAGCACAACTGCCCGATGAAGAAAAGATCAAGGCTGCCGATTTTGTCATCGATAACTCGGGCTCCCTCGATGCGGCCGAGCGCCAGGTGACCACCATCGGTGCAGAACTCCAGCGCCTCGCCGATAAATCGGTAATTTGATAATTTTGTTGTTTGTAATTTAACGCGCTCACTGTTTGCCGACAGTAATCAGTGCTCGCACTAGCTTTCACAGTGCGCTGTAAGTTGTGTTTTCAATTGCAAAATTACCCGATTACTAAATTACAAATCCGTGCTGGTCCGTCTAATCCCTGTGACTCACCGGTTCGAGGTTCTTAAATGAGAGTGCTACGACCTTTCTTGATTGCAGTTGTTATCGCTGCCGGTTTCTATTTCTACACAACCCATCACCAGGGCTCGGTGAATCCCGCTCCGTGGGTGAGCCACCCCACCAAAGTTGAAATCAGCGAGGCGGCCGGGCCTGAAAAACTGGACCCTGAAGAACAGAACAACATTAGCGTCTACAAAAGGAACATCCCGTCCGTCGTGAATATCACTTCGCGCGCCATGGCGTTCGATTTCTTCTATGGCCTCGTTCCCCAGGAAGGCCAGGGTTCCGGTTTCATCATCGACAAGGAAGGGCACATCCTGACCAACTACCACGTGATTGCCGAAGCGCGTCAGGTGGAGGTCACGCTTCATAATCGCAGAAAGTACAAAGCCCAGGTGATCGGCACCGATCGTTCGCACGACCTCGCCGTCATCAAGATTACGGCTCCCGATCTGACACCTGCTACGCTGGGCGACTCCAAAAGTCTGGTCGTCGGCCAAAAGGTTTACGCCATCGGCAATCCTTTCGGACTCTCCGGCACCCTCACCCAGGGTCTCGTGAGTTCCATCCGTTCCGTCAGCGAACCCGACGGCACCAAGATTGATGAAGCCATACAGACCGACGCGGCGATTAACCCCGGCAATTCCGGCGGTCCGCTGTTGAACTACCACGGCGAGGTCATCGGAATTAACAGCATCATCGCCAGCAATGTGGGACAGAGCGCCGGAATCGGGTTTGCCATTCCCATCAACACTGCCAAGGCCGTGTTGAACGACCTGGTGACCATCGGCCGCGTGCGCCGCCCGGCACTTGGCATTCGTAGCCTCCCGATTGGGCCGGAGCTGGCGCAGGAAATGGGTCTGCCCTCCGATTATGGGGTGCTGATTGTGCAGGTCGTCCCCGGCGGAGCCGCCGACCACGCCGGCTTGCGGGGAGGAACCGAACGCGCTTACCTGGGCAATACCCCGATCATGCTGGGTGGCGATTTGATCGTCGCCATTGACGGCCATCCACTCGAGGATGAGCGCGACATGTCAGACATCATGAACCAGCACCGTTCCGGCGACACGGTCACGGTAACCATTTATCGTGGAAAAAAGAAGATGGATGTGAAGGTCACGTTGGGAGAAGCGAGGCAGCAGACATAAGCGCCTGGCGCTGGGGCACTCGCAGCATGGCCTGCCAATGCCGGAGCAGACACATGGTGACCGATCCGAAATAAACTCTGCCAGTGACTAGGCTGCTCGCGATCGCTTCTCTCGCGCCACTTTTGCCGCCTGCTTGCCAAGCGCCGTCCTTGTCTTTTTCGGAAGGTGTGCAATCGTGCGTTTGCGGCGGGCCGCCGCTGCTGCCTTCTTGATGTTCTTACGAGCTGCTGCTTTTTGTCTTGCGCTGGCCATCACAACCTCCTGCTGAAGAACCTCGTTGGTTGGATGACCTTGTCTTCCCATCCGGTTACCTCGCGCGTGCAATTCTCAGGGCTCCCGGACTGACACTCAGCGTCTTAGATCCGCTGCAGTTGCTCCAGGGTGCGCTCATTGCGCACGTTGCCGGTGTTCAGCGTGGACTTCGGCTCGAGCAGGACGACGTGGGTTTCTTCGTCGGTAACCGGCATGTGCTCAACCCCTTTGGGCACGATGAAGAACTCGCCGGGATTGAGCACCACATCGCCATCGCGAAACCGCAGCGTCAGTTTTCCCTTTATGACAAGGAAGAGCTCGTCTTCGTGGTCGTGGTGGTGCCAGATGAATGGACCGTTGATTTTTACCAGCTTCACGTACGAGTCGTTGATCTCGCCCACGATTTTGGGCGAGTAAACCTCGTCGAACGTGGAGAACTTCTGGGCGAGATTTACCTTTTCAGATTTCATGACGGTTTAGATTCGCGGGTCCCCGGAGAGTCGCGGAAAAAGCCATTGGCACTTAGCGAAAGACATTCAGCTAGTCCTCCGATCTATCAATTATCGGAGATTTTGGGCCGAGTGCACCCGGTGTTTGACTGACCGCTGAACACTGACTACTGAGTGCTTCCTTCAAAACCGTGGCAGCAAAAATCCCGCGTGCCGGCGGTGTTCCCGCCACGCCTCTCCAAATTCCCGCTCCAATACGAGATCTTCACGGCGCCCTTTGACGAGATAGGAAATCAGCACAACCAGCACGGAAATTACTCCGCGCCACTGGCCTAGTCCGATCGCGCTTCCAACCACTCCCAGCAGCACACCAGAATAAATAGGGTGACGCAGATGCGCGTAAGGTCCGGTCCTGATGAGTTCGTGTCCCCTGCGAATGCGTACGCGTGCGCTCCAGTTCTCCGCCAGATGAACCCGCGCCCACACTGCCAACCCAAGACCTGCGGTGGTTATCACCAGCCCCGAAATCAATACCCATTCGCTTCGGGGCAGAAGACGCTCGCCCAAAACTCCCACCCCCGTCTGCTCTACAAACAGAAAAATGAAAGTGATCGCCAGCATCGCGTGATGAACGATGCGTATCCGGGGAGCGTCAGAAATCTTGACTTCTGCTCCTGCCGAGTCAGTCGAGGACTGTGAGTGCTGCTGCACTTTGGCGGCGACTAACCAGTAAATCCCAAACGCCGCCCAAAGCATGCGAATGACCCGGTCGACGCTATGGGCAGTCATCTTCTCGATCCGTGCTTCCAGGCTCTGAAAGAGTTGTTGGATTTTTAAACTGAGAGCTGCTGGCTACTTGTGCAACGATTCGAATTCTCCCGCCAGCCGTGCATGTTCTGCCTGCGCAGCTTCCACCAGCGCGTGAAAAATTTTGCGCGACTCCGGTTCCTCGTCATAGGTACGCTCGGGATGCCACTGCACGGCCAGCACGAAATGATTGCCCGCAGTACCCTCAAGCGCCTCAATGATTCCGTCCGCCGTCGAGCGTGCAGCCACCCGCAGCCCATCGCCAACCACGTCCGCCGCTTGGTGATGGCTCGAGTTGACCGCAAGTTCCAGCCGCTCCGTCTGCCCCAGTCCGATCATCCGGGCGAAGTTTGACAGCGGGTCCACCTGCACCGTGTGCGCCCGCCGTACCGTGCGCCCTGCCGTATGCGGAACGGCGCTGTGAAGCTCTGCCTCGATATCCTGCACTAGCGTCCCCGTACGATATACGTTCAGACTCTGCAGTCCGTAACAGATGCCTAGGATGGGTTTGTGCATATTGTAGGCATCCTGCAGGAGCAGCTCGTCCACCATGTCGCGCCTGGGATCGGCAGCCGCCGTCTTGGAACTGCGCTCCGCCCCGTATTTTGAGGGATCCACGTCGGCCGAACTTCCCGGCAGCAGCACCGCGTCGCAGCGCTCGATGAGCTTCATCACCTCTCCCGGCGCTCGATCCAGGGGGATGCGCACCGGCTCGCCACCTGCCTTCTCGACAGCACGCTCGTATTGCGGAAGAGCCCGCTCCACATACTCGGGATTGTCGGACCGGGGAAGCGGAATTGCGATGCGTGGCCGCATCACTCAATTGTAATTGCAGGGCGCAAGCTCGGGCTGCGAGCATCTAAGAATGCCCCCGGCTCAGAGTTTTTCGTCCAGGCGCGCCAATGTTCGGCTCTGCAGGTGCCTTCGTATCTCGTAAACCGATGTGGCGATGAGCGTCACAACTCCAATCGTGATGGCCACCGGTAGGGCGGCATGGCGGTAAGCTGCGGACATATTCACATGATTGAGTCCACCGTGCAGCTCGCCGACAATCGCCAGCGCCAGGATCGCGCCCAGCAGAGTTAAGGCAAATGTAAGCAGCGTCACCAAAAACGTGACGACGATCACGCGAAACAGAACTCCCGCTAAGGCCGGCCTACGCGACTTTGCCATCTCATTAAAGCTACAGCATTGGAGCTGGCGCCGCACTTCGTGGTGAGTCATCAGCTTCTGAGGAGGCTTCGTGCGCTAGAATAAAAGGTTCATGTCCCAAGCTGCTAATGCCCTGACGCGTTCACCTGCCGATGTGATCCGGCAGACCAGCGTTTCTCAATCGTCAAATGGTATCTGCTATGCCGTCGTGGGGGAGCTTACGACCAGCACGGCCGACTTGGAGCGAATGGTCGCCGCCGTTCCCAACACCATTGCCGCCTCTCTCCAGCGCAAAGCGTACTACTTCGTTCCGCTCACCGTCAGCCAGGGCGAAGACACCTTGATCGCCGATCGCTACGATCTCGCCCTCAGCGACAATGCCGTTTGCCACCGCAACATCCAGCTCGGCGATTCGCAGTGCGTCTTCATCTCCACCCGGCTGATGGATGACAAGTTCTCCATCGCCTTCGAATTCTTTATCAATGTGGGACATGCGTTCGTGGAGGCTGCCGGCGTTTCGCAAGCCTTTGCCGATGTCGCATGGAAGCAGGTGGAGAGCGGCGTTCGTGGTGAAACCAGCCTCGACGCCTATGAATCGCGCCGGCTCGCCACTGCCCACGGACCCGACGCCGAACGGTACAAAAACGAGTACCTGGCCAATGCCTTCGCCGATGCCGTGTCCATTTACCTGCTCTCTCTGGTGCTGGACGTGGACTATTACGATCTGCGTGAGCGCGACTATCCTCTGCTCGCGCCCGCAGCTCTTGCTGAACGACTGCGCAAGGTCTCTGAATTGTTTCCGCCCAACGCCGGATTCGATTTCAACGTCTTCTACAAGCGGCGCACATAGCTACTGGCTCCTCGCTTCGAGCCATCAGCCCCGAATCTGACTATTGCGACTTGCTCTGTGTCCGAGGAAATCATTGCGAACGCGCGAAGAAAGAGCTAGAAGCTAGTAGCTAGAGGCTCGCAGCTAGAGATGATTGCTCACCTTCGCGGACGTCTCATCGCCAAGCACCCCAACCAGGCCATCGTGGAGACTGCCGGTGTGGGCTACGACATCACCATCAGCGTACCCACATTTTCCGATCTGCCCGCCCTCGGCGCTGAAGTTGCCCTGCATATCCATACCCACGTGCGCGAAGACACGATCGCCCTCTATGGATTTCTCCGCCCGGCCGAAAAACAGCTCTTTGAGAAATTGATCGGCGTCAGCGGCATTGGGCCAAAGCTCGCCGTTACCATCCTGAGTGGGATGTCCACCGACGAGATGGTGCGCGCGATTCGCGGCAACGATCTCGGCCGGCTTACCCGCGTGCCGGGTATTGGCAAAAAAACCGCCGAGCGCCTTGTCCTGGAGTTGCGCGACAAGTTGCAGGATTTCGGCGCGGCCCCTACCATCGCAGCGGTCACGCCGGTCGAAGAAGACGTGCTTTCCGCATTGACCAATCTTGGCTATCAGCGCGCTGCAGCTGAGCGTGCTTTGGCGCAAGCCGCCAAGAATGGCCACCGTGACTCCTTCGATATCCTTTTTCGTGAGACGTTGGCCGGCCTATCGAAATAGTGGCCGGCAACTGGGAGGACTGACGGGTTCGCGCCTAACTACTAACTCCTAGCTACTTCTTGCGGGCAGGATTTCTTCCACGTCAATCAGTTCGGTCGGATATCTTCCCGTGTAACAAGCTGAACAGTAGGTGGACGGCTCGCCATCACCACAGGCTTTCTTTAATCCCTCGAGCGAGAGATAGGACAGCGATTCAGCGCCGATATAATCGCGGATCTCGTCCACGGATTTGTTCGCCGCGATGAGCTGCTTCTTGGACGGCGTGTCCACCCCGTAAAAACAAGGGGAGATGGTCGGCGGACAGGAAATGCGCATGTGCACTTCTTTGGCCCCGGCGCTGCGGATCATGCGAACAATCTTGCGGCTGGTGGTGCCGCGCACGATGGAATCGTCAATCAGCACAATGCGTTTGCCTTCCAGCACACTGCGCACCGGGTTTAGCTTCAATTTCACCCCGAAGTCACGTACCTGCTGCTGCGGTTCGATAAACGTGCGGCCCACGTAGTGATTGCGGATCAGTCCAAAGCGAAACGGAATGCCGCTTTCCGAAGCGTATCCCATGGCCGCACTCACACCGGAGTCGGGTACGGGCACCACGATGTCGGCATCGACGGGAGCTTCCCGCGCCAGCTGCCGGCCCATCTGTTCCCGGCTCACATCCACCGATCGTCCAAAAACCAGGCTGTCGGGTCGCGAAAAATACACGTGCTCGAAAATGCAGTTCGACTGTTGCTGCGCGGGAGCGAAGAACCTGGATGAAACACCTTCGCGCCCCACCACAACCAGCTCGCCCGGTTTCACATCGCGCTCGTATTCCGCGCCAATCAGATCGAATGCGCAAGTCTCAGATGCGAAAACCACCGCGTCCCCAGTTTGCCCAGCCGTTGCCGGAATACGTCCCATGGCCAGCGGACGGAATCCACGCGGGTCACGCGCCGCAAAAATGCGGTCCCTGCTCATCATGACCAGCGAGAACGCGCCTTCCACCCGGCGCAGCGCGTCCGTCATTGCTTCCGGCAGCGTCTGTTCACGCGACTGTGCAATCAGGTGAACGATTACCTCGGTGTCGCTGGTCGTCTGAAAAATCGAACCCTGGGCCTCCAGGCGGCCTCGAATGGCGGGGGCGTTCACCAGATTTCCGTTGTGCGCCAGCCCGATCATCCCCTTGTTCGATTGCACCACGATCGGCTGCGCGTTGAGCAGTGCCGAATCTCCCGTAGTGGAATACCGCGTGTGTCCGATCGCCTGTGTGCCCCGCAGCTTCTGCAGCTTATCTTCAGTAAAAATGTCCGCTACCAGCCCCATTTCCTTATGCACGCGCAGCACGGTGCCATCCGAACTGGCAATGCCCGCCGATTCCTGTCCCCGATGTTGCAGAGCGTGTAGCCCGAGATAGGCGAGCTTCTCCGCCTCGGGATGGTTGAAGATCGCCACCACTCCACAGTACTCGCGCAATTTGTCTGAGGTGTTGGGCATCACGCTCTTTTCAAATTCGATTAACTCTTCTGCACCACCGCCGGAACCAGCCGCTCTTCCGTTTCCACGTGCAGCGCCCGTTCCAGCCCATATTGCCACGCTTCTTTCAGATCCGACACTGCCGCTGACACGACCACCGCGTCGTCCACTCGAATTTCAAATGTCTGGAATGCAGTTTCGCCGATGGCTTCGGCGGCCACGCCGTATTTTACCGCTATTTGTTGGATTCGCTGCAGGTTCTGTCGGTCGCAGGATATGACCACCCGGCTGGCATCTTCTCCAAACAGCACGTACTCGGCGGGCAGGCTCCCCGACGCAAGCTTCACCTTAACGCCCACTTCGCGGCGGAACCCCGATTCCGCCAAGGCCACGGAAATGCCTCCTTCCGAGCAATCATGGGCGGATTCCACCAGCCCTTCTCGGATGGCTTCGACCACGCATTTTTGCAGGGCCGCTTCCTGGGCCAGTTCCAGCGACGGCGGAAATCCCCACACCGCGCCCAGCACTTCTTTCGCGTATTCCGACGAGCCGAATTCCGCCAGGGCATCGGTCAGGTCCCCCGGTTCGGAGGCACGCAGCAGCACGATCGCCCGGCCCGCCTCCCGAAAGTCAATCCCCGCGGCCTGCTCGACCTGATCCAAAATCCCCACCACTCCCAAAACCGGAGTCGGATAGATCCCCTCGCCCAAGGTCTCGTTGTAGAAACTGACATTCCCCCCGGTGATGGGGACTTCCAACTCCTCGCAAGCTTTGGTCATGCCATCGATCACCTGGGAAAACTGCCACATGATGGCTGGCTTTTCCGGATTGCCAAAGTTCAGACAGTTCGTGGCCGCCACGGGAGTGGCTCCAGTGCAAGCCACATTGCGCGCGGCTTCGGCCACAGCATGCATGGCACCAAGCCGCGGATCCAGCCAGCACCACCGCCCATTGCCATCCACCGCCATCGCCAAACCGCGTTGCGTTCCCTTAATTCTTATTACTCCGGCGTCTCCCGCTCCCGGACCCTCGACCGTGTTGGTCTGCACCATGGAGTCGTATTGCTCGGTGATCCAGCGCTTCGAGCAGATGTTGGGACTCGCGAGCAGCCGGCGCAGATTTTCTGTGAGATCGCCGGACCTCGCCAGCTTGATGGATTCCGGCATCTCGCGCTCGACCGGCGGCTCCCAGCGCTCCAGCGGACGCTTGTACACCGGAGCATCGTCGGTAAGCGCTTCGTTGGGAATTTCCGCCACCACGGTCCCATGCTCCAGCACACGCATCTTGCCGTCGTTGGTGACACGCCCGATGGTGACCGCATCCAGTCCCCACTTTTCGAAGATGCGGAAAACTTCTTCTTCCCGCCCGCGCTCCGCGACCAGCAGCATCCGCTCCTGCGATTCGCTGAGCATGATTTCGTACGAACTCATGTGCGTCTCGCGTTGCGGCACCCGATCGAGTTCGATTTCGACCCCTACGCCGCCGCGTCCGCCCATCTCGCATGTCGAACACGTCAGTCCTGCCGCGCCCATGTCTTGAATGCCGACCACCGCGCCGGTCTGCATCGCTTCGAGACACGCTTCGAGCAGCAACTTCTCGAGGAACGGATCGCCTACCTGGACATTCGGCCGCTTCTGCTCCGAGCCTTCGCTGAATTCTTCGCTGGCCATGGTGGCCCCATGAATGCCGTCGCGCCCCGTCTTCGATCCCACATAAATAACCGGATTGCCTTCCCCGGATGCACGCCCATAAAAAATCTGATCGCGCCGCAGCAAGCCCAGAGCGAAGGCATTCACCAGCGGATTGTGCGAGTAGCTGTCCTCAAATTTTGTTTCGCCGCCCAGATTGGGAACCCCAAAACAATTTCCATACGACGCGATGCCGCTCACTACTCCTTCGAGCACCGAATGGTTCTTGTGGATCTCTGCCTGTGCCACACCCGGCTTGGGCGTGATCGGCCCAAAGCGCAGCGAATCCATCACCGCCACCGGACGCGCGCCCATCGTGAAAATGTCGCGCAGAATTCCTCCCACGCCCGTTGCTGCTCCCTGAAACGGTTCAATGAAGGAAGGGTGATTATGCGATTCGATCTTGAACGCGCACGCCCAGCCGTCCCCGATGTCAATGATGCCGGCGTTCTCTCCCGGCCCTTGGACCACGCGTTTGCTGTGTGTCGGCAAGCGCCGCAGGTGCACGCGTGACGACTTGTACGAGCAGTGCTCGCTCCACATCACGCTGAAAATCCCGAGCTCGGTCAGCGTGGGCTCGCGACCAAGCGCTTTTCTGATCTTCTCGTATTCTTCGGGACTGAGGCCGTGCTCTTCAACGACCTGCGGCGTGATCGCGCTTTCAGCTGAAGTCATGGGATACAGCTATTGTCGCATTTTCGTACAGAAAAGTTCGTGCAGAAAAGAAAGTTCTTCGCCTATGTCTAAGCTGACAACTGAGAACCGACAACTGACAACGGCTTCATTGCACCGCGCCCGCAACAAAATTTCTCCATCCACAATTGCACCGCTCTTGCATCATTACCAACTAACTACTTGACAGAAAATTTTTCGAGCGTAATTCATTAGTGCGCTCCGAAAAATTACGTCAAAACTTTTTCCACATGGAAAAACCTTTGTGCTAGTATTCGCAAAGTTTGTAAACATCCGTTGCCGTAACCCAGAAAAATCAGGCACCCGAGAGGTGCCTGGCGTGCTACGCCAAAACCGTCTCTGGTAAAGACCAGAGTGAAACCTTTTCCGAAAACATAATTCAGCCTGCTCCTATGAGGGCGGCGCGAGACTGGTCTTTTGCTTATGTCTGTTCCGACTCCTGCCATTTCTCCGAATCCTTGGGTTCGCATCCTCGACGCGCTGGAAAAGAAAATCAACCGGCACTCCTACGACACCTGGCTTAAGCCTACGAAGTTCAGCCATTCGAAGGACAACGTGCTCTTCATCCGGGTGCCCAACCCGGAGTTCTGCGATCAGACTGATAAGTACGCCGACCTGATCCAGGAGGCGATCGACAATCTCGGCATGGAGTTCAACGAAGTTAAATTCGTTACGGATCACGATCCGGCGACGACGCCCGTGCGTCATGACGGCGGACTCTCGTCGGCGATGAACCGGCCGCCCGTCACAGCAGGATCGCAGGCGCGCTTCGATTGGGACGGCGCTGCCCAACTGAATCCCCGTTACACCTTCGACGCTTTTGTCATTGGCTCCGGGAATCAGTTTGCGCATGCGGCCTCGCAGGCGGTCGCGGAACGTCCTTCCAAAGCCTACAACCCGCTTTTTCTTTACGGCGGTGTCGGAATGGGAAAGACGCACCTCATGCAGGCCATCGGCCACGAGATCAAACGTCGTCAGCCCCAGGCCTCCATCTGCTATCTCTCGAGCGAGAAGTTCACCAACGACATGATCAATTCGCTCCGTTATGACCGCATGACCAGTTTCCGCGACAAGTTCCGCAATGTGGACGTGTTGCTCATAGACGATATCCAATTTCTGGCACAGAAGGAGCGTACCCAGGAAGAGTTCTTCCACACCTTCAACGCTCTGCATGAGTCGATGAAGCAGATCGTGATCGCCAGCGATCGTCCGCCCAAAGAGTTGGCAGAAATCGAGGATCGCCTGCGCAGCCGCTTTGAGTGGGGCCTGATCGCCGACATCCAGCCGCCAGACCTCGAGACTAAGGTCGCCATTCTGCAGAAGAAGTCGGAGAACGAGCGGGTCAGCCTACCCACGGATGTCGCTCTCTACATCGCTTCCAATATCCGGTCCAATGTACGTGAATTGGAAGGTGCCCTGATTCGCCTGATTGCGCATTCTTCGCTGATCGGCGCCGAAATCACCTTGCCCTACGCGCAGCAGGTGCTCAAGAATTTCATCGACTCGCAGGCCCGCAAGGTCACGATTGAATCCATTCAGAAGGCTGTAGCGGAGCAGTTTGGACTGCGCTTGGGTGAGATCAAGGCCAAGAACAACTCGCGCGCCATCGTCTATCCGCGGCAGATTGCCATGTATCTGGCCAAGCACCTGACCGAGGCTTCTCTGCCCGAGATCGGACGTCAGTTCGGTGGCAAGCATCACACGACCGTACTGCACTCCGTCGAGAAGATCGACGAAGCACGCAAGTCGGATAAGGATTTGAACAGGCTGATCAACAAACTGACCGAGACCCTGAGCGGCTAAATCGCGGTTTTCTCGGCTTTTTCCTCGGAACGGCCCGTTCTTCCTCCCCCAGCCCTTGTGAACCGCTTGTGCAACTTGTGTAAGAGCAGGACCGCACTTCCGCCCCAGCCCGGAATTGCACCTGGAAGAACATTTCCAGGGCCCAGTTTGAAACAGTCCAGAGTGGCTCCTCGACCTGCTCTGGTGCGGTTGGGAACTCAATTTCCACTTTTCCTGCCCGCCTACTGTTACTACTGGTTTTAATGGTTTTTCTTTTGATATAAGGGAAGTACTATTCGCAGGCCCTCCAGGGCCCTTTGGCGCAGGTGACCAGATATGCCGGTAGAAGCAATGGCAGCCGCGGGCACGACCACCATGGAGATCAACGTCAGCAAGTTTGACCTGTTGCGCGAACTCACCGCCACTCAAACCGTGGTCGAGCGCAAGACGACGATCCCCATTCTTTCCAATTTTCTGTTTGAAGCCGCGGGCGACCGTTTGTCGGTAACAGCGACAGACTTGGATCTCAGCCTGCGCACTTCTTGTTCGGCCAAGGTGAAGAAGGAAGGCTCCTGCACCATCCCGGCGCGCAAGCTTTACGACTACGTCAAGCTGCTACCCGATGGCGACATCTCCGTAAGACTTCTAGAGAACCACTGGGTCAATATTCGCCTCGGCCGCTCCAACACGAAGATGGTGGGCATGGCGCGTTCTAATTTCCCCGCGCTTCCCTCGTTTCCCACCGCTGGCGTCATCCAAGTCCCGGCTCAGGTCCTGCGCACCATGATCAGCAAAACTATTTTTGCGATCTCCAACGAAGAGTCCCGCTACACCCTGAACGGCGCTCTCATGGTGCTGAAGCCTGAATCCATGGTCATGGTCGCAACTGACGGCCATCGCCTGGCTCACATCGAGCGTGCCGGCACGAAGTTCGATGGTGTTTCAGGAGAGTTGAAGACCCTCATTCCCAAGAAGGCCATGGCCGAGCTCAACATGCTTTTGGGCAATGACGACACCGAGTTCGTGGAATTTGCCAAGGACGACTCGACCCTGTTCTTCCGCATCGGCAACCGCCTGCTCACTTCGCGCCAGCTCACCGGCCAATTTCCCAATTACGAGGCGGTCCTGCCCAAGGACAACAACAAGTCCGTGGTCGTGTTGTGCGATGAGATTTCCGGCGCCATCCAACGCGTGGCCCAGTTCGCCGACGAGCGCTCCGGCGCCATCCGCCTGCGCGTCGACAAAAATGAGCTGAAAGTTTCCTCCTCCTCGACCGAAGCGGGCGAATCCGAGGACTCCATTGAGACGAACTACCAGGGCGAGGCCATAACCATCGGCTTCAACTCCGGCTACCTGCTCGATTTCTTTAAGGCTGCCGACAGCAGCGAGATTCGATTCGAATTCAAGGACTCCCAGTCTGCCGGCCAGCTCCGCCCCGAAGATGCAGGCGACGATTACAAGTACCGCTACATCGTAATGCCCATGCGCATCTGACGACTCAATGTCCCTGTGCTCCCGCCCGGAGCGCACCTGATGCGCTGTGCTCCGCCTGCTCTCTGCGATGCTCTTACGTTGATCCCGAAGTTGGTTTCGTGCGATACATAGCAGATGGCACGTTTTTTCCCTCTGTTCTTTCTCTTGTCATTTTGCGCATCCGCCCAGGAACTTCCCAACGCTGATCTTCTCGAACAGCCACCTCGCCCGGCTGCCGCGCGCGAATGTCCCAAGGTGGACGACTGGTCAACGCCCTCGGAAAAGTCCTGTTACCGCACGACTCCGCGGTATGACGAGACCATGGCCTACATTGCGCGTCTTGCGAAAGCCGCGCCCAGGCTGATGCGAGTGGAATCTTTTGGAAAAACGGGTCAGGGCCGCGATCTGGTTGCGGCCGTTGTTTCAAAGGACGGCGTTTTTGATCCCGTGGCCATTCACAAGGCGAATCGCCCCGTCATCTACATTCTGAATTCCATTCACGCCGGCGAGATGGACGGCAAGGATGCTTCCCTGGCACTCCTGCGCGACATCCTGATCTCGAAAACCCAGGCTGCGCTCCTCGATCGCGCAGTGCTGGTGATCGTGCCGATCTACAACGCCGACGGTCATGAGCATTTCGACGCCTACAACCGCATCAACCAGAATGGCCCGGAGCAGATGGGGTGGCGCACCAACGCCACAGATCGCAATCTGAACCGCGATTTCATGAAAGCCGAAGCTCCGGAGACCTGGGGCTTTCTGAAGTACTGGAATCGCTGGCTGCCGGATTTCTTCGTCGATGATCACGTCACGGATGGCGCGGATTATCAATATGATGTCACTTACATGATGGACACAGACCTCAGCACTTACTCGCCTTTGGCGAAATGGGCGAACGATGTGTTTGTTCCTGAATTTCAGCGGCGCGTGGATGCCGCCCCGGGCCACCTTGCCTCTCCCTATATCGATTTTGTGGGGCAGACGCCCGATACCGGTATCGCCAGGTATCAGAGCACGCCGCGTTTCTCCACGGCTTACGCGAACCTCCAAAACCGTCCTGGGCTCTTGATCGAGATGCACATGCTGAAGGATTATGCGACTCGCGTCACCGGCAACTACGAGGCCCTGCGAGCGATCGTGGCCATCGTGAATCGCGATGCCGACAAGCTCGTGCAGATGAATCGTGAAGCCGACCAGGCGACGATTGCGGCCACGCGGAATCCTAAAACTGAACTGCCGCTTCGTATGGAAGCCTCGGGCGAGACCACCCCTTTCGAATTTAAGGGCTACCAGTGGACCGTCGCCAAGAGCGAAATCTCCGGTGGAGATTGGGTCAGCTATCACCACGACCAGCCCATCACCATCACCATTCCCCGTCGCACTACCCTTAAGACGACTCTCAGCGTGACCGTGCCTGCCGCCTACATCATTCCCGCGGAGTGGACCTCCATCGTCGATGTGCTTGCGGCCCACGGACTCCAGATGAAGAAACTTTCCAAATCTTGGACGGGAGAGATAACCACCTATCGCTGCGAAACGCCGCAATGGGCTCAGCAGCCGTTTGAAGGGCATCATGTTGCGAGTTGGCCGAAGCCGGAAGGCGCGAGATTGGGAGGCTTTGTTGCCCGAGAGACTGGATTAGGAGATTACCGGGTTGGCTGTCGCTCGGTCGTGGAGAACGCCACCTTTGCCGCTGGATCGGTCGTTGTTCCCATGGACCAGCGGGCGGCAAAAATCGCCATGCACTGGCTCGAACCTGAAGCCCCGGACTCTGCCATGCAGTGGGGCTTGTTCGACTCGATCTTCGAGCAGAAAGAGTACGGCGAGGGTTACGTGCTCGAGCGCTTAGCCCGCAAGATGATCGCGGCCGATCCGAAGCTGAAGCAGGAGTTCGATCAGAAGCTGGCCAGCGATCCGCAGTTTGCGCAAAGCCGCTCTGCCCGGCTCAACTGGTTCTACCAGCGCTCCCCCTGGTGGGACTCGCGGCTGGGCCTTTACTCCGTGGGAAGGCTGTCGTCCCTCAGCGGTCTGCCGCTGGATTAGCCTGCCGCGAAAAGGTGGTTTTTTACCCCGTATCTTCTTGGTTCCACAGGGCCAAACCAGCCCCGAAAAGACTCTATCCTGTGGTATAATTCAGAGTAGATTAGCTGCGGCTAAGTGGGCGTAATTTCAATAGTTTGTGGGTCAAACCGGGGTGTGCCCACAGCGCCTCTGCAGCACGCTCGACGAGCGCTTCTCCACGGAGCTGAATGGCCACTAAAGAAACACTGAACGCGATTCCTGTCGCCGATTCAAAAACGAAAAACGGAAAGGCTTCCGATGGTAATGGCGCCGCTGGCGCGACCAACGGAAACTACACTGCCGACTCCATCAAAGTTCTCGGCGGCATGGAAGCGGTGCGCAAGCGTCCCGCCATGTACATCGGCTCGACCGGCGATCTTGGTCTCCATCACCTCGTCTACGAAGTCGTGGACAACTCCGTTGACGAAGCTCTAGCCGGTTACGCGGATAAAGTTGACGTCACCATTCACATCGATAACTCCATCACCGTCGTCGACAACGGCCGCGGTATTCCTGTGGACAACATGGATATCGACGGCGAGAAAATTCCTGCCGCGCAAGTGGTCATGACCACTCTGCACGCTGGCGGAAAATTCGATACGTCCTCCTACAAAGTCTCTGGTGGCTTGCACGGTGTCGGCGTTTCTTGCGTCAACGCCCTGAGTGAAGAATTGGAACTTGAGATTCGGCGCGATGGTTTTACCTGGGAGCAGAGCTACTCCAAAGGCGAGCCCACCAGCAAGCTCAAGAAAGTAGGCCCGGCCAAGAAATCCGGTACCAAGGTTCATTTCCTGCCCGACAAGGAAATCTTCACCGCTACCGAGTACAACTACGACACTCTGGCGCAGCGCCTGCGCGAGCTCGCCTTCCTCAACAAGGGCCTGCTGATCACGCTCACCGACGAGCGCGCCACCGATCCCAAGACCGGCGAGGCGAAGCATACCGAGTTCAAGTACAACGGTGGTATCGCGGAATTTATCAAGCATCTCAATCGCGGCAAGAGTGTCTTGCACGACAAGCCTATCTACATGGAAGCCGAGCGCGACAGCGTGGTGATGGAGATCGGGCTGCAGTACAACGACGGCTACTC
>Ga0070741_10011404_pt1 | contig 16427 bp, 18 predicted proteins | sample Coa_R1_4_FD_66440 | JGI IMG/M metagenome (GOLD analysis project Ga0070741, IMG submission 66440) | Surface soil microbial communities from Centralia Pennsylvania, which are recovering from an underground coalmine fire - Coalmine... | ecosystem: Environmental > Terrestrial > Soil > Unclassified ...
GGGTGGGAGGTCCCGGGCGTAGCGGCGGACGGTCAGTTGGTCCTTGGCCACCCGCCGGTACAGGCCCACGTTGTTGAACTGGACCTTGGCGAAGCCCTCCAGGATCGGGGAGTGGGGGTCCCCGGGCACGTCCGTATAGGCATGGTGCTTGCGATGGACGGCGACCCACTGCCGGGGGCGGATGCCGGTGGTGATCCAGAGCAGGGCCCGGAACCCGAAGGCGACCCCGGGGGACAGGGTGAGGGCCCGGTGACTGAGCGTGCGGTGGAGGTAGACGGTGGTGGCGGCGAGGGCGAGCTGGCTCACCACCAATGCTGCGAGAAGGGCGGAAAGAACCGAGGGCATGGTGGCCACGGTACGCCAGTCCTGGCCTACCTACCAGTCGGTAGAGCACCGCAGGAGACGAATGGCACAGTACCCTCGGCCTCATCGCAACCCCCGCCACGATCTCGACGCGCCAAGTCATCCTCACCGAGGCCCTCCGCCTCTTCGCTGAGCATGGATACGAGGGGACGTCGCTCAATGAGATCGCCGAGGCCGTGGGCATCCGCCGCCCCAGCCTGCTGCACCACTTCGCCTCGAAGGAGCTTTTGTACCGCGAGGTGTTCCACGCGTCGATGGTCGACTGGTTCGTGCGGGTCGACGACGCCATCAGCAGGCCCAAGGACGGCTGGGAGCAGGTCGACCGAGTGATCACGGCCGGTTTCCGGTTCTTCCGGGAGAACCCGCAGTTCGTCCGTTTGGTACGCCGGGAGGCGCTGGACGGAGGGCCCCACCTGGGCATCTCGCTCGGCGAGGCCCTCAAACCATTGTTCGACAAGGCGTGCGGGTTCTTCGAGAAGGAGATGACGGCCGGGCGGTTCCGCCGGCACGATCCGCAGCAGCTGTTGCTCACGGGCTACGGCGCCCTGCTCAGTTATTTCAGCGACCTGCCGTTCCTCGAGGCGCTGCTCGACCGGGATCCGCTGGGCGAGGAGGCCCTGGGCCAGCGGCTCGACCACATCCGCTCGTTCTTCCGCGCCGCCCTGGAGCCCTAGCCGTGCCGCCGCTCGACACGCGAGTCCAGGTCCCGCCCAACTGCGACTTGACGCTGGGCATGGTCTGCATCGAGAAGTCGACGCCCGGCCGCACGGTGTGGCGCATGCTGGCGGACGAGCGCTTCGCCAACCCGGTCGGCATCGTCCAGGGGGGCTTCGTGGCCGCCCTGTGCGACTCGGCCATGGGCGCCTCGTCGGTCACCTACGCGGCCGGGCTCGACCGCAAGGTGTTCTCGGCCAACGCGGAGATGAAGGTGTCGTTTCTGAAGGCAGTGCGGGTGGGCTCGGAGCTGACGTGCACGGCCGTGGTGATCTCGGGCGGCTCCCGGGCCGCCTTCGTGGAGGCCGAGGTGGTGGACGGCGACGGCCGCCTGGTGGCCAAGGCCAGCTCGACCTACCTCCTCACCTCCCGGGACTAGAGCGGCGCGTTGGCCGCGCTCGAACGGCGATACAACCGGTTCCGGTACCTGTAGCGAAACACCAAGGCGCTGAGGTTCGGTGAGGGCGGCGCCGAGGTCGTTTCTGACACGCGCCTTCGGTTCGTAGGTCGACGAGGGCGCGCACGCCCCCCGTGGTTCTTCGCGACCGTGGGAGTCGGTGCCGTCCTCGGCCTGGGGTGTCTTGTGGCCGATCTCCGGGTCGCACGGCGGGCTCGTCGAGGCACATTCGAGTCCGGCAGGGGTCCGAATGGGTCGACGCTGGTCGCGCTACCGGTACTTCCGATGCGATCCGCCTTGCCACGTCCTGGCGCGTTTCGGCTCCACCATTGGCGGGAGTTGGTGCGGTGCCGTCGGCCTGGTGTCCATACCCGCCCGGCGCGCCGGGTCGAGCTGCAAACCGGCAATCAACGGATCGCAGGCGCGGAGCCGGCCAGATTACGGTCGACAACCCGCTTGTGTGCATCGCGAATTCCATTCATCGCTGTGGGTGCGTTTGCGGCACCCCATTTGCGGATTGAGCGCAGGTGTGAGCGCTTGGCCTGTCCGCATCTGACGCCGTGCGAAATTTCTTTGACACTTTTTCGCTACTCGCTCGTACTACGGGTGATGTGGTGGATGCAGGCAAGAAACCATCTGGGCGGCGAGCCACAGGGCTCCCGGGTCGGGCGACGACGGGGCTTGGACTCGGAAGGGAGGGGAAGCTGGACACGACGTAACCCCACACGTGCCGCCATCCAGTGCCCGAGGTCGTTGCTACGTCGCTCAAGGCTCACCGGACCCGGAGGCAGCAACAGTCGGAACCTTCGTGCGCCCGGCGTCCAGCTGTCCCAATTGCCCGTCGCCCGCGTGTGGCTCGCATCCTCCCGTCATGAGCCGCGGTCTACTTCAACGCGCTCTCTGAGCGGTCTCTTGGCCCGTTGGGGTCCTGGGTCTGCCCCCGACTGCGGTTCGGGCACGCCTGCCGACTGAGCCGCACGCGACTTCCCCGGACGATTGCGTGTGGGGCTGAACAACTGTCAATCAACAGGAGAGAAGAGAATGAAGGTGCGATCAGCAGCAGCCGCATCAGCCGGGCCAGGCCTTCGTCGCTGCTTGCGTTCAGCGCGGCGAGGGCGACGGTGGATGGTGAGCACCACCGCAAGCCTGGCGATCATTGCCGGACTGGTTCCCGCCGCACGAGCAGCGGCGCCGGATCAGCCGTCGGTGCCACCGACCGACAATCGCAAGCTGATCGACCTGGCCGATGTCGCGGTGGTCGTCCATGTCGAAGATGGCTCGCACAGCGTGCCCGGCGACCGCGCCGCGCCGGTTGACACGCTTGTGCCGGTCACGATCACCGGTGGCCTCAAGGGGGCCACGGCCGGCCAGAAGATCACGGTCAGAGAGCCGGGTGGCTTCATGCCAAACGGGGACTTCCTCCATTCGTCTCTCAGCCCCGATCTTTACAGTGGCGACGACGCCGTTCTGTTCCTCACCAAAGAGCCGGACGGCACGTACCGCACCGTCTACGGCTCGACCGGCGTGTTCAAGCGGCTCGTCCCCGGCGGGCCGAACGGCGAGAAGAAGGACAACCCGCTCTTCCACGCCGATCCGACGGCCCTGGCAGTGAGCGTGAACTGCAACGGCGGCGTCGCCGGCTTCTCCGGGTACGTATTGGAGAACGGCGCGTACGGCCATTTCGTCCAAAGCGGACCTGCCTTGGCGTTCGGGGTCAATTCGGGGGCGCAGGCCCTCCAGGCCGGCTTTGACTCGGCGATCTTCGGATGGAATCAGACGGGCGGGACGCTGACCATCGTGGACACTGGGTTGACCACCGCCGACGCCACGAACCACGGCGACGGCCTTAACACGGTCGGCTACGGCACCGCGAACGACCCGAGCGCCTGGGCGGAGACGTACTGGTTGCAGCGCCCAGGGGGCACGGCCGCCGAGAGCGACGTCATCGTTAACGCGGCGAAGCAGGGCCAGTTCTCGACCGGCAACAACCTGCCGGCGAGCAACCAGGTCGACAGCATCGGCATGTTCATGCACGAAGTCGGTCACAGCGTCGGTTCGATCACATCTCCGACACGAACCAAATCATGCGGCCCTGCACGCCGGCGGGCCAGGTGTGGCGAAATCTCGGCTGGGGCGACGCCGCCGGCTTCCGGAACATGTACCCGCCCAACACGCAGGGCTACTACCTCGTACAGGACAACGGCGCCGTGTACGGGCTCGGGGGTTACGGCTCGAATAACCACCTCAACGCCGCCTACTACGGCGGCGCGAATGTGAACAACGCCGTCAACTACCCGACCTACCACGCCACGGACATCGAGCTGATCCCGCCGAAGCGGACCGGCTACTGGATTCTCGGCTCGAACGGCGGGGTGTACGCCTACCCGAATCCGGGCGCCCCGTTCTACGGTTCGGCCGCCCCATACCTGTGCGCCGGTTGCAACACCCCGGCGATGGCGCCCGACCCCGACGGAACCGCCTACTGGATTCTCGGCTCAGACGGAGGCATCTTCGCCTTCCCTAGCCCCGGCGCGCCGTTCTACGGGTCGGCCAACGGCTCGTTCCCGCCCGGCGCCTACGGCACCGGGATCGCTGCCAAGCCGGACGGCTCGGGGTACTGGATCATCAACAACCTGGGCCAGGTGTACTCCTACCCTGTGGGCTCGTCGTGGTACGGCGGGGGCATTCCCGCCGGTTCCCAGCCTGCGCGGAGCATCAAGTCCACGACCTCCGGGCACGGGTACTGGATTGCCGGTAACGACGGCACCGTCTACGCCTTCGGTGACGCTGCCGCCATCGGAGCGACCGGGATCGGCAACACCATCCAGATGGGCCGTGACCCCATCTCCAACCGGGTCGTGACCATCGCCACCGACGGGCGCACCGCTCCCGCCCTGGGAGAGACCAACTATGGCCAGGGCACCGGCGGAACCTTCGATGCCATCGCCGTCGCCGGTGTTCCGTCGCCGCCCAACCTTTCGGCCAGCTCGTCGCCGCAGGCGGTGACGTTCGCGAGAGGAAGCTCCGGATCAACGACGCTGACCGTCGCCTCCAACGACACCTACTGGGCCAACACCACGTGGAGCGTAAGCGGGGTGCCCAGTGGCGTCAGTGCCTCGATCGTGCCGCAGTCGTACATACTCCCGGCGTCGTCCTCGCGACAATCCATGTTGACGTTCTCGGCGCCACTCACGTACACGGGCGCCCCGACCTTCGTGGCAACGGCGACTGCCTGCGGCCAAGGCATCTGCTCGTCCACCACCATCAGCGTGGTGGTCTCGCTCACGTAAGCGGTCTGGCAGGTGGTCAACCAAGCGCCCCATTCTCCCGCCGCAGCGGGAGAATGGGGCTCCCTTCCACATCGTGAGATTTCTCTCGAGCCTCCTGTCCCCCAAACCGGGGCCGCATCCGTTGTAAGGACGCCGTGAACAACCAGCTGGACCACCAGGGCTTCGAGGAGGTTTTCGTTACCTGCTTCCCGAAAGCGAAGCGGGCGGCCCTCCGCATCCTCTGCGACCCGGTGGCTGCCGAGGACGTGGCGGCCGAATCACTGGCACGCGTCTATGCCCGATGGGCCACGCTGTCTGGCACGGACTATCTGGCCGCGTGGGTCGTCCGGGTGGCGACGAACCTGGCCCTCGACGGGCTCCGGCGGCGCCGGGTGTGGGTCTTGCCCCGCGACCCTGCCAGCGATCGTCCGCCCCTTGACGAGCAGGTGAGCGCCAATGTGTCTCTCGTGGCTGCATTGAAGAACCTGCCGCCGCGTCAGAGGGAGATCGTCGTCCTCTGCCACCTCGAAGGCTTCACGCGCGTTGAAGTGAGCCACTTGCTCGGACTGTCGTCAGAGACGGTCAAGACACACCTCACCAGGGGACTCATGGCGATCCGCTCAGCGATCGCCACGACCGAGGAGGACACAGTTCCGTGGACCGCCTAACCGACCTTGACATGCACTCTGGGCTCTCGCCCGCCGAGGTTCTCGGCCTCGTTCAAGCTCGCGGCCGCCGGCTCTACCGCCGCCGCGTTCTCGTGGCCCGTGCCGTCCCCGCCGTGGCCGTGATCGCTCTCGCCGTGCCCCTGACCGCCGCGCTCGCACACGGTTCGGCGCAGCAAACCCGGGTCGTGACCCCTGCCACTGATCAAACGACCACCACCACGGGGAACGTCCCATCGACCACCGCCGCGCCAGCCGGCACGACGACGACCGCCGCTCCAGCGACGTCCACGACGACCAGTCACCCGATCACGACGGCCCCGCCAGCCACGACGACGACGACCACCGCGCCAGCGCAGGACTGCACGCCGAGCGCGCTCACCGTCGTCGTCGCCACGGACCAGCCGAGTTACCACCTCGGCCAGAACGTCGCCGTCACCGCCACGATCCAGAACAAGTCCTCTACCCCCTGCTACGCACCCGCGCTCACCGACGCCATCGTGCGCGACAGCAACGGGAACCCACAGTGGGCCATGGGGGTCAGAGCTGAGGGCTCAGCACACACAACCCCCCTCGGGCCAGGCGAAAAGCGAAGCTCCACGTGGAATTGGAACCAAAAGCTGTGCCAGACCGCCAATCAACCCTGCAATCAGGCGCCGGCTGGCACGTACCGGGCCGAAACCCGCTGGGGAGGCGACACCACCCAACCCATCAGCCAGTCAACGACGTTCAACCTGGACAACCCGTAGCAGGGGGCGACCAGCGCGCGACGTTCCACGCCGCCGGCCCAGCATTGCGCAGGAGCGGTCAACGCTGATTGCCGACGACATCGTCGTCCAGCCCGGCGTCGTACCAGACGGGCGCCGAGACGAACAGGGGGGTTCAGGGGGCTTCGCACGAGAACGCGGCGGGTAGCCAACCGAGCGCCGTCGCTTCTCGTGCAGCAATGCGCGCCCTTCGCGAGTTGCGCACAATGAACGCGCCGTCAGGCGATGCGTCCGGCGACTTCTCGTGCAAAGCCGGTTCAGGGCTCGGCGTCGAGCTCGGTACTGAGCTGGCGGTAGCGGGCGGCCTTGGCTTCCAGCTCGCCCAGGAAGGCGTCCAGGCGCACCGCCTTGTCGTGCACCTGGTCCTGCAGCCGGTCGTTGAGCACCATGGCCTCGCGCAGGATCGCCCGCCGGCGGGCCGGCTTCTGGGCCGCGAACCACTCGGCCCGCAACTCGCTGATGCGGTCCTCGGCGTGGACGATGGTCCGGATCTCGTCCAGGTCGAACCCCATGAGGTGCTGCAACTCCCGCACCCGCAGACACCGGGCCACGTCGGCCTCGGAGTAGCGCCGAGCCCCGCCCCTGGTGATCCCCGAGGGCGCCACCAACCCGAGCTCCTGGTAGTAGCGCAGCGTGCGGGTGGACACGCCGACGAGGGCTGCGGCCTCGCCGATGCGCAGGGCGGCCGGACCCACGGGGGCCGGGCCGGGCCCGGCCCCCGGGAGCCCCGCGTGAGCCGCCGCCGCCCGGCTCACGCGGGGACCCACTCCTCGGGCACCGACTCGCTCAGGGCCTCGCCCGACGTCTCGGTGTCCTCGGCGTGGACGTAGCGCCCGCCTCGCATCCACGATGCCGCCGCCGCGACGAAGCACATCACCACCGACGACGTGAACGCGATCCGCAGGCCGTGCATGAACGGCTGGGTGATGAGCTTGGGAAAGAACGACCGGCCGGTGATGTAGGCGGCCTTGTCCGCCGGCAGCGCACCGAGCACCCGCGGCCCGAGCAGGGTGCGCATGGGGTTGTAGCCGAGGAAGGCGGCGAACAGGCTCCCCACCGGCGGCAGCGACGCCACCCGCTGGGCCACGTCGCCGGGCACGCCCTGGGCCACCAGCCCGCGCGACAGCGAGACGGGCAGGGACGCCGCCAGCCCGGCGATCATGAGCGAGAAGAACAGCCCGATGGACAGCACCATCCCGCTGTTCATGAACGTGGCCCGCATGCCCGAGGCCGCGCCCCGCTGGCGGGCGGGCACGCTGTTCATGATCCCCGTGGTGTTGGGGGCGGCGAACAGCCCGAACCCGATCCCGTTCAGCAGCAACAGGACGGCGAACACGGGGTAGCGGAAATCGCCCGGCAGCAGCATGAGCCCCAAGAAGGTGAGCGCGGCCACCACCATCCCGCCCGTGGCGAAGGGCCGGGCGCCGTACCGGTCGGAGAGCCAGCCCGAGATGGGACCGGCCACCAGGAACCCGACGGTGATGGGCACCATGTAGATGCCGGCCCACAGGGGCGTGCGCTCGAAGCTGTAGCCGTGCTGCGGGAGCCAGATGCCCTGCAGCCAGATGATCAGCATGAACTGCAGCCCACCTCTCCCCATGGACGACAGGAGCGTGGCCACGTTCCCGGCGGCGAAGGCCCGGATGCGGAACAGCGTGAGGTCGAACATGGGGTCCTCGACCCGGGTCTCGATCCAGCAGAACAGGGTGAGCAGCACGGTGCCGCCGATCAGCTCGGACAGGACCCACGGTCCCGTCCAGCCCATGGTGTGGTGGCCGTAGGGCTGGATGCCGTAGGTGATGCCGATGAGGATGAGGATGAGGCCGGCGGCGAAGGTGACGTTGCCCCACCAGTCGATGCGGGCCGACGCCTTCTGCCCCAGTTCCCGCAGCTTCGTGTAGGCCCAGACCGTGCCGAACAGGCCGAAGGGCACGTTGACCCAGAACACCAGCCGCCAGTTGATGTCGGCCAGGACCCCGCCGAGGAGCAGGCCGATGAACGACCCGGCGATGGCGGCGATCATGTTGATGCCCATGGCCATGCCCCGTTGTTCCACGGGGAAGGCGTCGGTGAGGATGGCGGTCGAGTTGGCCATCAACAACGCCCCGCCGATGCCCTGCACCACCCGCATGACGATCAGCTCCATGGCCCCGGCACTGCCCGTGCTCCAGGTGAGCGACAACCCGATGGATGCCAGGGTGAAGATGGCGAACCCGGCGTTGTACATGCGCACCCGGCCGAAGATGTCACCCACCCGGCCGAAGGTGACCACCAGGACGGCGGTGACGACGAGGTAGCCCATCAACAGCCACAGCAGGTACCCGATGTTCCCGGGCTGCAGCGGCTCCAGGTGGATGCCCCGGAAGATGGCGGGCAGGGAGATGATGACGATGGACGAGTCGAGCGTGGCCATGAACACGCCGAGGGTCGTGTTCGACAGAGCGGTCCACCGGTAGCGGTCGGGTCGGTCCATGGGGGCGCCTTCTTCCAAATCAAGAAGTTGACGTGAACGTGAAGATCGTAGCCCGCGCCCCCCGCCGACCCGCACGCCTCTAGCCTCCACGCCGATGCGGCGGTGGTTGTTTCCCGTGTTCCTCGCCCTGGTCACGCTCGTCGCCGGATCGCTCGCCGTGCGGCAACCGGCCGCGCCCGCAGCCACCACCGCCGACATCCCCGCCCCCAAGGCGCCACTCCTGTCCGCCCGCCGGGTGCCGGCCCTCATCACCCAGACGGTGGGGGACCTGCGCCTGGACAAGCAGCTCGATGCCGCTTTCGCCGACCCCGCGCTGGCCGGGGCCCGGGACCGCAGCTGCCTGGTGGTCCACGAGGGGGACCGGGTCGTCTACGAGCGCAACCCGGGTATGGAGCTGTTGCCCGCCTCCAACCTCAAGCTCCTCACGGCCGTGACCGTCCTCGACACCATCGACCCGAACGAACGCCTCCGCACCGAGGTCCGGGCCGCGGCGGCACCGGCACCCGGCGGCGTCGTCAACGGCCCGCTGTGGCTGGTGGGTGGGGGCGACCCCCTGCTGGAGACGGCCGACTACGTGGCCGCCGACAAGTATCAGCCCCATCCCCATACGCCCTTCGAGCAGCTGGCCGACAAGCTGGTGGCGGCGGGCGTGCGCCGCGTGACCGGCGGAGTCGTGGGCGACGAGAGCAGGTACGACACCCTGCGCTACCTGCCCACGTGGAAGCCCACCTACGTCACCGACGCCGAGGTCGCCCCCCTGGGCGCGCTGGTGGTCAACGACGGCGAGGTCCAGTTCAAGCCCCAGCGGCCGGCCAACGCCGACAACCCGGCCGTGCACGCGGCCGCCGTCCTCACCAACCTGCTCGCGGCCCGGGGCGTGGCCGTCGACGGCCCGCCCGGTGCGGCCACGGCCCCCAAGGGCGGCGCAGTGGTGACGTCGATCGACTCGCTGCCGGTCAAGGACCTGGTGGCCGAGATGTTGAAGGAGAGCGACAACACCACGGCCGAGCTCCTCACCCGCGAGCTGGGCCGGCGGGTGGTCGGCCAGGCCACCACGGCGGCCGGGGTGAGCGTGATCCGCAACCACATGGCGTCGCTCCACCTGGCCGTCAACCAGCTTGTGTCGGTCGACGGGTCGGGGCTCGACCGCTCGGACCGGGCCACGTGCGGTCTCCTGCTCGTCGCCCTCACCGCCGGCAAACACCCGGCCGAACTGGCCGCCGGGCTGCCCGTCGCCGGCAAGGACGGCACCCTGTTCGACAGGTTCAAGAACAATCCGGCAGCGGGACGGCTCCGGGCCAAGACGGGGTCGCTCACCGGGGTGGCGGCGCTGTCCGGCTTCGTCGACCAGCTGTCCTTCTCGATGGTGGCCAACGAGCTGCCCAGGGACGCCGTGGGCCGGGCCCTGCAGGAGCAGGTGGGCGCCGCTCTGGCCCGGTACCCCGACGCCCCCAAGCCCGACGAGCTGGCACCGTGAGCGACCAGCCTGAAGCCGACGCCCCCATCGTTCCCCTGCCCATGTTCCCGCTGGGCACCGTGCTCTTTCCGCACGTGTACCTGCCCCTGCACGTCTTCGAGCCCCGCTACCGGGCCCTGGTGAAGGACTGCCTGCGCGTGGGCAAGGAGTTCGGCGTCGTCCTCATCGAGCGGGGCCACGAGGTCGGGGGCGGCGACGCTCGCTTCCGCACGGGTACGGTCGCCCGCATCGTGGAGGCGGCCGAGTACCCGGACGGGCGCTGGGCCGTGGCCGCGGTGGGGGGCCGGCGCATCAAGGTGTCGACGTGGCTGCCCGACGACCCCTACCCGGTCGCCCTGGTCGGCGACCTCGACGACACGGGCGACGACGAGATCGACGAGGATCTGTTCACCGAGGCCGAGCGGGCCGTACGGCGGGCGCTCGCCCTGAAGACCGAGCTGGGCGAACCGGCGCCACCGGCCACCGTCACCCTGTCCGACGAGCGCCGGGTGGCGACGTGGCAGCTGGCCGCCGTCGCCCCCCTCAGCCCCTTCGACCAGCAGCAGGTGCTGGAGCGGGATCACGCGGCAGAACGCCTCCGCCTCCTCGCCGAACTGGCGACCGAGGTCTCCGACATGCTTGCCTACCGGCTCTCGGGGGGATAGGAAGGCGCATTCCGAGTGCCCGAGTGCCCGAGTCCCTGAGTACCGGAGTCCCTGAGTGCCGGAGTCGCGGAGGACGTGTGCCCCAAGCCAACAAGAGCCTCATGACGGAGGCGACCGAGCTGTGGCAGCTCGTGGTCGCTTACTTCAAGCAGGAGACGCTCGATCCCATCAAGCAACTGGGCCGGTTCCTGGCCTTCGGCATCGGCGGGTCGCTGCTGCTGTGCGTGGGCCTGCCGTTGCTCGTCCTCGGGCTGCTGCGGTTCCTCCAGACGGAGACGGCCGACCACCTGACCGGCAGCCTCACCTGGGTGCCGTACGCGGGCACGCTGGTGTTGAGCGGCATCTTCGCCGGGTTGGCGGCCCGGGCCATCGGGTCCAAGAAGCGCAAGGCGAGGAGCTAGCAGTGGCTGCGACGACCGAGAAGAAGATCAGCCGGGCCGACATCGAGGCCAAGCTCCACGAGATCAAGGGCGAGGTCGAGAGCACGGGCGAGGCGGCCAAGCCCTATGCCCTGGCCGCGGCCGTGGCCGGCGCCATCGTGCTGGTGAGCGTCGCCTACCTGCTGGGCCGGCGCAAGGGCCGGAAGAAGACCACCATCGTGGAAGTCCGCCGCGTCTGATGGCCGGTTCCGAGTGATTCGCTTCCTCCTGCGCAACGGCTTCCGCAAGGGGCTGCTGGGCGGCAGCCGGGTGTGGCTCGTGCTGGGCGGGGCCGGCCTGCTGGTGCGCGTCCTCAAGAAGCTCGGCGGCAGCGAGGAGGAGGTCGTGCTCCGGGAGGAATTGCCGGTCGGGACGGCCATCATCGTGGCCAACGAACCGCGATGATGGGGGCGTGAAGGTCCTCCTCCGCAATCCCCGCCGCGAAGTCGAGATCGCCGGTCCGTTGCGGGTCTCCGCGCTCTTGGAGCGGCTCGACGTCAACCGGGAGTCGGTCCTTGTCATCCGGGGCGACGCGCTGGTGACCGGCGATGCCCTGCTCGGCGACGCCGACGAGGTCGAGGTCCGGCCCGTCATCTCGGGAGGGGCGACGTGAAATGCCGTCGCTGCCGGGGCCCGGCGGTCATCGAGCTACGGCGCCACAACGCCGCGTTCTGCCCGCCGTGCTACACCGTCTTCGCCCTCGGCCAGGTCACCAAGGCCATCGAGGACTTCGAGATGATCGAGCCCGGCGACAAGGTGCTGGTGGCCGTGTCCGGCGGGAAGGACTCCCTGGCCCTCTGGGACATGCTGCTCGACCTCGGCTACCGCGCCGACGGGCTGTACCTCGGTCTCGGCATCGGCGACTACAGCGACGAATCGGGCCGCTTGGCCCGGGCCTTCGCCCAGCGGCGGGGGGCCACGCTGGTCGAGATCGACATCCCCGGGGAGTACGGGTTCGACATCCCCGGCGCCGCCGAAGTCACCCGCCGGGTGCCGTGCTCGGCGTGCGGCCTGTCCAAGCGCCACCTGTTCAACAAGGCGGCCATCGACGGCGGGTACGACGTGGTGGCCACGGGCCACAACCTCGACGACGAGGCCGCCGTGCTGTTCGGCAACGTGTTGCGGTGGTCCACCGAGTACCTGGGCCGCCAATTGCCGGTGCTGCCCGCGGCCCACGGCTTCCCCCGCAAGGTCAAGCCCCTGGTACGCCTCAGCGAGCGGGAGACGGCGGCCTGGTGTGTGCTCCGGGGGATCGACTACATCGTCGAGGAGTGCCCCAACGCCGTCGGAAACAAGCACCTCGGGTACAAAGAGGCGCTCAACGCCATCGAGGACCAGTCGCCGGGGTCGAAGAACGCCTTCTACTTCGGCTTCCTCGACAAGGCGTCCAAGCACTTCACGCCCGAGGCGGTGGCCGAGCAGGAAGGCCTGCGGCCCTGCACCGGGTGCGGCGCGCCCACCACGGACGACGAGCTGTGCGCCTTCTGCAAGCTGGTGGGGCGCATGGCCCGCGCCGGGTCGGGCGCGGCGTCGTGAGCCGGCCGTTCGGGGCGAGCGAGCGGGCGCTGCTGTTCGACCGCAAGGGCCGGCGCTACCTCGTCACCCTGGAGGAGGGCGGGCAGTTCCACTCCCACGCCGGGTACGTGGAGCACGCGGCCATCCTGGGCCGGCCCGAGGGCGTCACCGTGACGGCCACCGGCGGGGCCCGCTACCTGGTGGTGCGACCCACACTGTCGGAGTTCGTGTTGAAGATGCCCCGCGGCGCCCAGGTCATCTATCCCAAGGACCTCGGCCCCATCCTCATGCTGGCCGACGTCTTCCCGGGGGCACGGGTGCTGGAGGCAGGCGTGGGGTCGGGCGCCCTGTCCATGACCCTGCTGCGGGCCGGCGCCGACGTGGTGGGCTACGAGCTGCGCCCGGACTTCGCCTCCCGGGCCCAGAAGAACGTGGCCGCCTTCTTGGGCGCCGAGGCCCTGGCCCGGTACCGGGTCGAGGAGCGAGACGTGTACGAGGGCATCGACGAGACCGCCCTCGACCGGGTGGTGCTCGACCTCCCCGAGCCCTGGCGGGTGGTCAAGCATGCCGAGGGCGCCCTGCACCCGGGCGGGATCTTCGTGGCCTACCTGCCCACCATCACCCAGGTCGCCCAGCTGCGGGAGGCGCTCGACGCCAGCGCCTTCGGCATGGCCGAGACGGTGGAGGTCCTCAACCGGACCTGGCACATCGAGGGGCAGTCGGTCCGCCCCGACCACCGCATGGTCGCCCACACCGGGTTCCTCACGTCGGCCCGCCTGCTGGGCGCCGCTCCCGAGCAGGCGCCAGAAGTCCGGTGAACTGGCTCGACCTCATCCTCATCGGCGCCATGCTGATGGCGGCGATCGGCGGGTACCGCCTGGGCTTTCTGGCCCGGGCCACCTCGTGGGTGGGGCTGGGCCTGGGCCTGGTCGTGGCGTCCCGGTCCTTGCCCGCCGCCCTCCGGGCCTTCGGCGGCACCGACCCCACGGGGAAGTTCTTCCTCGCCGGCGGCCTGCTGGTGGCGGGCGCCTTCATCGGCCAGGCCGTCGGCCTGCTCGCCGGCCAGGCTCTGCGCAAGGCCATCCCCTTCGGCCCGGCCCGGATGTTCGACCGGGTGGTGGGGGCGGTGGCCGGCCTGATGGGCATCCTCATCGTGGCCTGGTTCATGGTCCCGGCCATGGCCGACGTGCCGGGCGCCTTCGCCCGCCAGGCCCGCACGTCGGCGATCGCCCGGACCCTGGACGGCATCGGGCCCCGCCCGCCGGACACGCTCGAGGCCCTGCGCCGGCTGGTGGGCGACACCACCTTCCCCCGGGTGTTCGACTCCCTCCGGCCCGCCCCCGAGACAGGGCCGCCGCCCTCCAGCGTCGGGCTGTCGGCCGCCATGGTGGACCGGGTGTCGGCGTCCACCGTCAAGGTGCAGGGCGTGGCCTGCCGGCGCATCCAGGAGGGGAGCGGGTTCGTGGTGGGGACCGACCTGGTGGCCACCAACGCCCACGTGGTGGCGGGAGAGAAGTCGACCCAGGTCCAGCGGCCCGACGGGCGGCTGCTCAACGCCACGGTCGTCGTGTTCGACTCGGACCGGGACCTGGCCATCCTGCGGGTGCCCGGCATCGGCGAAGCGCCCCTGCCGGTGGGGTCGGGCAAGGTGGGCGCCCACGGGGCCGTCTTCGGGCACCCGGGCGGGCAGACGCAGTTGCGGGTGGCGCCCGCCGCCATCAGCCAGCGGGTCGACGCCCGGGGCCGGGACCTGTACGACGCCCGCAGCACCAGCCGGGACGTCTACATCCTGGCCGCCGAGCTGCACCCGGGCGATTCGGGGGCGGCCCTGGTCGACGCCAACGGCGCCGTGGTGGGCGTGGCCTTCGCCATCGCCCCGGACAAGCCGGGCACGTCGTACGCCCTCACGACCAAAGAGCTCAACGCCGCCCTGGCCGAACCCCGCGCCGCCGCCGTCAACACCGGGCCCTGCCTGACCCACAACTGACCCGGCCCCCGGCCCTCCGCCCGCCTGCCCCGCCCACACCCCGGCGGCGCTCGTCGCGCTCGGGCCGCCCGGTTTGGCCGCGCTCTGTCCGGAATAGCGAACGCAGCGCGGCCAAACCGCTCCGGGACGCGACGGAAGCGGGACCCGAAGGCCCCGCTTCCTCGCACCATCACGCCGGCGAGGCTCAGTCGACTTCGATGAAGATGCACTCCCCGGGGCACTCCTCGGCCGCCTCGATAGTGGCCTCCTCCATGCCGCCGGGCACCGCGGCCAACCCTTCAGGGCCGCCGGGGTTGCTGAACACCTTGTCGCCCTCTTTGACATAGGCCAGGCCGTCGTCCAACAGCGTGAACACGGCAGGGGCGATCTCTTCGCACAGGCCGTCGCCGGTGCACAGATCCTGATCGATCCAGACCTTCATGGGGTGTGCCTTCTCTCGCGGTACGGGAGCCGGTGGGAACGCTGCGAACGTACCGGCCTCAGGCATGGTAGTCAATTTCTACGGGAATGGCGGGTGAAACTCGTCACGATGCGTTCCCGTCCGAAGTACACCGGTGTATGGTCGCCACAGAGAGGGAGGGAGGTGGTCCCGACGGCCGACTCCGAGTACCAACGGCGACTCACCGCTTACGAGCGCGAGGTCGCTGAGCTCCAGGAGCAATCGAAGCTCCTCGAAGAGGAGGTCATCAACCTGCGCCGCCGGCTGCAGGAGGCGCCCAAGCGCGTCCGCACGCTGGAGGAGAAGCTGTTGGAGACGAAGGGCCAGCTGGCCCAGGCGGTCTCGCAGAACGAAAAGCTCACCTACACCTTGCGAGAGGCCCGTGAGCACATCGCCGCGCTCCGCGAGGAGGTCGACAAGCTGACCCAGCCGCCGTCCGCCTACGGCACCTTCCTGGGCCAGAACGACGACGGGACCATCGACGTGTTCAGCGGCGGGCGCAAGATGCGCGTCGCCCTGCACCCCGAGATCGAGATCAACGAGTTGAAGCGGGGCCACGAGGTCGTGCTCAACGAGAGCCTCAACGTGGTGCTGGCCCGTTCGCCCGAACTGTCGGGCGAGGTGGTCATCCTCAAGGAGGTCCTGGAGGACGGCACCCGGGCCCTGGTCGTGGGCCGGGCCGACGAGGAGCGGGTGGTCGAGCTGGCCGAGCCCCTCCTCGGCACCAAGCTCCGGGCGGGCGACACCATCCTGATGGACAGCCGCACGGGCCTGCTGCTCGAGAAGCTGCCCCGGCCCGAGGTCGAGGAGCTGGTCCTCGAAGAGGTGCCCGACATCTCCTACGAGGACGTGGGCGGCCTGGACACCCAGATCGAGGCCATCACCGACGCCGTGGAGCTGCCCTTCCTGCACCGCGAGCTGTTCGAGGAGCACCGGCTGCCGGCCCCCAAGGGCATCTTGCTGTACGGACCCCCCGGCTGCGGCAAGACGCTCATCGCCAAGGCCGTGGCCAACTCGCTGGCCAAGAAGGTCGCCGAGGTCACGGGCGACACCAACGCCAAGAGCTACTTCCTCAACATCAAGGGGCCCGAGCTCCTGAACAAGTACGTGGGCGAGACCGAGCGCCAGATCCGCCTGGTGTTCCAGCGGGCCCGGGAGAAGTCCGAGGAGGGCATGCCCGTCATCGTCTTCTTCGACGAGATGGACTCGCTCTTCCGCACCCGGGGCACGGGCATCAGCTCGGACATGGAGTCCACCATCGTCCCGCAGCTGCTGGCCGAGATCGACGGCGTCGAGTC
>Ga0070741_10011405_pt1 | contig 16426 bp, 17 predicted proteins | sample Coa_R1_4_FD_66440 | JGI IMG/M metagenome (GOLD analysis project Ga0070741, IMG submission 66440) | Surface soil microbial communities from Centralia Pennsylvania, which are recovering from an underground coalmine fire - Coalmine... | ecosystem: Environmental > Terrestrial > Soil > Unclassified ...
GCGCAGTTGACCACAATATGAATCGCCCCGAGCGCTTGGGCGGATTTTTCGATCGCCGCAGATAGTTGATCGCTGTTGGTGACATCAGCTTCGACGAAGGTTCCGTTGATTTCTTTGGCAATCGCGACTCCGTTCGACTTTGCCAAATCAAGAATCGCAACTTTTGCCCCTTTCGCGGCAAACGCGCGGACCGTTGCTTCACCCAGGCCCGAACCTCCGCCAGTGACGATTGCGCCCGTACCTTGCAGATTCATTCCAGTAACTCCTCTCGTTGGAAATTGCGCCTCATTAAAACGTAAATCGTAATCCGTAACCACTCCACCCCTTCGTGCGCATTACGTTTTACGCATCACGGTCCACGTCGTTAGTACCCTGCTCGCTTGTCCACGACGTTCTTGAGCGGCTCCCCGCGCAAAAATCTCTCCAAGTTAGGCTTGAAGATTGCCAACGCGTGCTCCCAGTAATTTGAGCGGAAACCAGAATAATGTGGGGTTAAGAAGACATTGGGCAAGCGAAATAATTCGCTCTCTGCCGGCAAAGGCTCGACTTCTGTTACGTCGAGTCCTGCTCCGGCGATCCACTTCTCCTTAAGAGCGCGAATGAGCATGGTTTCTTGAATAATCGCGCCGCGACCAATATTGAGGATGTATGCGGTAGGTTTCATTACCCGTAATTCCGCCTCACCAATCAGTCCCCGAGTCCCCGGTGTAAGTGGAGCCGCAATGACGACGAAGTCTGAAGCACGAAGAAGGCGTGGGAGTTCCTCGGGCCCGAATAATTCATCGACACACGCGGGTTTTGCCCCGCCAGTCCGTTTGGTCGCAATCACCCGCATGCCCATCGCTTTGGTGCGTTCAGCAATGGCGAGCCCGATACTGCCCAAGCCGACAATACCAACAGTTCCGCCGGATAATTCACGGAACGTGGGATACAGGTCGAACATCTCCCGCCGCGCCCAGCGTCCCTCAAGTTGGATACGGTATGCTTCATGGAGCTTACGTGCCAAGATGATCATCACGCCGAGCACGTGTTCGGCAATCGGCACACCGTGGAGACCACGAGAGTTGGTGATAAGAACATTGCTCTCTATCATCTCGGGAAACAACACGTGTGTCGCACCGGCAGAGGACAGATGTAACCATTTGAGCTGCTTGGTCGCAGCCAGGTCCTCGGGACTAAAGCGAACCGCGAAGAGTACATCAGTGTCCGCATAAAGAGCTCGGCGACGTTGGGAGTCAGGCTCACGAACGAGCACAATCTTCGCCTGGGGAAACTCAACCTGGAGTTGCTCGGCGGCAGCAGACGGAAACTCTGGAAACCCGCTCAGGGCAGCAACACCGGCGAAAGAGATACAGACTTTGGGCATAACAAGTTCCTCTTCGCTCCCGACCATCAATGGTCGGGCTGAAAGTACAAAGCCTGGTAAACCAGGCTCATTAAGAAAAGCACGAGTGTCACTTCGCACAAAGGGCTTTATCGGCTTTCCCATCCCCACAGTTCTCTAATCTGACATCCGTCGTATCATTAGCGTGATAGTGTTGTTGTCGCTGCACGTACCGTGTGACAGTAGACAGGTGAGACTCCGATACAGACACAACTCCGTACTCAGCTTGCCAGGCAAAAAGATTTTGCCCTTCCCCTAAACGTGAAACCAAATGTGAAGCATTTCCTTTCACCTGACCTACAAATGCTGCGAGTGAAACGGCGGGAGGCAACGATACGACCAGATGAACATGGTTGCTCGTCCCATTCAGGGCGTAACAGAGTCCTCTGAACTCTTTCACCTTGGCAGTGACGGCCGCATAAAGTGATTCCCGATTATGTTCGGTGATAAGAGGGAGACGTTCTTTCGTAGCCCAAACGAAGTGGTAAAATAGACGAGAATAAGGCATAGGGCGTTCCACTCTCCGCACACTTTGTCATTTCAGGTGGCTTTAGACACCTTTGTTCGTTAAGCCCGGAGCTTGAGCTCCGGGCGCTAGTTGAAATCAACCCTTCGGCACTACTGGCAACACTACATGTGATGCCCGCGCCCCGCCATGAAACACCTGCTGCACCGCCGGACGCCCGATCGCCTCTGTCGCAATGTCGCCGCCAGTATTCAAATTGCGATCGAAGCGCGGAAAGTTGCTGCTCGAGACTTCTAAGCGAATACGATGGCCGGGAGAAAAAACGCAACTGGTTGAACCGAGGAGAATGTGATACTCGTACACTTTCCCGAGTTCCAGCGGTTCCGCTCGGCGGAGCGAGTTACGATAGCGCGCGCGAATAATGCCGTCGCAAAGGTTGATCGCGCGACCGTCGGGAGCAACGTCAACGAGTTTGGCGGTGAAATCGGTATCTCGCCCGTCCGTCGAAGCATAGACCACAGCTTCGACGGTGCCTGTGACCTCTAATGGTTCATTGAGCGGTGCTGAGGTGTAGACCAGCACGTCATCACGCTCTTCAATGACACGTTGGTCCCGTGGGCCAGCGCTAAGCGGTCCGGCCATGAGCGTACAGCCCCCACAGGTAGGGACGGGACGCTCTGGGTCATACAGAAATTTGTCGTTCGCAGTGCGGGTCGGAAGTTGGGTGGTGAGTTGTCCGTCGCCGCGCAAGCTGTTGGCCGCGCCACCACTTGTGAGGTAATAGCGCGTCGCTACCGCGCGGGCGAGCGGCCATTCGTTTTCGTTGCGCCAGACGTTCGGGCCCATGACAAAGAGCCGTACTGGTGCGCCGCTGTCTGGCTGATTCTGCAGGCAGTGATCGAACCATTGCAGATGTAGTCCGCCAAGATCGACCGCATCGGGCAACGCACCAGGGCCGAAATCCTGCTCGCCGACTTCACGTTCAAACAAGCCGTGCAACCACGGACCAACGATCAAACGCTGCTTCTGTCGTGCCCACGCACTTTTGCCGTGCTTCTGCATGCCAATAAAGTTACGCAGCGTTCCTTCAAGGAAGATGTCGTACCAACCGCCGATATGTAAGGCCGCAGTATCGATCTGTTCATACTTCGACTCGATGCGTACCTGCTCCCAGTACTCGTCCAGCGATGGGTGTTTGAGCCATGTCTGATAGTGATCCATTAAGTCGGGAACCGTTCCCGGGGGAAAATCGGCGAGTGGCAAGTGACGATAAGTCCCGGGCATATCAAAGATCGATCCGTATAATTTTTTCCGCGCGTCGGCTGGGCCGTCCGACAAACGCGTAATCGTTTCCGTTGCCATGCCAGCGGTCCAATACTGGATGAAGCCTTGCTGAAACGCACCGCCTTGATAGGTCCAGCCCTCGTAATAGTCGGAGGAAGTGATCGTGGGAACGATCGCCTTCAGCGCCGGAGGCGTGGCGGTGGCGGTGAGCCATTGGGTCGCTCCGAAGTATGACGCCCCGTACATGCCGACCTGGCCACTCGACCACGGTTGCGACGCGCACCAGGCGACGGTGTCATACCCGTCTTCGGCCTCACCTATAAACAAGGAGAACTGGCCGTCTGATTTGAAGCGGCCGCGGGTGTCTTGAATAACAACGACATAGCCTTTCTTGGCCGCACGGATCGGGCTGAGAAGCGACAGTGAGATCGGCGAGAGATCCTTGCTGTACGGCAAACGCGCTAACAGCACAGGATGTTTGTTGGTGTCGTCGGGGCGGTAAATATCTGCGCGAAGTTTGACTCCGTCGCGCAGCGGAATGTCAACGTTGAGGTCGATTTTCAGGGATGCGGGCATGTATTTCTCCTTACTACACCGCGGCAAAATCCCCCCGCGTTACGCACAGCCCCCTTTTTGGTAAAGGGGGCTTTTAGGTCCTCCCCTTTGACAAAGGGGAGACAGAGGGATTTCGCCAGAGAGATCCTCAAAGAGATATCTTTACAGGCTTACTCTCCGCCGACCGCTGCCAAGCCTGCCCGTGCACACTCGATATCTTGTTCTTCTGTTCCGCCACTCGCGCCAACACCACCTAAAAGCTCTCCTTTGATAATCAGTGGGAGTCCGCCTCCGGCGAGGAGCAGCGGGCGACCGGCGAGGTTGGCTATACTTTCGACCAACTGCGGGCGCTGTTTCGCAAGTTCCGCAACTTCGGCGGACGTACGGCGCAGCGTTGCCGCGGTAAATGCCTTGCTCGGTGCGACACTGGCTGTGAGCCAGCGGGCGGTATCCATACGGGCGAACGCCACTAAATGTCCCGTCGGGTCTACGACGGCCAAGCTCATTCCCCAACCTTCTTTCTGCGCCTTGGCTTTGGCTCCCTCGATAAAACGTTGGGCGAGTTCTAATGTTAGTGCCATAAAAAAGTTCCTCCTTTTGAAAGTTGATCGTTATGACTGGCAGCCCGACGTTACCTCGCCTTGACCTCAAGGGTCAAGTGAATACACTACAAACCACTATGGCGCGCATCAGTAGAGAAGAATACGTCCAACACATGGCAAGCAGTCTTGACCTCCCTCCGGCAGTGATCGAGCAAATCATTGGTCCGCGTCCTGTGGGAGATGACAGGGATGGAGGATGGAAGGTCATTCGTATGCTAACTGTTGCCGACCTCCAGCCGTATGGTTTAGAGGGTCGACTGACATCTGCGGGGTGGCGAACGATTTTGCGCTCGATTATTGAAGATTAAGGAGTGACATTGTGAGACTCCAAAACAAAGTCGCGTTAGTGACAGGAACTAGCCCAAATATCGGCGGCGGGATTGCCGAAGGCTTAGCCGACGAGGGAGCGAAACTCGTCTGTGTTGATATTCATCCCGATAACGCCAACCAGTGCGCTGCGGCAATTACCAAACGAGGCGGCCAAGCGATCGGCGTCGTTTGCGATGTGACGGACGAGGCTCAGGTCAAAGCGACTGTGGAACGTGCGCGGACCACTTTTGGCGGGATCGACATTCTCGTCAACAGTGCGGTGATCTTCAATCAGAAAGGGGTGCTCGATATGTCGCTCGCCGAATGGACGCGGCAAACGTCGATCATTCTCACCGGCTCCTTTCTATTCACGAAACATGTTGCCCAATTGATGATCGATCAGAAGCGAAAAGGCAACATCATCAACATCATCTCGACCGCCGGCCATCAGGGGCAGCCGCGCAATGTTGGCTACTGCACCGGCAAGAGTGGCTTACTGAATTTTACTCGTTCAGTGGCGATGGAACTGGTCGACTGCGGGATTCGGGTGAATAGCCTCACTCCCACCGCAACTGATCCCGGCGAAAGCATCGAGCGTGCGGAGCGCTGGGGGCAGCCGATGGAGAACTCTCAACGACTCGTCAATCTCTTTGAGCCGTTCCGTAAAGGGGCACCGATGCGTAAGTTGCCAAGCCCGCGTCACTATGCCAAAGCTATTGCATTTCTCGCTTCAGACGATGCCGAGATGATTACCGGCATGGATCTACGCGTGGATGCGGGGACGGTCGCACGCTATTGGGCGTGGACGCCGGAAAAGTAGTGAGGGGTGACGAGGAACGAGGGCGATAATGGCATAGTGTTTTCACGCAGCGCGGGTCACGTACCACGTGTTACGTATTGCGTGTTCCGTGTAGCCGCGAAAGGAGGCCGCATGGATCCTATCTCTCTCGAAGGTCTCATTATTGATGACCGTGAAGCCGGACTCTTTCGTGTCAATCGTCAGGCATTTCGTAGCCCGGAGATATTGACTTTGGAGCACGAGCGCGTCTTCGAGCAATGCTGGATCTACGCTGGGCATGAATCTGAGGTTTCGCAGCCTGGTGATTTTTGCTCTCGTCGCGTGGCTGGCCGTCCGGTCATTTTGGCGCGTGGTAGTGACGGTCAGGTGCGAGTTTTCCTGAATACTTGCACCCATCGCGGGACGTTAGTCTGCCGTGAACAACGAGGCAATGCACGTACGTTTCAGTGCCCGTATCATGCGTGGACGTATAATAATTGTGGCGAATTGGTTGGCGTTCCGGGTGAGGACGCCTACAGTGCGGTGTTCGACCGCAAAGAACTTGGGCTCGGGGTTCCGCCGCGCATGGAAAGTTATCGTGGCTTTATCTTCATCAACTTTGACCCGCACAGTGAATCGCTGTTGGATTATTTAGCTGGTGCCACCGAATATCTGGACCTTGTGTGTGATCAGTCTGAGGTCGGGATGGAAATCGTCCAAGGCGCCCAGACCTACAGCATACGAGCCAACTGGAAGCTTCTCGTTGAGAACAGCTTCGACGGCTACCACGCGATGCCGACGCATCAACGGTACATGTCATTCCTCGCCGAGATTGGTGGCATGGACATGCCAGCGATCTCCCGCCTGCACGGTGAGGGAAAAGCGCTGGGCAATGGTCACGCAGTGATCGAGTACGAGCCGCCCTGGGGGCGACCAGTGGCACGCTGGGCCCCCAACTTTGGCGAAGCGAAGAAAGCAGAATTTACCGCGATGCAGCAAAAACTCACTGCGCGTTTTGGCACAGAGTGGGCGTATCGTGTCGCACAAACAAGTCGAAACCTATTGATCTTTCCTAATTTGGTTATCAACGACATCATGGCGGTGACGGTCCGCACCTTCTTCCCTGTTTCGCCAGATTACATGGAGGTGTCGGCGTGGGCGTTGGCGCCTAAGGAGGAAAGCGCAGAGAATCGTGCTCTACGCCTCGACAATTTTCTGACCTTCCTTGGGCCGGGCGGATTCGCTACGCCGGATGACGTCGAAATGCTGGAATCATGCCAGAAAGGATTCGCCAATAAAGAGGTCGCCTGGTCTGATATTTCCCGCGGCATGAGGCGGGCCAACCCGGTAACAAGTGACGAGTTACAAATACGCGAATTCTGGCGACGCTGGCATAATCTCTTGACGTTGCGGCCGGCACGGATTTCGACGTCGCGGGCAGCCTGATTAATGCTGGAAAGGTGAGAGGTGTCATTCTGAACGAAACGCAGTGTAGCGAAGAATCTCTTTTCATCCGAGAGATTCTTCGCTTTGCTCAGGGTGACAAAAGCGGGCGTAAGGAAACGAGCCGAGTGCTATGAGTAGGACCGGAGCCTCAAATGTTACTCGCCAGCAGATCGAAGACTTCTTGTATGAAGAAGCCGCGCTGCTCGACGAGTGGCGGTTGGAAGAATGGCTGCAATTGCTGACAGAAGACGCGGCATATTATGTCCCTTCGACGGACGTGCCGGAAGGTGATCATAAAACAACACTCTTTCTCATTGCGGACGATGCGACACGTATTCGCTCGCGGGTGAAGCAACTACTCGGCAAATCGGCGCACGCCGAACATCCACATTCGCGCACACGACGCATGATCAGTAACGTGCGCATCCGTAAGGCCGAGGGAGAGAACATCTCCGTAACGGCGAACTTTGTCGTCTACCGTATACGTATGGAACAAGTGGACACGTACGTCGGGCGCTACGAATATCAACTTGTGCGGCACAACGGGCAGCTGAAAATCCGCGAACGTCGAGCCATTCTTGATCTCGATGCGCTCCGACCGCAGGGGAAGGTGAGTATCATTCTCTAGCAGTCAGCAGTCAGCTATCAGCGTTCAGCTTCCCTGTTCGGCTGATAACTGATAGCTGAATGCTGATAGCTCTTTGGAGGCTAATCATGGGCGAAATTCTCGGCATTGGTATGTCACATGTTCCCTACATGATGAACGCACCGGAAAACATGCTGCGCTTGCGCCAGGTGTTGATGAAGGTTGTCGAACGTATTGAGAAGCGCCCGTTTCAAGACCCGCCCGAAGCACGAGAACAACTGGGCGACAACCCGGAAGCCGTCGCCCAGGAACATCATCGTCTTCATTGGGACGCATTTAATCGGCTACGCGCGTACATCGATGAAGTGAAGCCTGACGCCATTCTTATCATCGGTGATGATCAGGCGCAGTGTTTCCAAGCCAACAACATTCCCCCGTATGTGATGTACGTTGGTGACCGGATTGACGCGAAGCCGTTCTACATGTCGCGTTTTCCCGGGGATGCCGAGTACATCAAGCGAACGTGGGGGGTGGCGCCGGACCATCAATACCTCTGGCCATGTCACTCTGAGTTATCAATTGCAATTCGCGACGAGCTGATTCGTAACGGCATCGACATCTCCTCGTCGAACGACGTGAACAGTGACCGCTGGCACAACGGCATGGGTCACGCCCATACCAACACTCAGCTTTTCCTCCACAACGAAAGCGGGCAATACCCGATCATCCCTTTATTCATCAATTGTTACGGCACCGATCTCAACATCTTCGGCACGATGGCGTCGGGTGAGGCTATCGAGGCGCGTGCCGTTAATGGCTACCCGCCGGCGCCAACCTCGCGACGGTTATACGAAATGGGGCGCGCGATTCGACAAGTGTTGCTCCGCCGTCACGAACGCGTGTTGGTGTGCCCGAGTTCGACGTGGTCGCACACGTGGTTAACGAAAAAATACCACCGCATGCGGATGGACGTCGAGGGCAACACGGAGAAGATGCGTTGGTTTGAGCGCGGGCAGGCCAGTTTAATGGCGGATTATGACTCGCCCGACATCGAGAACAACGGCGATCATGAACTGCGGAATTGGATTGTCGCGGCGGGGATTATGGGCAATCGCCGGATGGAAGTGATCTGGCATGTTGTTTCGTGGGTCTCGACGGGTTTCCGCGTGTTTGGCATTTGGCGCTGAAAAAAAAGATGACGCGATGGTCGAACGGAAGCGGGCGAGAACGGGCCATCTTTTACAACTGAGTGTACGTACCGAAGGATATGTCTATGCGTGTCATTGACATGCACAACCATATTATCGCGCCGGAGGTGGTCGCTTTCCTCGAGCGTGAGGGTGAGCGCTATGATACGCGTATCGTGAGACGAGAGGGGAAGCGTTTCTTTCTGATTCAGAAAACGGCGCTGCGCCCCATTCACGACAAAATTACCCACCCCGAAGCACGCTTCGCGGACATGGCCGCGGAAGGCGTGGATCTGCAAGCGATTTCGTGTGTGCCGTTTGTGATGTATCCAGAGGTCGCGCCTTCATTGGGACTCGCGATCGCTCAGGTCAATAACGACGCCCTTGCGGCGATCGGTCGACGGTATCCTCGGTACTTCGCGCCGCTCGCCTCTGTGCCACTGCAAGACCCGCCGACGGCGGCAAGGGAATTGGAACGGGCCCGTCAACTAGGACTGCGCGGCGTTGAGATTCCTCCGCATGTGCGGGGGCGCGGGCTTGACGAAGCACAGTTTGAAATCTTTTGGGCGGCGGCGGCGGCATTGTCGATGGTGGTCTGTATTCACCCGTTTGAAGCTGTGCCACAGGGCATGCTCGCCCGCTACGCGCTTGGCAATTTGGTCGGGAATCTGTATGACACCGGACTGGCCGCGGCGCTGCTGATTTACGGCGGGGTTTTAGAACGGCATCCTGGCTTACAGATCGTGCTGTATCATGCCGGCGGCGCGTTTCCGAGTTTACTGGGGCGGCTCGATATGGGATACGAGCGACTTCCTGATTGTCGCGACGCGATCCCGCGCCCCCCGTCGAGTTACATTGAGCAGTTTTCTTTTGACACTATCGCGTTCAATCATCACATGTTGCGCTATCTGATCATGCTCTACGGGCACGAGCGCTTGGTCATGGGGAGCGACTACCCGCTGCCGGCCGGCATCGACCATCCGGTGGCCGAGGTGAAAGCGCTACGATTAGACACAGAATCAGAAGCGGCGATCCTCGGCGGCAACGCCGGTCGTTTATTGCGCTTGAGTTAACGAAAAAAGAGGAGGACATCTCATGTCGACTGTGGACGTACATCGTATTACAACTGTTGAGCAGCTCCGCGCCCGCATTGGTGAACCGTCACCCATAGTTCCGCAGAAACTGTGGAAGTCACTGAATGAGACGGCGGTCGGATTTATCAAGCAGTCGCCGTTCCTATTGCTTGCGACTGCGGACGCGGACGGCAACATGGACGTCTCTCCCAAAGGGGACGGGCCCGGGTTCGTAGAGATCGAGAACGAAACGACTTTGTTGATCCCCGACCGTAGCGGCAACAAGTTGATCTTCGGGTTGCAGAATATCCTGTCGAATCCGCATGTCGGGTTGATCTTTCTCATTCCCGGTACCGGTGAAACATTTCGCGTGAACGGGCGCGCAGAGTTGACCGTCGATCCGGTGATCCTTGAACGTCTTTCTGCGCGCGGGAAACCTGCCGTCGTTGCTATCCGTGTGACCATTGAGGAGTGTTTCTTGCACTGCGCCAAAGCGTTCCTCCGTGCCCAGCTCTGGCAACCCGAACATTGGCCTGAGAAGTATCGCATTTCGTTCGGCAAGTTGCTGGTATCGAAGATCGGCGGCGACGAAAAGACGATCAAACAGTTCGATGAGTTCGTGGAGAATGATTACAAAAACAACCTGTGAATATTTTCTTTATGGTAAGGAGGGGCTATGACCGACTACAAAATCATCTCCGGCGATACTCACATTGTTGAGCCACCGGATCTGTACACCACGCGAATGGTCGGCAAAAACCGCGACCGCGCGCCGTACATCAAGCGTCAGATAACTCCGGACGGAAAAGAGTCGGATGCGTGGTTCCTCGGAGATACGCAGGTCGTCTCATTGGGTGCCGTCACGCAAGCCGGACGGCGCTTTGATGACCCGGAAAAGATTGACTTCGTCGGCATTTGGGAAGACGTGCGCGAAGGCGCCTATCAACCGGATGCCATGCTCAAGGAGCTAGAATTTGACGGGATCTGGGGGGCAATCGTTCAGCCAAGCCAAGGGCTATTTTGGTATCACATTGAGGATAGTGAATTACTCTCGGGACTGTGCCGAGCTTACAACGATTGGATCGCGGATTTCTGTAAGCCCCATTCCGACCGCTTAAAAGGCATCGGCATGCTCAATGTGGATAATGTTACTGAAGCGTGCGCCGAGTTGGGGCGTAGTGCGAAGTTAGGGTTATCGGGGATGTTCATTCCAGTGACTCCGCTTCCCGGTCAACCTTATCGTAACCCTATGTACGACCAGTTATGGGCGACGGCCGCAGACCTCGGCGTTCCACTCTTGATGCATCTAGCCACACAACGAGCCAACGTCCCGGGGTGTGAGATTAGTATCAGTTTTAAGACGTTTACTCCTGCGGGCTTACGTCCGACGCAAGATTATTGGGTACGGTATTCGTTGACAGACATGATCTTCGCGGGCGTCTTTGAGCGCCATCCGCGCGCGTTGGCTCAGTCGAACACGAAGCCTCGTGGGTACCGCATTGGCTCAAGCAAATGGATTACACGTACAAGGAACGCCCCGTCTATCGCGGCTACCAATCCAAGGAAGGGCTCCTTCCCAGCGATTACTGGCGACGCAACCTGTTCGCGGTGTTTCAGGAAGATGAGGTTGTCGTCCAGCTTCGTCACCGCATCGGCATCGACAATCTCATGTGGGGGAACGACTTCCCCCATTCAGAGTCAACGTGGCCGAAGTCACGCGAATTCCTCTCAACCATGTTCACTGATGTGCCGGAAGCGGACCTGCGCAAGTTGACTTGTGATAACGCGGCGAGGATTTTTCATTTCTCGCTTCCTTAATTGTATTCCTGCAGCGATCGTTCTGGGACTCCCTCTCCTGTCACGCCTGTCCTGAGCCCTTCGGCTCCGCTGCGCTACGCTCAGGACAGGCGTGACAGGAGAGAGGGCCGGGGTGAGGTTTGTGAGTTGTTGCTACCTGCCCTTGTATTCTGGTGACGTGGGCTTCTCTAGCCAGTCACGGCGTTTTTCATAAGGCAACGAAATATACGTATTCATGGCGGCGAGACCATCATCAGAAAGCATAGTTTCGAAGAACGACGCGCTCTCGACATCAAGCCCCGCCGCGAGGTGGGTATCACTGCCCGTGTACACTGCGTGTTTGGCCCGGGACACGGCAATCGGCGAGAAAGACGCAATCTCTGCCGCGATTTCTTTAGCCCGGGCGAGGGCGTTGTCTACGACTTCATGCACCAGCCCCATCGCCAAGGCCTCTTCCGGGCGCACAATCCGTGAGCGCAGGACGAACTCAATCGCGCGTCCCGCACCGATCAAACGTGACAAACGCTGCGTGCCGCTGCCGCCGGGCAGAATGCCCAGTTTTACTTCCGGCAATCCGTAGCGAATGTCGGCCTTCTGCCCGATGCGAATGTCGCAGGATAAACTTAACTCGAATCCGCCGCCCATCGTGTCGCCGTTCATGGCGACGATGACCGGCTTCGGCAGGTCACGCATGCGTTTTAGCATCGCATGGTAACCAGTAGTGAGTGAGGTCCCGGCGACGCGCAGCGTCTCGCGATTCCGGGCCAGCTCGACTAACTCTTCCACGCTGTAATGAGTAATGAACTTCCCCTGCGTGCCCCCGGTCAAGACGACGGCGCGAATATCCGGATTACGCCATTGTTCGATGAGCGCGGAAAATTCTTGCGCCCCTGCGGCACAGAAATAGTTCATCGGCGGGTTGAGATACGTCGCCACGACGACATGGTTAGCGACTTCTGTTGTCCATAGGCTCATTGCTTACCCTCCTCATTGCTCACGTATGCTCCGGCATCCCCGGCATTGGCAGTGGCGGATTAAACGTCGGGTTGGTTCCGGCGAGGATGTTCTCCATCCGCGAGCGAACAAACGGCAGAAACTCGGGATGCGGGAAAATATAGAACTGTTCGTTCACAATCGCCTGAAAGACCTTCTCGGCAACTTCTGACGGCGGCATGCCGGCGTTAATCATCATCCGGGCCATCTCGATAAACGCTTGGTGAGATTCCGGTACGGGCTTTTCCGGCGCGGCCAAATGTGCCGGACGGTTGCGGGCGGAATCAATGATGTTGGTTTTGACAAATCCGGGACACAACACCGAAACTTTGATCGGCGAGGACTGCATTAGCAACTCTAAGTGAAGCGACTCAGACATGGTGACGACGGCGAACTTAGTAACGTCATACACCGACATGAATGGCGCAGAGAGATGTCCCGCCATCGAAGCGGTGTTGACGATGTGCCCTTCAGTGCCTTGCTGCTGCATGATTGGTACGAAGGTGTGGATGCCGTGAATAACGCCCCACAGATTCACACCGATGACCCACTGCCAGTTCTCTAACGTCTGGTCCCATGTTGTCCCCATATCGCCACCGACCCCGGCATTGTTACAGACAATGTGAACCGCCCCGAAGGCGTCGAGCGTTTTGCGGGCGAGCGCATCGACTTGCGCGGCTTGCGATACATCCGTTATGACACTCAGCGTGGTTGCGCCTTGCGCGCGCATTTCGCCTTCGGTCTTTTTGAGCGCCCCTTCTTCAACATCAGCGAGTACGACTTTCATTCCTGCCGTAGCAAAGCGCTCGGCCATCGCCCGACCAATACCGCTGGCCGCACCGGTAACAACGGCGACACGATCTTTGAATTCCTTCATAACGATCCTTTCCTTTTTCCCAGGATTATGTAGACGCTGGGGCCGGCACTTCTGTGAGACGGGAAGTGGTATCGTTATCGTACTCAAGGTGCAGGGCGCGAACAATCAACCCGTGCATGCGCCACAGGCCTATCACCACGAACAGTTCAAGAATCTCGGGATCAGACAGATGCTTTCGCAACGCGGCGAACGTGGCGTCTTCAACGAGATTGCGAGAGAGAATCTCGTCGGCGGCGGCCATCACCGCGCGCTCGACCGGGGAGAAAACGTCACTTGTTGTCCAGCCTTTGATCGCCGCGAGTTTGTTCGCGGACAAGCCCACCATACGCCCCACTTTCATGTGCTGCGAGTATTCAAATTTGGAATCGCCAACAATACCGGTGCGCAAGATCGCGAGCTCGCGCAGCTTGGGATCGAGCTTACGCCCCGGTTGTAACAGCCCCATGAGAGAATTCCTCGCCATCAGGAAGAGGTCCGGAACCAGCGCGAACGTCGTCCAATAGTCACCAGGAGTTCCGGTCGCCGTCCCTGGTTCGGCCACGGGATCGCGTTCGCCAAAGAACTGGCGGTAGACCTCCAACACTTCCGGCGGTGCTTCGGCTTTTGACACTTGACGCAATCGGCCCATAATAGTCTCCTTTCTTCTTTGCTGGTGGAAGTCCATACCATACGACAGAAGAAATGAAATCAAGGTTTGTACAGAAAGGTGTGCCGATGAGTACGTCTGAACTCCTCTTTGAACGCGATGGTGTCAGTGCCATCGTGACGTTTAATCGTCCCGAGGCACGGAATGCTATAACCTGGGTCATGTACGACCGTCTGGTTGAAGCGTGCGAGCAGGTAGATCGCGACGACACGATTCGGGTGCTGATCTTCCGAGGAGCTGGCGGAAAAGCGTTTGTCGCGGGAACCGACATCAGTCAGTTCCGGAACTTCCGCACCGAAGAAGACGCCCTAGAGTATGAGCACCGGCTTGATCAAGTAGTCGCACGCCTCGAAGCCGTGACCAAGCCGACGATTGCCGCGATCACCGGCCCTGCTGCCGGAGCGGGGGCAGTCATCGCTTTGACCTGCGATTTGCGCTACTGCACGCCAGAAAGCCAGATTGGCGTGCCGATTGCGCGGACATTAGGAAATTGTCTATCAATTGCGAACTACGCGCGCCTTGTCGATATGGTCGGGCCTGCACGAACGAAAGAGTTGTTGTTCCGCGCCCGGTTACTTTCGGCCAATGACGCACATCAAGTCGGTCTTATCAATGAGATTGTCCCGGCGGATCGCCTATTCGAACATGTGTTAGAGGTCGCTCAAGAAATCGCCACGCACGCGCCAATTACACTACGAGTGACAAAAGAAGCGATTCGGCGTCTTCAGGTGCACCGCCGCGCAGTCGACGGCGACGACTTGACGGTGATGGCTTATATGAGTGACGATTTCCGTGAAGGCGTAAAGGCCTTCGTAGAGAAGCGCAAGCCGGTGTTTCGGGGGAGATAAAACATATGCCCAAAGTTTGAAGTTTCAGGTTCACGATTCGGGACCAAGGAGGCTTATATGTTCCTGGAACTCACTGCCGAGCAGCAACGCATTATCGCTCTCGCCAAAAACCTCGCTCAGGAATTTGCGCCGCGGGCTGAGCAACATGATCGTGAGGGTAGCTTCCCCTTTGAGAACATCGCCCGACTCAAAGAGACTGGCTACACCGCGATGACGACACCAACGGAGTATGGGGGATGGGGAGCGAGCCCGCTCACTTTTATCTTAGCGCAAGAACAACTTGTGCAAGGCTGTAGTGCTACTGCGTTTGCGATCAACATGCACTGCAACACAGTCGGATTCTACACGCCATTCATGACCTCAGTACAGAAAGAGCTGTACCTCGGCAACGTCGGTCGCCAACAGATGCTGATGAATGGCTATTACACCGAAGGCGGAGGGGCGCGTTCGATTCTGTCACCGCAAACCAAGGCGCGGAAAGTGCCGGGCGGCTATGTGTTGAACGGACAGAAAGTGTTTTCCACACTCGTGCCAGTCGTCGACTACTTCGGCATTAGTACTTCACTGGAAGGATACAGCGGGTCAGCTTCTGGCGGTTGCGCGTTTCTCTTGCCACGTGACACCCCCGGACTTGAGGTTATTGAAACCTGGGATGCCATGGGGATGCGCGCCACGGGAAGTCACACCATCGTGATCCGTGATGTCTTGGCGACGCCGGACCAGCTAATTGGCGAAGAAGGACACCTCTTCGAGGAGTTCAGTCAGGTTGCTCATTGGTACTGTCTGTCATTCTCGGCCATCTATCTCGGTATTGGTCAGGCAATGTACAACTACGTACTCGATTACGCACGGACGAGAAAAGTACAGAAAGGTGGGGGCGGACAACTGGTCGGGCATCTCCCATGGAACCGGTTTGCTATTGGCGAAATGTACAACCGGCTCGAAGCTTGCCGCACGCTACTCTACGTGATTGCGCGAGAGATATCCGAGACGCGACCGTATGGCGAACGCCAAGTGCCAACCATCGAGATGCTACGAACATTTGTGGCGGAGAACATGCTCGAAGTTGCCAACCTGGCTACGCGTATCGCCGGTGGCCAAGGCTATCTCAAAGGGAACCCTCTCGAACGCTACTTCCGTGACCTCCGCTCCGCGCCGCTCCACACCCTCAAGCGCGACGAGGTGTTAGAGATGCTGGCGGGGATGGAATTGGGATTCGCGTGATGTTGAATATGACGCGCTACAAAATTTTTTGGAAGAGCGGAGTAAAGAATGATCACTCTTCAACCTATTGGCGTAGTCAAAAACTCACGGGTAGAGATCGAAGACGACAACTGGGGTGGAATCGTGTCAGAGATCGTGCTTGACGCCTCATTTGGTGAAGACAGTTTGCAAGGACTGGAAGACTTCTCGCACGCCGAAGTCATCTTCTATTTTGACAAAGTCGATGAGCAAAAGATTGTGACCGGTGCGCGCCATCCCCGTAACAATCCACAATGGCCGCGGATTGGCATATTCGCACAGCGCGGCAAGAACCGTCCGAATCGGCTGGGTTTGGCACTTGTGAAGATTGTGCGACGCGAAGGTCGCAGTCT
>Ga0070741_10011406_pt1 | contig 16423 bp, 15 predicted proteins | sample Coa_R1_4_FD_66440 | JGI IMG/M metagenome (GOLD analysis project Ga0070741, IMG submission 66440) | Surface soil microbial communities from Centralia Pennsylvania, which are recovering from an underground coalmine fire - Coalmine... | ecosystem: Environmental > Terrestrial > Soil > Unclassified ...
CAAGCCGCCGGCCGGCCGCTTCGACCTGTTCGCCGTCGAAGGCGGCACCGCCGCGATGTGCTACATCTTCGACAGCCTGCAGATCAATCGCCTGCTCAAGCGCGGCGACAAAATCGCCATCGGCGCGCCGATCTTCACGCCCTATATCGAGATGCCGCAGCTCGACCAATACGGGCTCAAGATCGTACGCATCGACGCCGGCGAACTGCGCGACGACGGCACCCACAATTGGCAGTACCCCGACAGCGAAATCGACAAGCTGGCCGACCCCTCGATCAAGGCCTTCTTCCTGGTCAATCCGAGCAATCCGCCGTCGGTGGCGGTGCGGCTGTCCACTATCGCGCGCATCATCGGCATCGTCAAAACCAAGAACCCGAACCTGATCATCATTACCGACGACGTCTACGGCACCTTCGTCGAGGGCTTCCGCTCGCTGATGGCCGACCTGCCGCAGAACACCATCGGCGTCTATTCGTACTCGAAATATTTCGGCGCCACCGGCTGGCGGCTCGGCGTCGTTGCCGTGCACCAGGACAACATCTTCGACAAGATGATCGCCGCGCTGCCCGAGGCCGACAGGCGCGCGCTCAACAAGCGCTACGGCTCGCTCACGCTCGAGCCGGAGAAGATGAAGTTCATCGACCGCATGGTCGCCGACAGCCGGCGCGTCGCGCTCAACCACACCGCCGGCCTGTCGCTGCCGCAACAGGTGCAGATGACCCTGTTCTCGCTGTTTGCGCTCACCGACCGCAACAATGCCTACAAGCGGCTGACCCGCGATATCGTGCGCAAGCGGATCGAAAAATTCTGGGAAGGCTTCCACAAGACGCCGCCGCTCGACCCGCTGCGCGCCAACTACTATTCGACGGTCGATATCCTGATCGGCGCCGACCAGGCGATCGGCAAGGAATTCTGCGACTACATGCAGGCGTCCTATGAGCCGATCGACGTGCTGGTGCGGCTCGCCGAGCAATACGGCACGGTGCTGCTCAACGGCAGCGGCTTCGACGGCCCGCTCTGGTCGGTGCGCTGCTCGCTCGCCAACCTGCCGGACGAGGCCTATGCCAAGATCGGCGGCGAACTCGAGGCCGTGGTCCGCCAGTACGCCGAGGAGTGGCAGAAGGCGAAACGCTGACCCGCCGAAGCGCCCCAAGGTTGGCCGCGACGTCATGGGCGCCATTCCTGGCGCTCAATGGACAGGCGCGCCGGGCACGCTAAGCTTCGGCCGCTGTGCCGGGTCCATCCTCCCTTTCGCGCCGCCGCCATCGGCGGGCCGTCATCATTGGCGGCTCGATGTCGGGGCTGTTCACCGCCGCCTTCCTGCGCCAGATCGGCTGGGAGGTCGACGTCTACGAGCGCTCCCGGGTCGAGCTGGTCGGCCGCGGTGCCGGCATCACCGGCCATCCCGAGCTGCTCGACGCGCTGACCGCGAGCGGCGCCGGCACCGAGCGGCTCGGCATCGAGGTGCCCAAGCGCGTCGCGCTCGACCGCGACGGCCGCATCAAGGACGAGCGGCCGTTGCGGCAGATCCTCACCTCCTGGGACCGCCTGCAACGGCTGCTGCGCGCCACCATCGATCCGGCGCACTACCATCTCGGCCGCAATTTCGAGCGCGTCGAGCAGGACGGGCGCGGCGTGCGCGTCATGTTCGCCGACGGCGGCGTGGAGGAGGCCGACATCCTGGTCGGCGGCGACGGCATCCGCTCCAGCGTGCGCGGTCAGATGGCGCCGGAGGTGCAGCCGGTCTATGCCGGCTATTACATCTGGCGCGGCGCGCCCAACGAAGCCGATCTCTCGCCGGAGACGCTGCGCACCATCTATCCGCTGTTCACGTTCTACCTGCCGAAGCACCAGCAGATCATCACCTACCCGATCGCCGGCTTCGACGACGACCTCACGCCCGGCCGGCGGCGCTTCAATTTCATCTGGTATCGCGTCGCCGACGCGGCGCGGTTGCGTGAGATGAACGTCGACGACAACGGCGTGCAGCACGAGTACTCGGTGCCGCCGCCGCTGATCCGCAAGGACCTCATCGCGGACATGCACAAGGACGCGCGCGACCTGCTGCCGCCGACGCTGCTCGATGCGCTGATGGCGATCCGGCAGCCTTTCATCACGCCGATCTACGACTTTACCGCGCCGCAGATCGTGTTCGGCCGCGTCGCCATGGTCGGCGACGCCGCCGCCAATGCCCGCCCGCACATGGGTTTCGGCATGGCGAAAGCCGCGACCGACGCGCAGGCGCTGGCCAAGCATCTCGACGCGCACGATGACATCGACGCGGCGCTCAAGGCCTACAATGCCGAGCGCCAGCCGATCGGCAACCAAATCGTGCTGCACGGCCGCAAGCTCGGCTGCCATCTCGGCGTCAATCTCAAGACCGAGGAAGACCGCCGCATGCACGATCTGTTACAAGACGACGGCGCCATGCTTGACTGGATCGCCGTGCCGCATTTTCTGGATGCGTATAAATGACCTCTCGCCGTCATCCTGAGGTGCGAGCGCAGCGAGCCTCGAAGGATGACCGGCCTCGGCCGTCGCCCTTCGAGGGCCGCGCGACGCGCGGCCGCCTCAGGGTGACGGAGCAAAGTATGAGTTTGCAGCCATGACCGATCTGCCCAAACCCGATTACGCCCGCAACATGCGCGTGGTGGGCTACACCGACCAAGGCGGCCGGCCCGATGCCGTGCAGGTGATGGTGCACAAGGGCTACGCCTATGTCGGGCACATGTTCTCCAAGGGCTTTTCCGTCATCGACGTGCGCGACGCGAAAAATCCCCGCGCGGTGAATTATCTCGCGGCACCAGCCAACACCTGGAACATCCATCTGCAGGTCGCGAACGACCTTTTGCTGGTGATCCACGCCAAGGACATGTTCGCCGCGGCCGAGTTCGCCGACGAGCGCGCCTATTACAAGGGCGCACTGGGCAAGACCGTCGGCACCGCGGAAGCCAAACGCGCCCGCGACTGGTCGGCGGGGCTTGCCGTCTACGACGTGTCGAAGCCGGAGGCGCCGCGCCGCATCGGCTTCATGGCGGTCGAAGGCGGCGGCATCCACCGGGTCTGGTACACCGGCGGGCGATGGGCCTACGCCTCGGTGCTGCTCGACGGCTTCACCGACTACATCTTCATGACCATCGACATGACCGACCCGGCCAAGCCACGCGAGGTCGGACGCTGGTGGATCCCCGGCATGAACCTGGCCGCCGGCGAAAAGCCGTCCTGGGAGGCGACGCGCCGCTACGGCCTGCACCACGGCATCGTCGACGGCGACACCGCCTACTGCGCCTGGCGCGACGCCGGCATGGTGGTGCTCGACGTCGCCGACCGCGCCAGGCCGAAACTCATCGTGCACCGCAACTGGTCGCCGCCCTATGGCGGCGGCACGCATAACTGCCTGCCGCTGCCGGAGCGCGAGCTGCTCGTCGTGCTCGACGAGGCCGTGCTCGATCACCAGGAGGACGGGCTCAAGCTGATCTGGGTGTTCGACAACCGCGTCAAGTCGAACCCGGTCAGCATCGCGACCTTCCCGACGCCAGCGGAAGCCGACTACAAGGCCAAGGGCGCGCATTTCGGCCCGCACAATATCCACGAGAACCGGCCGGGCTCATTCGTGTCCTCGACGCTGATCTTCGCCACCTACCAGAACGCCGGCATCCGCGTCTTCGACATGTCGAATGCGTTCGAGCCCAAGGAGGTGGGCGCGCTGGTGCCGCCGCAGCCGGCAAGGCTCGCCGACACGCGGCCGAACCGCGCCCGCGTCATCCAGTCGGCCGACGTGTTCGTCGACGCGGCCGGGCTGATCTACGCCACCGACTACAATGCCGGGCTTTATATTCTGGAATACCAGGGCTAACCCGTCATGCCCGGCCTTGTGCCGGGCCATGACGATTGTTACGCGCTCATCTTCTGAACCAGCGCGTCGGACACCTCGAAATTGGCGTAGACGTTCTGCACGTCTTCCGAGTCGTCGAGCGCCTCGATCAGCTTGAGGATCTTCTCGCCGGCTTCGTCGTCCACCGCGACCGTGTTCTGCGGCTTCCACAGCAGCGCCGATTTGCGCGGCTCGCCGAATTTCGCCTCCAACGCCTTGGCGACCTCGTTCAAGGTTTCCGGCGTGGTGAAGACCTGGTGGCCGTCGTCGTTGGAAACCACGTCCTCGGCGCCGGCCTCGATCGCCGCTTCCAGCATGGCGTCGGCGCTCGCCGCCTTGGCGTCGTATTCGACCACGCCGACATGGGAAAACATGAACGACACCGCGCCGGTCTCGGCGAGGTTGCCGCCGTTCTTGGTGAAGATGGCGCGCACTTCGCCGGCGGTGCGGTTGCGGTTGTCGGTCAAGGCCTCGACGATCACGGCAACGCCGCCCGGCGCGTAGCCCTCGTAGCGGATGGCGTCGTAGTTCTCGGTGTCGCCGCCGACCGCCTTCTTGATGGCGCGCTCGATATTGTCCTTCGGCATGTTCTCGGCGCGGGCGGCAAGGACGGCGGCGCGCAGCCGCGGATTGTGCGCCGGGTCCGGCAGGCCGAGCTTGGCCGATACCGTGATTTCGCGGGCGAGCTTGGAGAACAGCTTGGAGCGCACCTTATCGGCGCGCCCCTTCTTGTGCATGATGTTCTTGAATTGGGAATGGCCGGCCATGAGGAGCACTACGCTTGATCGGGCGGCTATATAGGCTGGCCTGATGAAAAAATAAACTGCGTCCAGCCTAATCCGTTCATTCCCGCGTAAGCGGGAATCCAGAGCAAGAAAACGGCGAGTCAGAATTTGCCGCCCTGGGTCCCCGCTTTCGCGGGGACGAACGGGATTAGAGGGTGGCCACCACGACATTGCGCAAGGTCGCCTCGATGCGTTCGCGCAGGGCGGCGACATTGCGGTGGACGGCGGCCTTGTAGCGGGCGACCGCCTCGCGGTCGACCAGGAAGAAGTCGCGCTCCGGATAGCTGCGGCCGAAAATGTCGATCAGCATGCTGCGGAACGTGCCGGAGGCGATGCCCGGCGCGTCCGGCGACGGCTCGTCGGCATAGGCCGCCATTTCGGCGGCGGTGAGCGCGCACAGCAGCGCGTGCGGACGGGTCGCGAACACCGCCTTGTGGCGCTGGATGGCGGCGATGGCCCGGCCGGCCGGTTCGCCGTCGAGTTCCTCCCCCACCCGCAGCTGGTCGGCGTCGCTCGAGGTGGCGAGCGGAAACGCCTCGATCAGCCAGTCGCCCAGATGCCGGACGTTCTTGCGGCCGCGGCCGTACATCAGGATGTCGTCCTGGTGACGCGCGAACCAGCAGTCGAGCCGGCCGATCAGCCGCTCGATGCCGGCGCGCGGCATCAGTTCGCGGTATTGCGTGCCGAACAGGCCGATCGAGGCCCTGCCGCGCGCCAGCAGATCCATGAGCCCGTCGCCGACCGCCGCCGGCGGCAGGCTGCCGCCGTCGCCGACCACCACCAGGTCGTAGCGGTCGCGCGCCTCGTCGAGCGTGCGGAAATTCAGATAATGGATGTCGGCCTCGCCCGGCAGCAGCGCGTTGAGCATGTGGCGCGCCAAGCGCCCGCCGAAGCCCGAACCGCCGGCAACCACCGCCACGCTGCAGGCCCGCACCGGGGCAAGCTTTTCGGCGGGCGTCAGCCGCATCAGGAGCTGCACGCTGTCGAGCGGCGCGGTGCATTCGATGCGGAAGCCATAGCGGTCGAACAGGGTGACGAGGTCGAAGAACGAGAAACCGTTGACCCAGCCGAGCGCGGCGCGGTCGCACTTGCCGGTCAAGTCGGTCGCGCAGTAGCTGACGATGACGTCGCGCCTGGCGAAACGCAGATGGGTGAACAGGCTTTCGACGTCGACGATGTGCTCGAGCACGCCGAGCATGACGATGACGTCGGCCTCGCGCGCGGCTTCCGCCGGGAATTCGCCGGCGTTGAGATCGCAGGTCAGCGTATCCGGCTCGCGCGCGATGAGGTCGCAGCCCTGATAGCGGCAGCCGTTCGGCAGGAAGCGCCGCAGGGCCATGCGGCCGCAATTGAGTTCGAGCACGCGCGCGCCGGCGGGGATGAACTGCGCGGCGAATTGCGCGCGCTCGTCATGCGCCGGCTCCAGCGCGGCCGGCGCCGGCCAACGCGCAAGATCGGGGGTGGGCGTGAGGGCGAGGTTGCTTTCGACGTGAAGCGCCATTTCCACCGTGCTGCTGTCGGGAGGCCGGACGCGGCACGGGCCGGCGAATCAACTGTCTCTACCGAATCATCGCGGCGAGTCGTGGTCAACAATTCTATTGGTCATTCCGGGGCGGCCCGCAGGGCAAAGCCCGGGATGACCATTAGTTCCAGAACGCCGGACGCGCTTCCTCCAGCATGCCGCCGATGCGCACCGCGCCGACTTTGCTGGCGAGGCCGCTGGTGTCGTCGGTCTCGACCGCCAGGCCGCAGAGCGTGGCGGCGCCGGTCGCCGGCTCGAATTTGCCGGCCGGAATTTTGCGCAGGAAGCGGTTGAGCGGCTCGTCCTTGGCCATGCCGATGACGCTGTCGAAATCGCCGGTCATGCCGACGTCGGAGACGAAGGCGGTGCCGCGCGGCAGGATGCGGTGATCGGCGGTCGGGGCATGGGTATGGGTGCCGACCACGAGGCTCGCCCGGCCGTCGCAGAAATAGCCCATGGCCTGCTTTTCGCTGGTCGCCTCGCAATGCATGTCGAGCACGATGGCGTCGGCGCCCTTGCCGAGCGCGCAGGCGGCAAGTTCGCGGTCGACCACGGCGAAGGGATCGTCGAGCGCGTCCATGAAGATGCGGCCCATGGCGTTGATGACGAGGGCGCGCTTGCCGGTCTTGGTGTCGATCATGGCGGCGCCGCGGCCGGGCGTGCCGGCCGGGTAATTGGCCGGACGGATGAGGCGCGGCGCGCGCTCGATGAAGACCAGCGCCTCGCGCTGGTCCCAGGCGTGGTTGCCGAGCGTGATGGCGTCGGCGCCGGCCTCGACCAACTCGTTGTAGATCGCTTCGGTAATGCCGAAGCCGCCGGCGGCGTTCTCGCCATTGACGACGACCAGATCGAGCGTCCAGTCGCTGATGAGGCCGGGCAGGCGGTCGAGCACGATGGTGCGCCCCGAGCGCCCGACAACGTCGCCGATGAAGAGGATGCGCATGCGCTTAGGTCCGACGGGGACGAATAAATTGGCGGCGATCTCGGCGCGCTCTCCTCCCCCTTGCGGGGAGGGGCTGGGGGTCAGCGTCGGGCGCAAACACGCGCCACCCCCCTCCCCAACCCTCCGCCACAAGGGGGGAGGGAGCCCGTTGTGCTCGTTGCATCTCTACCGTCCAGCACATCGACGTCAGCTTGAAGCCTCGCGCAAATCGATCACCTCGCGCTCCGTTAGCACGAGATCGAGCCGCTCGTCGCGGTCGGTGGCGGGGACGCGCGGAATTTCCTGGGCGGCGAAGGCGATGCCGACGGCAACGATCTGTTTCCTGGCGCGCAGGGCGCGGATGGTCATGTCGTAATAGCCGGCGCCATAGCCGATGCGGTGGCCGGCGCGGTCGAAACAGGCGAGCGGCACGATCAGGATGTCGGGCGCAACTTCCGGCGCTTGCGGCTTCGGCTCGCGGATGCCCCATTGGCCGCGCGCGAATTCGTCGCCGAAGGCATAGGCGCGCATGATCAGCGGTAGCCCGCGCCCCTGGATCGCCGGCAGCGCGAGCTTGGCGCCGGCGTCGGCCAGCCGTCGCATGAGCGGCAGCGGGTTGATCTCGCTCTTCAGCGGCATGAAGCCGGAGACGATCGTGCCGGCAACCGGCAGCGGAAAGGCACGCGCCGCGATCGTCTCGGCGGCCGCCGCGCGCATCTCCGCCGGCAAGGCGTCGCGCCGGGCGAGCGCCTTGTTACGGAGTTCGGCTTTTTGTTCGGATATTGTGGCGTCAGGAGGCATGGCCATTTTTACAGTCATTCCGGGGCGCCGCGAAGCGGCGAACCCGGAATCCAGGGGCCATTCATGCCGCGGCACTTTGCTCTGGATTCCGGGCTCGCGTGCTGCGCACACGCCCCGGAACGACGGAGAAAGAGAATTAAGTGCGGAGCCGCAGAGGCCGTCGGGACATCGATCCCGGGTTCCCTACGAAAGTAGGTGGGCGCCATATGTCCGAGCCCACGAGCCCGGTCAGGGACAGCTCCCTTAAGGATCGATAAGGCCCCGGGGATTTGGTCACCTAACGCGCCCCGCAGCCCCGCAGGGCCAATGTAGTGGTTATGGCGGGCAAGCGCCACTTGCTTCCCTCTCCCCGCGTGCGGGGAGAGGTGAAATCACCCCAGCGGCACGCCGTTGCCGACCGTCGCATTGAGCTTCCGGGTGATGCCCTCGATGCGTTCGGCGGCGGAATTAAAGGCGTTGACCACCGCGGCGGCGGCAACCTGCGCGCGGTCGCTGGCGACGACGCGGGCATCCTGCAAGGCGTCGACGTCTTCCTCGAGCCGGCGGATGCGGCGCAGCGCCTCGGACAGTTCGTCCGCCACCGTCAGCGCCGCCATCACGGTGAGCCGCGTGTCGCCGATCTCGCCGAATTTACCGCGCAGCTGGGCGATGCGCTGGTCCAGGTCCTTGGCCAGTGTCTGCAAATGATCCTCCTGCCCGTCCTCGCAGGCGAGACGGAACTGGCGGCCGGCGATGGTGGCGTTCACCTGGGCCATGGCACTCGATTCCTTATCCCTTCCGCTGCGACGTCATTCGTTGGCGTCGAGCACCGACTGGATCGAGGCGATGGCCGCGTCCAGCCGGCCCGCGATCTCGCGGTTGACGGTTTCGAGCCGCCGCGCCCGCGCCGTCTCGCCGTCGAGCGCGGCGGCAAGCCGCGTGCGGTCGACGCCGAGCGCGTGCACCTGCTCGCCGAGCGCCTGCTGGCCGCGGTCGGCCTCGCGGCGGCGCTCGACCGCGGCGTCCAGCGCATCGAGCGCCAGCGCCAGGCGTTTGACCGCTCCATCGACCGCGCTCTGATCGCTCATCGCCCCGCTCCACGTCGCTAAAAATCCTGCGGCGGCAGGCGTTTAGGCCAAGACTCTTACGTCTTGCGCGACGTAGCCGTCAACGCCGCGGGCAAGATATGCCCCGAAGTTTTCGGTATCTGTGCACGGGTCCGTGGTCACATTGACTCAAGGGCCTCACATGCTAATGAGCCGCGACAAACAGGCCTTTTCCATGAGTCCAAACGCTTCGTCGACGGCAGCCATGGCGACCTCGGGACGCCGCGGCGCGACGGAGAGTGTCGCTCACGAACGCATGGCCAACGCCATCCGCGCGCTGGCCATGGACGCGGTGGAACAGGCCAAATCCGGTCATCCCGGCATGCCGATGGGCATGGCGGATGTCGCGACCGTGTTGTTCTCGCGCTTCCTGAAATTCGATCCGGCCGATCCGGCCTGGCCCGACCGCGACCGCTTCGTGCTGTCGGCCGGCCACGGCTCGATGCTGCTCTACGCCCTGCTCTATCTCACCGGCTATCCCGCGGTGACGCTCGACCAGATCAAGCGCTTCCGCCAGCTCGGCTCGATCACGCCCGGCCATCCGGAATACGGCCACACGCCGGGCGTCGAGACCACCACCGGCCCGCTCGGCCAGGGACTGGCCACCGCGGTCGGCATGGCGATCGCCGAGAAGCATCTCGCCGCCGAGTTCGGCGACATCGTCAATCACAAGACCTACGTCATCGCCTCCGACGGCGACCTGATGGAAGGCATCAGCCAGGAAGCCATCGCACTCGCCGGTCACTTGAAGCTCAACAAGCTGATCGTGCTGTTCGACGACAACGGCATCTCGATCGACGGGGCGCTGTCGCTTGCCGACAGTGTCGATCAGGTCAAACGCTTCGAGGCGGCCGGCTGGGCGGCCTCGCGCATCGACGGCCACGACGCCCAAGCGATTGCGTCAGCAATCGCAAATGCACAAAACTCCGATCGCCCCGTGCTGATCGCCTGCAAGACGCAGATCGGCTACGGCGCGCCGACCAAGGCCGGCAAGGCGTCGTCGCACGGCTCGCCGCTTGGGCCGGACGAGGTCAAGGGCGCCCGCAGCAATCTGGCCTGGGCGCACGAGCCGTTCCATGTGCCCGATGACGAGCTCGCCGCCTGGCGCGCCGCCGGCCAGCGCTCCAAGCAGGCGCACGCCGACTGGAAGAAGCGGCTCGCCGCGCTCGATGCCGCCAGGCGCGCCGAGTTCGAGCGCCGCATGCTTGGGCGTCTGCCGACGGCGCTCGGCGATGCGGTCAAGGCGCTCAAGCAGTCGCTCGCCGCCACGCCGAAGGACATCGCCACGCGCTCATCGTCCGAGTTCGCGCTCGAGAGCCTCATTCCCGCGGTCCCGGAGATGATCGGCGGCTCGGCCGATCTCACCGGCTCGAACAATACCCGCACCAAGTCGATGAAGGCGATCACGGCGTCGGACTTCTCCGGCCGCTTCATCCATTACGGCGTGCGCGAGCACGGCATGGCGGCGGCCATGAACGGCATGGCGCTGCACGGCGGCATCATCCCCTACTCCGGCACGTTCCTCGTCTTCTCCGACTACGCGCGGCCGTCGATCCGCCTTGCCGCGCTGATGGGAAAGCGCGTCATCCACGTCATGACGCACGACTCGATCGGGCTCGGCGAGGATGGACCGACGCACCAGCCGGTCGAGCATCTCGCCGCGCTGCGCGCCATCCCGAACATTCTGGTGTTCCGTCCTTGCGACGCGGTGGAAGTCGCCGAATGCTGGCAGCTCGCGCTCGAAGCCGAGAACCGCCCGAGCATCCTGGCGTTGACGCGCCAGAACCTGCCGCAGCTGCGCAACCGGTTCGACGCCGACAATATCTGCGCCCAGGGCGCCTATGAGATCGCCGGCCCCGACGGCGCCGCCGAGGTCTCGATCTTCGCCAGCGGCTCGGAGGTCGCGATCGCCGTCGATGCCGCGAGGCTCCTCGCCGCCGAGGGCGTCGCGGCACGGGTGGTCTCGGTGCCGTGCTTCGAGCTGTTCGCGGCGCAGCCCGAGCCCGCGCGCCGCGCCGTCATCGGCACCGCCAGGGTCAAGGTCGGCGTCGAAGCCGCCGTGCGGCAGGGCTGGGACGCCATCATCGGCGCGGACGGCATCTTCGTGGGGATGTCGAGCTTCGGCGCCAGCGCGCCCTACAAGGACCTCTACAAGCATTTCGGCATTACGCCGGAGAAGGTGGCGCAGGCGGCGTTGAAGAAATTAGGGAAGTCTTGAATATCCATCGGTGTCATCGCCAGCGCAGGCGGGCGATCCAGTAAACACCGACCTATATAACTGGCGCTGGGGGTACTGGATGCCCGCTTTGGCGGGCATGACAGCGGAGAGTAAAGCCGGGAGATCGACCAATGACAGTCCGCGTTGCCATTAACGGGTTCGGCCGCATCGGCCGCAACATCCTTCGCGCCATCGCCGAGTCGGGGCGCAAGGACATCGAGGTGGTCGCCGCCAACGACCTCGGGCCGGTCGAGACCAACGCGCACCTTTTGCGCTACGACAGCGTCCACGGCCGCTTCCCCGGCGAGGTCACCGTCAAGGGCGACACCATCAGCGTCGGCAACGGCGCCATCAAGATCACCGCCGAGCGCGATCCGTCGAAGCTGCCGTGGAAGGATCTCGGCGTCGATATCGCGCTCGAATGCACCGGCCTGTTCACGTCGAAGGACAAGGCCGCGGCGCACCTGACCGCCGGCGCCAAGCGCGTGCTGGTGTCGGCGCCGGCCGACGGCGTCGATGCCACCATTGTCTACGGTGTCAACCATGACACGCTGAGCAAGGACCACAAGGTCGTCTCCAACGGCTCCTGCACCACCAACTGCTTGGCGCCGGTCGCCAAGGTGCTCAACGACACCGTCGGCATCGAGACCGGCTTCATGACGACGATCCACGCCTATACCGGCGACCAGCCGACGCTCGACACCATGCACAAGGACCTCTACCGCGCCCGCGCCGCGGCGCTGTCGATGATCCCGACCTCGACCGGCGCCGCCAAGGCGATCGGCCTCGTGCTGCCCGAGCTCAAGGGCAGGCTCGACGGCGTCGCCATTCGCGTGCCGACGCCGAACGTCTCCGTGGTCGATCTCAAGATCGTCGCCAGGAAGGCGACCACCAAGGACGAGATCAACGCCGCCTTCAAGCGCGCCGCCGAGCAGCAGCTCAAGGGCATCCTCGGCTACACCAACGATCCCAACGTCTCGATCGACTTCAACCACAATCCGCACTCGGCGACGTTCCACATGGACCAGACCAAGGTGATGAACGGCACGCTGGTGCGCGTCATGGCCTGGTACGACAACGAGTGGGGCTTCTCCAATCGCATGGCCGACACCGCCGTGGCGATGGGCAAGCTGCTGTAATTGTCAATCCGTCATCCTGAGCTGCGCGCCGTTTGGCGCGCCGCGAAGGATGACGGGCACGGGCTGTCATCCTTCGAGGCTCGCTTCGCTCGCACCTCAGGATGACGGGAGAGACCGGTCTCATGCCGCAATTCCGCACCCTCGACACCGTCGACGTGAAGGGCAAGCGCGTGCTGCTGCGCCTCGATCTCAACGTGCCGGTCGAGAACGGGCTCGTCACCGATGCGACCCGCATCGCGCGCGCCGCACCGACCGTCACCGAGCTCGCCGGCAAGGGCGCCAAGGTCATCCTGCTGTCGCATTTCGGCCGGCCGAAGGGCCGCGACCCCAAGGCTTCGCTCAAGCCGGTCGCCGCCGCGGTGGCCCGCGTCATCAAGCAGCCGGTGACCTTCGCCGACGACTGCATCGGCGAGGCCGCCGAGCGCGCCGTCGCCGCCATGAAGCCCGGCGACATCCTCTGCCTCGAGAACACCCGCTTCCATGCCGGCGAAGAAAAGAACGACCCGGCTTTCGTCGCCGCGCTCGCCAGGCTCGGCGACATCTGGGTCAACGACGCCTTCTCCGCCGCGCACCGCGCCCATGCCTCGACCGAAGGCCTCGGTCATGTGCTGCCGGCTTATGCCGGGCGCGCCATGCAGGCCGAGCTCGACGCGCTCGGCCGCGCGCTCGAGCATCCGCAGCGGCCGGTCGCGGCAATCGTCGGCGGCGCCAAGATTTCCACCAAGCTCGATCTGCTCGGCAACCTCCTGAACAAGGTCGACGCGCTGATCATCGGCGGCGCCATGGCCAACACGTTTTTGCTCGCGCTCGATAAGCCGGTGGGGAAAAGCCTTGTCGAGCGCGACCTCGTCGACACCGCCAAAAAGATCATGGCCGAGGCCAAGGCCGCCAAACGCGAGATCGTGCTGCCGACCGACGTCGTCGTCGCACAGAAGTTCGAGGCCAATGCGCCCTCGCGCGTCGCCGACGTCGACAAAGTCGGCGCGCAGGACATGATCCTCGACATCGGCCCGCGCAGCATCGAATACGCCGTCTCGGTTCTGGCGCGCTGCAAAACCCTGGTGTGGAACGGGCCCTTCGGCGCCTTCGAGATGGAGCCGTTCGATACCGGCACCATCGAGGTCGCCGAGGCCGCCGCGGAACTGACCAAGGCCGGCAAGCTTGTCACGGTCGCCGGCGGCGGCGACACGGTGGCGGCGCTCAATGCCGCCGGCGTGACAAACCGCCTCACCTATGTATCCACAGCGGGCGGCGCCTTCCTCGAATGGCTGGAGGGCAAGGCCTTGCCGGGGGTCGAGGTGTTGCGGGTAAAGTGACTTTCGCTTACGTTACATGTAACGGAGGCGAACATGGCCAGCGGCCGGCGAGCGGCAAACAAGGCGGTCCGCAAGGGCAAGAGCGCGGCGGCGCGAGGAGAACCGCGCAGCGCGGCCCGCGTCCAGAAGCACCGGGAAAAGATGCGGCGCGCCGGCATGAAACTGTTGCAGATTTGGGTGCCGGACCCGGCGCAGAAGGGCTTTGCCGCGGAATGCCGCCGGCAATCGTTACTGTTGCGCGGCGATCCGCACGAACGCGAAATACTCGCGGAGATCGAAGCCATCGCCGATACCGGAGACTGGAAATGAAGCGGGGCGACCTCGTCCGCGTTGCCCTTCCGGGCGACTATGGCAAGCCGCGGCCTGCCCTGATCATCCAGTCCGACTTGTTCGAGGAACATCCGTCATTCACGGTCTTGCCGATCACCAGCGAAATCAGGCCCACCCCGATGGTGCGGATCACCATAGAGCCCGATGAGCAAACGCAACTCAATGCGCGTTCGCAGATCATGATCGACAAGGCGATCACCGTTCCACGCGAGAAAATCGGCGGAAAGTTTGGCAGCGTCCGCGAAGCCGACATGCTTGCGGTCAACCGCGCGCTCGCACTGTTCTTTGGCTTGGCTTGAAGAAGAAACTCCGGGAGACCACCATGAATCTCGACGCACTGAACAAAGTGGCGCTGGCCATGACGGCGCCGGGCAAGGGCATCCTCGCCGCCGACGAATCCACTGGCACCATCAAGAAGCGCTTCGACGCCATCGGCGTCGAATCGACCGAGGACAATCGCCGCGACTACCGCGAGATGCTGTTCCGCTCGGCCGAGGGCATGAAGCACATTTCCGGCGTCATCCTCTACGACGAGACCATCTGGCAGAAGGCCAAGGACGGCACGCCGCTGGTCAAGCTGATCGAAAAGGCCGGCGCCATTCCCGGCATCAAGGTCGACGAAGGCACCAAGCCGCTGCCGATGAGCAAAGGCGAATTGATCACGGTCGGCCTCGACAAGCTCGCCGACCGGCTGCCGAAATACTACGAGCAGGGCGCGCGTTTCGCCAAATGGCGCGCGGTGATCGACATCGGCCAAGGCATCCCGAGCTGGAACTGCATCAAGGCCAATGCCCACGCGCTCGCCCGCTACGCCGCGCTGTGCCAGGCCGCCGACATCGTGCCGATCGTCGAGCCGGAGGTGCTGATGGACGGCGATCACGACGTCGACCGCTGCTTTTCCGTCACCGAGCGCGTGCTGAAAACCGTGTTCAACGAACTGTTCGACGCCCACGTCATGCTCGAAGGCATGGTGCTGAAGCCGAACATGGTGGTCGCCGGCAAGAAGTGCGCCAGGCAGGCTTCCGTCGAGGAAGTCGCCGAGAAGACGGTGACGGTGCTCAAGATCTGCGTGCCGGCCGCGGTGCCGGGCATCGCCTTCCTGTCGGGCGGGCAGAGCGACGAGGACGCCACCGCCCATCTCGACGCCATGAACAGAATCGGCAATCTGCCGTGGAAGCTCACCTTCTCCTACGGCCGCGCGCTGCAGCACGCGCCGCAGACGACGTGGAAGGGCAAGCCGGAGAATGTCGCCGCCGCCCAGCGCGCCTTCGCCCACCGCGCCAGGATGAACGGCCTCGCCGCGCTCGGGCAGTGGAAGTCCGACCTGGAGAAGAAGGCGGCGTAATTTTCCTCTTCCTTCCCCTCTCCCCTTGTGGGAGAGGGTGGTCCCGAGCGCAGCGAGGGACCGGGTGAGGGGTCGGCATTTCGGTGAAGCGCTGACCCCTCACCCGGCTCGCTTCGCTCGCCACCCTCTCCCACAAGGGGAGAGGGTTAAGACCACCCAGCCGAAAATTTCCCCACAATAGGAATCTCCCGTGATCGATCTCTATACCTGGACCACGCCCAACGGCCGCAAGATTTCCATCGCGCTCGAGGAGCTCGGCCTGCCCTACACCGTGCACCCGATCGACATTTCCAAGGACGAGCAATTCAAGCCGGAATTCCTCAAGATCGCGCCGAACAACCGCATCCCGGCCATCGTCGACCGCGACAACAACATGGCGCTGATGGAATCCGGCGCCATCCTCATTTATCTCGCCGACAAGACCGGCAAGCTGATGCCGAAATCGGGCGAAGGCCGCTACCGCGTCATCGAGTGGCTGATGTGGCAGATGGGCGGCCCCGGGCCGATGCTCGGCCAGGTGCACCACTTCGTGAAATACAACAAAGGCAAGGCGCCCTACGCCGAGGAGCGCTACCTGAAAGAGGGCCACCGCCTCTACAAGGTGCTCAATACCCGGCTCGAAGGCCGGCCGTTTGTCGCCGACGAGTACTCGATCGCCGACATTGCGATTTGGCCGTGGATCTCGCGCTTCGAGTGGCAGACCATCGACATGACGCAGTACCCCAACGTCAAGCGCTGGTACGAGACCATCGCCGCGCGCCCGGCGGTGCAGAAGGGCTACAAGGTGCCGAAGGACATGGGCCCGATCCCGATGCCCTGACGCGGGGGGTCGCGCAGTCATCAACTGTCATGGCCGGGCATAGCCGTTCGAAGAACGGCGTTCTTAAGAACGCCTATGTCCCGGCCATCGCGCTGAGGTGAGCACCGCGCCGCCATAAGCGGGATCGCCGGGACAAGCCCGGCGATGACAAGCTAGAGTGTTTCCTGATTCGTAGCGTTGCGTTTTTCTCCCGCATCAGCGCAACGCCCGATGGCCGCCCCGAAGAAAATCCCGCAATCCGACCTGGCCGGCCTGGTGCAGCGCGC
>Ga0070741_10011407_pt1 | contig 16422 bp, 13 predicted proteins | sample Coa_R1_4_FD_66440 | JGI IMG/M metagenome (GOLD analysis project Ga0070741, IMG submission 66440) | Surface soil microbial communities from Centralia Pennsylvania, which are recovering from an underground coalmine fire - Coalmine... | ecosystem: Environmental > Terrestrial > Soil > Unclassified ...
GCGCCCGTTGTGCCAGATCTTTTCCGTCGCCTGAACCATGGTGTGATTATATCGAGCAAGTCTGTTTTGAAAGACTGATCAGCCTCAGCTTTTTCTTCTCGCAGGCGGTTTTAATACTGCTCTTTCTTGCTCTTTCATCCATTCGCGTTCGGCCATCTTCTTTTTGTCCACGCTTGCTGTTACGTAAAATCGCTTTTGGCACTCGCGGCAGCGGTAAGCGCGCATTCCCAAAATGCGCATAAACAAATCGCCCATTCGCCAGCTTTTTGAGCGGCTAATTTGTTCCGATCTGCATCGGGGGCACATCGTGCGCCTATATTACAACGGCATTTGAATAAAGTTACTCGAATTTTTCCGAGACTCTTGCGCCGCTCGGAGCATCCTCGAAATCAGTGAGTGTTCTTTGTCAGCGTCACAATAGATAAGACACCATGCCGCGACCCGCCATCTTAACTGTCGATGACGATCCAGACGTACTGCGGTCTATCGAGCAAGACCTTAAACATCGTTACAGCGAGAACTATCGTGTCTTAAAAGCAGACTCGGGTTCGGCGAGCCTCGATCTCTTGCGGCGTCTGAAACGGAAGGGCGAAGAAGTCGCCCTGCTTTTGGTAGATCATCGAATGCCCCGCATGACCGGAATAGAGACGCTATCCGAAGCGATGCAGCTCTATCCGGAAGCAAAGCGCGTTCTTTTAACCGCTTATGCGGATACCGAAGCAGCTATCAGGGCCATTAACGAGATTCAACTGAATCACTATCTTTTAAAACCTTGGCACCCACCTGAACAGAACCTGTATCCCATCATTGACGAACTCGTCGACGATTGGCGCGCAAATCATCGCCCTGAATATGACGGGTTGCGTGTGCTTGGAACCCGTTACTCTCCGCAATCCTACGCGATTCGCGATTTTCTGGCTCGCAATCAGGTTCCATATGAGTGGCTAGATGCCGAGGCAGCGGATCGCGTACCTGAGGTTCGCAGACTGGTGGACACTTTTCACGATGGTGAGCTCAAATTACCGATGGTGCTTTTCCCCGATGGCGAACGCTTTGAGCGTGCAGAGCCGCAGCAGATTGCGCAAAAGCTCGGCCTCAGAACACGCGCGGGGCTTGCCTTCTATGATGTGGCCATTGTCGGTGGAGGCCCTGCGGGGCTCGCTGCAGCGGTGTACGGCGCGTCGGAAGGGCTCAAAACCATTATGGTAGAGCGTGAAGCTCCAGGCGGCCAAGCTGGATTGAGCGCTCGAATAGAAAACTATCTCGGCTTTCCCGCCGGCGTTTCGGGCTCGCAGTTCGCCCGCAGCGCCGTGTCGCAGGCACGCCGCTTCGAAGTGGAGATTGTGTCGCCACAAACAGCGGAAGCCGTGCGCGCCGACGGGCCTTATCGCTATCTAACGCTCAGTGATGGCACTGAAATCTCGTGTCATGCCCTCATTCTTGCTCTGGGTGTCCAATGGCGGAAACTCGGCCTCCCCGGTGAGGAACGCTTGCAAGGAGCAGGCGTCTACTACGGCGCTGGTTCGGCGGAAGCGATATCGTGCCGCGAAGAAGATGTTTACTTAGTTGGCGGCGCGAATTCTGCTGGGCAAGCCGCCATGAATTTCTCTAAATTCGCGCGCCGCGTAATCATGCTGGTGCGCGGTGATTCACTTGCGGCAACCATGTCGCAATACTTGATTGACCAAATCGAGCGCACATCAAATATTCACGTCGAATACAACACGCGCGTAACCGCTGTGAATGGAAACGATCATCTTGAATCTATTCGCATCGCCTGTGACCGGAGTTCGGAGGAACGCAACGTCCCGGCTACTTCGCTGTTCATCTTCATCGGCGCCGAGCCGAAGACTGCATGGCTCAGCGGGTTCGTCGAGCGCGATTCACGAGGGTTCATAATCACCGGACCCGATTTAATGAAAGATGGCAAGCTGCCAAAAGGTTGGTCGCTCGATCGTCATCCAGGGCTTCTTGAAACGAATGTTCCTGGCGTGTTTGCGGTGGGCGATGTGCGCCACGGTTCCATTAAACGTGTTGCATCAGGCGTCGGCGAAGGCTCCGTTGCGATTCAATTCGTGCATCAGTATTTAAGCAAAATCTGACATGAGCATCATAACGGACCGGGCCGCCCAAGCTTCTCATCCCAAGCCGGAAGAGTTGCGGTGCATTAAGATCTTCGACGATCTGCAGAGAGAAGATCTCGACTGGTTGGCTGAGCACATGGCCGCGCTCGATGTCAAAGCGGGCGAATTGATCATCCGCCAAGGCGATCCAGCCGAGCATCTCGTGGTGATTCTGGATGGTGAACTACGCGCCGAACGGACTGACGGCAGGCTATTCATCTTTCCTAAAGGTGCCGTTTCGGGGCTGTTGCCGTTTTCGCGGCTTACTCACTATCCGTCCGATGCACGAAGTAATGTCGCCATGCGCGTAGCTGTGCTCCATAAAGATTGGTTTCCGGAAATGAGTCAGCGGATGCCTGTTTTACAGGAGCGCTTGGTCAACGTTATGGCCGATCGCATCCGCGAGGCCACGAAAGAAGAGCAACAAACAGAAAAGCTGATGGCTCTGGGACGTCTGTCTGCTGGCTTGGCGCATGAGCTGAATAATCCGGCGGCAGCCGCTCGCCGGGCCGCAGATGAGCTTCGAAAAGCGCTGGTGTCCGTACGAACTGCCGCGCTGCGGCTTGATCGACGCGGATTACCGATTGAGTCCCGTATTTTTCTTGCGGAGTTAGAGCAAACTTGGGCATCGCGAGAAGGGCCGCAAGCGGCGATGGATACTTTGGAGCGCAGTGATCGGGAAGAGGAGATTGCTGACTGGCTTACAGCGCGGCGCGTTAAGCAACCCTGGGACTTGGCGGCGTCACTGGTTGATCTTGGCTGCCGCAAAGAAACGCTGGATGAAGTGGAGCGGCGCGTTCCAGCCGAGTTTTTGGACGATGTTCTGTTGCGCATGAGCGCGGCATTTACGATTTCGCGATTGGCCGAACAAATCGAAAGCAGCGCTGCCCGCATCTCTGAAATGGTTCGTGCGGTTAAGGAATACAGCTACATGGACCAGGCGCCGCAGCAGGAGATCGACATTCACCAGGGAATCGAGAACACCCTGATTATGCTGCACCACGATCTAAAAAGTGGCGTGGACGTGCTGCGTGAATATGACCGTAGCTTGCCCAAGGTGTGCGCGCACGGCAGCCAGTTGAACCAGGTCTGGACGAACTTAATCACAAATGCCGTCGACGCGATGAAAGGAAAGGGAAAGCTGGCCATCAAGACGATGCGCGACGGCACGTGCGCTCGGGTAGAAATTGTCGATGATGGTCCTGGCATACCGAAAGAAATTCAAAACCGGGTCTTTGAACCATTCTTCACCACTAAACCGGTAGGCGATGGAACAGGTCTGGGACTGGAGACCGTGCAGCGCATCATACGGAAACACGGCGGCGATATACGTTTTTCATCCGAGCCCGGCGAAACTAAGTTTGTTGTCCGCATTCCGTTCAGCGTGTCGAGTGTTAACGCCTAGTGTTTTCCTTTCGCAATCTTCTGCTTCGTCACGGATACGCGTTTCTTTTCGGATACGTGCTCTGCGTGCAGGCAGGCGCGCCCATTCCGGCGGATCCGCTGTTGTTGATCATGGGCGCTTTGGTTGGCGATCGGTACTATTCGTTTTGGCTCTCGCTATTGAGCGGTGTGCTGGCTGCGTTATTAGGCGATTTCGTCTGGTATGAGCTAGGCCGGTTTCGCGGACGCAGAGTGCTTGCCTTCCTCTGCAAATTCTCACTTGAAAAAGATATTTGCGTTCAAAAGACAGAGTCGCACTTTGGACAGCGCGGTGCGTGGACACTGCTTTTTGCTAAGTTCATTCCCGGTGTGAGTCTTCTATCGGTGCCGTTGGCGGGAGCGACACGCATGCCGCGCTGGCGATTCTTTTTGGCCGACGTCTCAGGTTGCCTGCTTTGGAACACGTCGTATCTCACGGTCGGCATGCTGTTCCATCGGCAAATAGACAGCGTTAGCAGATGGCTGGGCCTATTTGGTCAGCGGGCCGGAATCGTCGTCATTCTTCTGCTTGCGGCCTATGTTGGGTTCAAGCTGCTGCAGAGATGGCGTTTTAGACGTGAGCTGCGCATCAACTGCGTCACTCCGAAACATGCGTTAAACATTCTGGAGACCGCGGAGCAATCGATCATTGTCGACTTGCGTCACCCGAAAGAGATCGAGCAGGAAGGCTTCAAAATTGCCGGCGCTTTGATTCTGCGGCCAGACGATCTGCGTACGCGCGATAAGATTCCGGCGGGGTACGAAGTCATCCTCTACTGCAGTTGTCCCAACGAAGCGACAGCGGCACGCGTTGCCCTACAACTCAAGCGAGCGGGTGTTCGCCGGGTTCGGCCGTTGCAAGGCGGCTATGATGGCTGGCGAAAACTCTGCTATCCGTTGGAACCCGTCCTTCAACTAGCCGCAGTCGACTAGTGGTCTGAGCGACATCCCCGTTTCACCCTCACGCATCAGTGTCCCAAAAACGGACATAGGTATAACCTGTTACCTTGGCATTAACTCCTGAAATCAGCGAGATAAAGGCACTTGGCCGCGTGGTTGGTTAAGTGCCTAAAGAAAGGGCAGACTTTCATGGATGTTCCTCGTGGAAAAGAAGTCGCTCGCCGGCGGCTGATTAAACGTATTTCGCTCGTAGCCATCGCCGTTTTGGCGATCGGGGGTGCTACGGTAGCCTTGGCACGGTTAAAACCTGCCGCCCCCTCTGTCGATATGAGCGGCCTTTGGCCGGGAACGGTGCGCCGCGGCCCTATGGAATTGCAGGTTCATGGTTTGGGCGCATTGAAGCCCGAGGCGATCTACTACATCAATGCCGCGGTAGATTCACGCGTGGTTCAGATTGTACGCCGCCCTGGGTTGGAAGCAATCAAGGCCAACGACGTGATCATGGTCTTGAGCAATCCTGATCTGGAACTGGACGCCGAAAAAGCTGAATGGACCTGGAAACAGGAACAAGCCAATCTCGCAAACTTGAAAGTACAGTTGGAGAGCGACAAGCTCGATCAGCAGGCGAGCTTGGCTTCGCTTGAATCGCAGTTTACGCAAGCCAAGTTGACCGCCGACAAGGATCTCGAACTCACGCGCCTCAACCTCCAGAGCGAGCTCACTTCCAAGCTCTCTGTCGATCAGGCCAATCAGCTTCAGAATCGCGTGGGCCTCCAGAAGCAGCGTCTCGGAATTCAGGACGCCTCCGATAAAGCGCAGATCGAAGCCCAGGAAGTGACTGTAGAAAGCGCACACGCAGCATATGAGCTGAAGCGCAAGCAGGTTGATCAGCTTACTATCCGCGCCGGAGTGGACGGTCAGCTACAGGAATTAGATGTTGAAGTGGGGCAACGCGTGCCCGCAGGGACGTTGCTGGCGAAAGTCGCCGACCCCACTAAGCTCAAAGCTGTGCTGCAGATTGCAGAAACACAGATGAAAGATGTCCGTATCGGTCAGGATGCCACCATCGATACGCGCAATGGCATCGTTCCCGGTCGGGTGACGCGAATCGATCCATCTGCGACCAACGGAACGGTGGGCGTGGACGTCACATTTTCCAAACAGGCTATCTTGCCGGACGGCGCCCGTCCTGAGCTGAGTGTAGATGGCACGATCGAGATTATGCGGCTCGCGGATGTGGTTTATGTCGACAGGCCCGTCTCCGGAGAGCAGGGAGCGACGATTGGCTTGTTCAAGATAGATCCGGACGGCAAAGGCGCAGAGCGCGTGAATGTCAAATTGGGCCGCGCGTCGGTGAATACCATCGAAGTGGTCAGCGGGCTAAAGGTTGGCGACCGCGTGATTTTGTCCGATATGTCTCAATACGAGTCGTATCCCAGAATTCGTTTGAACCAATAGATTGCTAGATACGTATAAAGTCTTGATTCAGGCTGAAACACTTTTAAGAACAGAAAGGTACTCGAAACGATGAATGCATCAGATCCCTTGATTCACTTGGATGGCGTCACAAAGGTGTTTGTGACCGACGAAGTGGAGACGCACGCGTTGTCGGGAATCCACATTGATATACAACGCGGTGAATATGTGTCGATCTCCGGGCCTTCCGGCTGCGGAAAATCCACATTGCTGGCCATTCTGGGTCTGCTTGATTCGCCCTCGACGGGCACTTATATTCTGAATGGCAAGCCGGTGCAGAGCCTCAAGTTATCAGAGCGCGCCCGCATTCGCAACCGCGAAATCGGCTTTATCTTCCAGGCGTTCAACCTGATCGGCGACCTGAATGTGTATGAAAACGTGGAGTTGCCGCTGACGTATCGCGGAATGGGATCTGGCGATCGCAAGAAAAAAGTGCATGAGGCGCTGGAACGAGTGGGGATGTCTCATCGCATTAAGCACTATCCATCCCAACTCTCCGGAGGTCAACAACAACGCGTAGCAGTGGCGCGCGCACTCGCCGGCGATCCCTCCATTCTGCTCGCGGATGAGCCTACCGGAAACTTGGACTCCCAGAACGGCGAGCAAGTGATGGATCTGCTGCGTGAGCTTCATCGCGGCGGTGCCACCATCTGTATGGTTACGCATGATCCGCGTTACGCGCGCTACGCCGACCGGTCCATTCATCTTTTCGACGGACGCGTCGTGGAGGAGAACCGAGAGGTATTGGCGTGAGCCGCAATGTCGATCTGATTGCTGTCGGTCTGCTGCTTCTAGGAATTGTTGTTTATTCCCATGTTCGTAATCTAGTAGTGTTGGCGGTTAACGACCACAATATCGGATTCACGCGTTATAGCAGAACGATCATTGTGCCGCCAAGGCCACCTACGCCGCCTCGTCTACCTCACATCAAGGTTATGCGCGATTAATGATCTCGCTTCGGAATATCGAAAAGTTTTTTGAGCACGGTCCCAGCCGCACCTACGTACTGCGGCGTATCAATGTCGACATTAAAGAAGGGGAATTCATCTCCATCATGGGGCCGTCGGGAGCTGGAAAGTCGACTCTGCTGCATCTGCTTGGAATGCACGATAGCGCCTGGACTGGCGAATATCATTTTCAGGATTACGCCATCCACCGGCTGAATAAGAAGGACCGCTCCGAAATCTACAAAAAGTACATTGGCTTCGTCTTTCAGAGCTATCACTTGCTGGATTCACTGACTGTTTACGAGAATCTGGAAATTCCGCTCTCGTATCGGAACGTCAAGAAATCAGAGCGCCAATCCATTGTTTGCGACAATCTGGATCGCTTCAACATGGTGGGCAAGAAAGATCTCTATCCCAATCAACTCTCCGGCGGCCAACAGCAATTGGTGGCGATTGCGCGGTCTATGATCGCGAATCCAAAGCTGATATTGGCGGATGAGCCCACGGGCAATCTTCACTCCAGCCAGGGAAAAGAGATTATGGAACTCTTTAAGCGCCTGAACGAGCAAGGCACGACTATCGTTCAGGTGACGCATAACGAGAAGAACGCCGAGTACGGTCACCGGATCATCTACATAGAAGACGGCTGGATCAAACAGAACTAAGCGCGGCTAGTTCGCCCGCCAAACGCTCGGATATGAAAATCGTCCCGTCTCAAACCCGTATCCTGATCGCCGACGATCAGCCCGATGTTCTAGAAGCGTTGCGCCTGCTGTTGAAGCGCGAGGGATACAAAATCGAGTCCGCTGAGTCGCCGCTCGAAGTGCTGCAGATGATCGAAAACCGCGAATACGATGCAGCACTGATCGATCTTAATTACACGCGCGATACCACTTCGGGCCAAGAAGGGCTCGATCTGCTTGCAAAGATTCAGAATCTCGATTCTATGCTGCCCGTAATTGTAATGACCGCATGGAGCAGCGTCGATCTGGCGGTGCAAGCGATGCGCCGCGGTGCCCGCGATTTCGTGCAGAAGCCCTGGGAAAACGAACGGCTGGCATCGATTATTCGTACCCAATTGGAGTTGAGCGCGGCGATCCGTCATGGGCAGCGTCTGGAAGCAGAAAATCAGCTTCTGCGCGGCGACAACCTGCCCACGATGATTGCTCAATCGCCGGCGATGAAGCCGGTGCTCGACCTCATTTCGCGTGTAGGGCCGTCTGATGCGAACGTTTTGATCACCGGAGAACCGGGCAGCGGCAAAGAGGTAGTGGCGCGTACGTTGTTCGCGATTTCGAGCCGTTCCTCGAAGCCGATGGTGACGGTTAATGCCGGCGGCTTAGCTGAAGGCGTGTTCGAGAGCGAGCTTTTCGGCCACGTGAAAGGCGCGTTCACGGACGCAAAGATGGATCGTGTTGGGCGCTTTGAGCTTGCCGACACCGGCACGCTTTTTCTCGACGAGATCGCCAACGTGCCGCTCAACCTCCAGGCGAAGCTGCTTCGCGTATTGGAGATCGGTGAAATGGAGCGCGTTGGTTCATCGAAGACCAAGCGTGTCGATGTGCGGGTGATCTCGGCAACTAATGCAAATCTGGCCGATGAAGTCGCGAATGGCCGTTTCCGTCAGGACCTTTTGTTCCGATTGAATACCATTGAAATTCATCTGCCGCCGCTGCGCGAGCGTCGCGAAGATCTTGCACCGCTAGCGACGCATTTTCTGGGCGTTCACGCGCGCCGCTATCGGAAATCGATCACCTCGTTTGACCACAACGCAATTCAGGCTATGTACGATCATCCGTGGCAGGGAAACGTGCGCGAGTTGAATCACGTTGTAGAGCGCGCGGTATTGATGGCGCAGGATTTAACGATCAAGGCGAGCGACTTGGCTCTTCGCCCAGGCAACACGGCATCGCCGCGGCTGGATCAGATGAGTCTCGAAGAAGTCGAAGAGTTCCTCATCAAGAAAGCTCTCGCGCGGCACAGTGGGAACGTGAGCCACGCCGCGAACGCTCTCGGATTGAGTCGAAGCGCTCTCTACAGGCGACTGCAGCGGTTCGGGCTATAGAGATTCTCGCCTCCATGAAGCCTGCGGCCATGAAGTCAGGACATGACCGGCGGCAGCTTACCCATGACGTCCGCGTGCTCCTGCTGGCATTGGCTGCCGGTTTCCCCGCCGTGCTCACCTGCGTCATTTTGCTCGCTATGGGCCAGCATTCGGCTCGCGAGCAGTGGACGTTCGATCTGCTCGTTATTCTTTGCTGGCTGGGCTTTGCTTTCGCAGCACGCGGCCGCGTAGCCGGGTCGCTACGTACTTTAGCCAACCTGCTGGAGGCGATGCGCGAAGGCGATTATTCCATCCGGGGCCGTGTCGATCACCCCGGCGAACCGATGGGCGAAGTCATGTTGCAGGTCAATGCAATGGCCGCGACCTTGCGCGATCAGCGCCTGGGGGCATTGGAGGCCACTGCGCTGCTGCGAAAAGTGATGGAAGAGATCGACGTGGCGGTTTTTGCGTTCGATCCGCAGCAGATTTTGCGATTGGTGAATCGCGCGGGCGAACGGATGCTAGCGCAACCCGCCGAGCGGCTGCTGGCGCGTGATGCCGACTCGCTAGGGCTGGCCGAGTTCCTCAGCGGCGATTCAGAGCAGACGATACAACGTGTTTTTCAAGGAGCCACGGGCCGCTGGGGAGTTCGCCGGAGCCAGTTTCGAGAAGGCGGAATTCCCCATCAACTCCTCGTGCTGACAGACATCACGCGACCGCTGCGCGAAGAAGAGTTGCAGGCCTGGCAACGGCTGGTTCGCGTCATCGGCCATGAGTTGAACAACTCGCTGACTCCAATCAAATCGATTGCGCAGAGTCTCGAAAACCTGGTGAAATCCGATAATCTTCCCGACGACTGGGTGGAAGACATGCTGCGCGGATTGAATGTGATTGCGACCCGATCTGAATCGCTGAGCCGGTTCATGAGTTCCTATGCGAGGCTGGCGAAGCTGCCGCCGCCGAAATTCGCGCCGGTTGAAATTAACGCGCTGCTGGGCCGCGTGACGACGCTTGAGACGCGCATGCCGGTCTTTTTCGAACAGTGCCCGCCGGTGATCTTTCAAGGCGATGCCGACCAACTCGAACAGGTGCTGATAAACCTGATTCGTAATGCCGTTGATGCCGCCCAGGAAACAGGCGGCCGTGTTTTTGTGCGGCACGATAGAACGCCATCCACACTCGAAATCGTTGTGCGCGACGAAGGTCCGGGTCTATCCAACACCGCCAATCTCTTCGTGCCATTTTTCACTACTAAGCGCGGCGGCTCAGGCATCGGCCTGGTGCTAAGCCGGCAGATTACGGAAGCGCATAACGGCACGTTGACCTTGCGTAATGCGACCGATGGCCGCGGCTGCGAGGCGAGACTTTCGCTGCCGATTCAGTGAGTGCAGGCGTGAAGCCCGGCAGCGCTTGCTTCCGAAGAATCGGCGTGATACGAACTACGAACTAGCGGTCCGGCCTCGACGTGAGCGAAGCCTATGTGCCGTCCTGCTTCTTTATACGAATCAAATTCCTGCTGCGGGATGTAGCGAAGGATCGGAAGATGCTTCTGAGATGGCCGTAGATATTGGCCCAAAGTCAAAATATCCACATTATGATCGCGCAGATCCCGCATCACTTGTAGCACTTCTGCTTCGGTTTCACCGAGCCCGAGCATCAGTCCCGACTTGGTAGGAATGTGCGGGCGAACCTGCTTAGCGTAGCGCAGCATATCGAGTGAGCGCTGATACCGCGCCCCTAAACGTACCTGTCGATACAGACGAGGCACCGTCTCCGTGTTGTGATTGAGCACATCGGGATGGGCGTTCATCACAATGTCCATCGCCGCATGAGAACCCTGAAAATCGGGCACCAAGACTTCAACTTTGCAGTCCGGCAGCGCCTCGCGAATGGCTTCGATTGTCAGGGCGAACAACTCCGCGCCGCCATCTTTGCGATCGTCGCGATTCACGCTTGTGATGACTGCATAGCGTAATCCGAGCGCCGCGCACGCTTCCGCAACACGCCGCGGCTCATCATAGTCAACGGATAATGGAGCACCCTTTTGCACCGCGCAAAAACCGCAGCGCCGGGTGCAAACGTTGCCAAGGATCATGAACGTCGCGGTACGGCGGTTCCAGCATTCACCTACATTTGGACAAGCCGCGCTTTCGCAAACGGTGTGCAGGCTGAGCCGTGTGACCAGATCTTTCAGCTCACGGTAATTTTCGCCAACCGGAGCGGGCGCGCGAAGCCATTTCGGTCTTTCCGGCTGTGAAGAAATCGTGACTAGCACTGCTTTCAGTTTAGCGGCGCCTCCAGATACAGGGAGGTCCGGATGCATGGGATTACATCTCCCGGCGGTTTTCAAGCGAACGCGACATAGTCACTTCGTCGGCGAATTCCAGGTCGCTGCCCACCGGAATGCCCATGGCAATACGCGTAACTCGTGGACCGAGGGGCTTGAGCAAGCGGGACAGATAGACTGCGGTGGCTTCGCCTTCCACAGTCGGATTCGTGGCTACGATAATCTCCTGGATTTCGTTCTGCCGCAGGCGGTCTACTAGTCCTTTGATCTTTAGTTGTTCAGGTCCAATGCCGCGCAGCGGCGAAATGGCCCCGTGCAGCACGTGATACAGGCCGCGAAACGTGTGTGTGGTCTCAATGGGGAGAATGTTGTGCGGTTCTTCCACGACGCAGATCTGGTTGTGTTCGCGGTGCGGGTCGCGACAATACAGGCAGAGATCACCGTCACTGATGTTATTGCACTGAGCACAGATGGTGAGCTTCTCTTTGATGTCCAGAATGGCCTGGGCCAAATTGGCTGCTTCTTCACGCGGCACGCGAAGAAGATGGAAGGCGATGCGCTGAGCGGATTTCTGGCCAATGCCGGGCAGACGCTTACATTCCTGAATGAGCCGCGCGAGCGGTTCGGCGAATTCGGCCATTTTTATCTCAAGCGCGCATAACAGCCACCGACGTCCTATGCGCTAAAACATGCCGGGCGGAAGGCCCAGCCCACCCAACATGCCGCCCATTTTGGATTGAGCTTCCTCATCCACCTTTTTGGCGGCTTCATTGAACGCGGCCGTTATCATATCTTGCAGCATTTCGACGTCACCAGCCACTTCTGGATCGATAGTCACTCCGAGGACATTCTTATGACCGTCCATCTTGACTGAGACCATGCCGCCCCCGGCCGAAGCTTCCACACGGATGGCGGCAATCTGCTCCTGCAGTTTCTGCTGCATGGCCTGCGCCTGCTTCATCATGTTCTGCATGTTGCCGGGCATCTTCATTCTGGTGAATTATCCTTTTCTACTCATTCAAATTTCGCACGGTACGCACTTGGGCACCGGGAAACAATTCCTGAAAACGCTTGACGCTTGGATGAGAAAGCGCTCGCTGACGCAGTTCATTTTCGGTCGACGCGGGCTTTTCAGCCGCGGGAACGGGCGAGACATTGATATTGTCGCCAGCTTCTACACGCACGCGTACAGTCCTACCGGTCACTTGTGACGCGACGCGTTCTACCCCGGGGTCCTTCAACAACAGCAGCATGGCCTTGGGTGCACGAACCACCATTTCGCCGCCAGTCATGCTAACTTCGGCATGCTGTATCGCGTCGGCACTGTGCTCCATTCCGGCTTTGCAGAGTGCTTGGTATAAATCCTGGCGGAGATCACCAGTGGCAGTTCCTGCGGGAGCTTCAACGAGCGGCTTTTCAATAGCCGGCTTTTCAACCGGCGGTTTTTCGATGCCGGGCTTTACCGGGGCGGGCGCCTGAAATGCCGGTGGCCGCGGTGTCGACGTTCGTGCGGAGGCGGTGAGGATCGATCCCGATCCTGCCGGCGATGGACTTACGGATGGCTTTTCGGATTTTGGTAAACCCGCGAGAGCTTCCTCGATCGACTGCAGCTTGCCGGCTTGCACTAACTTCACGAGGCCGACTTCAAGATGAAGACGCGGCTGCAGGGAAGACTGCATGGCCTTGTACAGTTCTAACGTGAGGTTCAGAAAGCGAGTTAGATCCTCTTCACTGAATGCTTCGGCAACTTCCAGCAGATCCTTTTGTTCGTTTTCTGATGCTGCAATCAAACGCGTCTGCTTTCCGGCGATCTTCGCGACCAGCAGGTTGCGCCAATAGCGGGCCAACTCGCGGCAGAAGTGTTGCAGGCTTTGACCGTGGCTCTCAAGCTCGTCGACAATCTCAAGCATGCGATTGCCATCCTGGCCGCTTACCGCTTCGGCCACCGCGCGGAGTGACGCCGTACCGAACATGCCGAGCAGCGCGCGTATGTCCTCAACACGCAATTTATTGCCGCAGCAGGCTATCGCCTGATCGAGAGCGGAGAGCGAATCGCGGACGCTGCCTTCGCCTGCCTGAGCAATAACGGAGAGCACGTCGTCGTCCGCTTCGATGCCTTCCTGCTCGACGATATAGCGCATGCGCTGCATCAGCTCGGCGAAATCAACGGAACGAAAGCTGAAATGCTGGCAGCGCGAAGCGATGGTGTTCGGAATCTCGTGGGCTTCGGTAGTGCAAAGGATGAAGACAACCCATTCGGGCGGTTCTTCAAGAGTCTTCAATAGCGCGTTGAAGGCTTCCTTCGTGATCTGATGCGCTTCGTCAATGATGAAGACCTTATAGCGATCGCGCGCGGGTTGGTAACGCACGTTTTCGCGGATTTCACGCATCTCATTAATGCCGCGGTTCGAGGCGGCGTCGATTTCGATCACATCCACTGAATTGCCCGCGCTGATTTCGGTGCAGCTTGAACAGACGCCGCAGGGCGTTGGTGTGGGGCCGTTGATGCAGTTCAGACAGCGCGCCAGAATCCGCGCGACCGTGGTTTTGCCGGTGCCGCGCTGTCCCGAGAAGATGTAGCCGTGAGCGAGGCGGTTGCTTTCGATTGCGTTCGCGAGTGTTTTTTGAACGTGCTCCTGACCGATCAGCTCGACAAAATTCTGCGGACGGTACTTTCTCGCGATGACTTGGTACATGAAGAGTTAAATGCTGTACCGGATACGGGGGCTTACGGTTTGCACCAAAGAGTGTTTTGCCAGACCCCGGGTGATCCGCGGCACACGGACTCAGCCGCTACCGTTGCTCCCTTCCGGGCCTGGCGGGGTTTACAGCCGCCCATTGCACGAAGCCCGGAGCCTGACAACTCACAATGTTAGCATCCAGAATTCATCGGGGACTCGCGCAAGACGGTCGCGGTATCAGGCGCGCAGCCCAAAACTTCCGAGAGTTCCTTGCGTATGTGGCCGCGCGCATCCGCGCCCTTTGCGCCATTCCGCAATTTAATTCCGCGGCCCCAACACCGCGCGCAATTTTTCACCAAATAGCGTGTTGGTTGGAGGCGTATGCGGAGCGTTTTTTTGCGGCTCTCGAACGGGTGCGGCAGCCGAAGGAACCGACGCGGGCGGGGCAGGGGAGGGCACTGATGGCGCCGGGGCTGGCGTCTCCGTTGATGTTGCCGCTTTCGGCTCCGATTCAGGCGCTTTCGTCGGAGCCGGCCGAACAACGGGAGCAGCCTTGTCCTGCAAATACTTTTCTTTCTTCAGAAGAATTCGTTCCAGGGGCGCGATCCATCCAGTGAACTCTCCATCGACGTGCTGATCACGCTTGAGAGCACTTCGCAGCGCGTCCATCTTCGAATCCATGTTGTCGAGATGATGCAGGAGTAGCGCCTCCGCAAAGATTGGCACCTTCGGCGAACCGAATTCAAGCTCGCCGTGATGGCTGATGATCATGTGTTCGAGCAAAGCCCGCAGCTTGTGCGGAAAATCTGGCAGCTTGTCGATCTTTGCGCCGACCAGCCGAAGTCCTAAAACAATGTGGCCGAGGAGTTGTCCTTCCGCGCTGTAGCCGAAGCTGCGGCTGTAAGAGAGCTCTTCCACCTTTCCGATGTCGTGTAAAACGACTCCAGTTATCAGCAGATCGACATCGATGTTCTTGTAGTGGGCCGCGGTGAGCTTTGCCAAAGCGCACAGAGAGAGAACGTGCTCCAGCAACCCGCCACGGCAGGCGTGATGAATGGTCTTGGCGGCCGGCGCCATTTTGTAAAGCGCGGTTAGTTCGTCGTCCGCGAAAATCTCATCCAGCAGCGCCTTCAAGTGCGCATTTTGCAGGCCCGCGATGATGACTTTCAGCTCGGCGAACATCTCCTCTGGCTCCCGATCGGAGCAAGGAAAGTAGTCTGCGAGATCGACTTCGTGATCTTCCAGTCGCCGCAACTTGTGAATGGTGAATTGCGTCCGGCTTTGATAAAGCTGCAGCGAGCCCTTTACCTTAACGAAGTCATCGCGGTCGAAGGTATGCATGATTTCGACCACGTTGTCCCACATCTTCGCTTCCATCTCGCCTGTGCGGTCCGCAAGATGCAGCGAGAGGTAAGGTTCACCGGTTTTCTTCTGCCGGATCTCTTTCGATAAAACAAGAAACTGCCCCGTCACGACGTCGTTCGGCACTAAATTGCCGATAAACGGCGATTTCATACGGTACTCCTACTCAACTGTCAACTGCGGTTCGAAATTAGCGCGAGCTGCTCTTTCCGGTGACGTCGGCCTGCGTGCCGGGAATGGGAATGGTCCAGAGCAAGCGTTTCAGGCGCGTTTTCTGTTCTACTTCGGTTTTGCTGATGGTTTCGGGCTTGAGTTGAGCCGGGTCTTGCCATGCAGTATTCATGCCAGGGGCCGCGCCTGTATCGACAAAGCCGGGCTTGATCTGCAGAAACGCGGTTTTTCGAAGTTCGGTCAAATACTCACGGACCTTCGGCTCCATCTTCGGTCCGTACAGAATGTTTTCGATTTCGGGTTTAGCATCGGCAAGCGGTTCGAGGCCAGCTTTGGTGTGATCGTCCACCCTGAAAATTTCGTAGCCAGTGGGAATTTTGATTGGCTGCGTCACTCCGCCTTTAGGCAGATTCCACACGGCATCGACGAAGACTTTCTGCAGCTCGTCTTTCTTATACGAGCCAACTACACCGCCATCCTTGGCAGTGGTGGCATCGGAGTTGTCACGCGCGAGATCGGAAAATCGCTCACCTTTCGCGGCCTCGTCGGCAAGCTGCTTTGCTTTCCGTTCCGCGGCGGCAACGCCGGCAGCATCCTTGTTTTCCGTTGAGATCAGAATCTCACTCAGATAGACCTTTTCGTCGCGAATGAAATCTTTTTTGTGGGCGTTGTAGTAGTCTTCGATCTCTTTGTCAGTGATGTTGATGTGACGTCCCACTTCCTGGCCAATTACTTCGCGCGTCAGGAAGTTGTCTTTCGTCTCAGATTGGAAATCTTCAAAAGTGCGCCCCGACTCCTGGCGAATCCAATCGTGAAATTTTTCAGGATCTGTGATGCCGGATTGCCGCTGCACGTTGGCCATGTATTTGGTCACATCCGAATCGACGTTGATGTTCAGCTCTTTGCCTTTTTGGACGAGGAGGAGTTCATCGATCCGATTGCGCAACACGTCCTTTTCGTGGGCTTGATATGCCTGATCAAAGGTGGCGCCGTTAGCGCCTTGCTGCTT
>Ga0070741_10011408_pt1 | contig 16420 bp, 18 predicted proteins | sample Coa_R1_4_FD_66440 | JGI IMG/M metagenome (GOLD analysis project Ga0070741, IMG submission 66440) | Surface soil microbial communities from Centralia Pennsylvania, which are recovering from an underground coalmine fire - Coalmine... | ecosystem: Environmental > Terrestrial > Soil > Unclassified ...
AGCAAACGCCGTTTGTCGGCGCCTTGATTTTTGAATTGCTGCCGCTCGTCGTCATCTGGCTCGCGTTCACACTGGTTTATCAACTCGTGCCGAACACTAAAGTGAAATTTACCGCCGCGTTTGTCGGCGCGCTTGTCGGCGGCACGCTCTGGCATTTGAACAACGCCTTCGGTTTTCTTTTTGTCTCGCGCGTCATGAGCAACAGCAAGATTTACGGCAGCCTCGGCCTTGTGCCCGTGTTCATGGCCGGAACTTATCTCTCGTGGCTGATATTGTTGTTCGGTGCGCAAGTTGCCTACGCCTTCCAAAATCGCGCGTCCTATTTGCAGGAAAAACTCGTAGAAAATGTCAATCAACGCGGAAAAGAATTTATCGCGTTTCGAATCCTCACGCTCATCGGCCAAAAATTTCAACACGGCGAACCGCCCGCAACGCTCGCGCAAATTTCTGCTGAAATCGGAATTCCTTCGAAACTTGCGCAACAAATTTTACAGCCGTTACTCGCTGCGCACATTGTCACTGAAATTGTCGGGACGGAAGCGGCATTTTCGCCCGCCCGCCCGCTCGACGACATCAACGCTCATCACATTTTGCGCGCCATGCGAATGCAAGGACAGGAAACCGCCACGCGCGACGAGCCGGTTCGCGCCGAAGTTTTGGGAGAATTTGCAAAGATTGAAGAAGCCGAACGCGACGCCGCATCGCGAATCACTTTGACCGCGCTCGTCAATCGCGCACAAAAACAAATTGAAGATGCCAAACCCGCGAAGAAAAAATAATTACGTCCACAATTGCCGGTCGAGCGAGCGATATTGAATCGCCTCGGAAATGTGCCCGGCCAAAATATTTTCTGAATTTGCCAAATCGGCAATCGTCCGCGCCACTTTCAAAATCCGGTCGTAAGCTCGCGCGCTGAAATTCAAATCTGTCATCGCATTTTTCAACAATTCGCGCGTTGCGTCGTCGAGCGCACAAAATTCTTTCAATTCTTTCGGCCCAAGCCGCGCGTTGCAGGTGATTTTTGGTTTGTGCGCAAATCGTTTCTGCTGGATTTTCCGCGCCGCAATTACACGCTCGCGGATTTGCGCCGAGGTTTCGCCATTTTTCTCGCCGCTCATTTCTCGAAATTTCACCTGCGGCACTTCCACGTGCAAATCAATGCGGTCGAGCAACGGACCGGAAATGCGTCCGAGATAATTTTGAATTTCCCGTGGCGAACTTTTTGATTCGCCCGGCATTTTCCCGTCTGGTGTTGGATTCATTGCGGCGACCAGCATAAATTGCGACGGAAATGTCATCGTTCCCGCCGCGCGTGAAATCGTAACGCGGCCTTCTTCGAGCGGCTGTCGCATCGTTTCCAAAACGCTGCGCTTGAATTCTGGCAATTCGTCCAAAAATAAAACACCGTGATGCGCGAGTGAAATTTCTCCCGGCGTCGGATTGATATTTCCGCCAAGCAAACCCGCGTCACTCGCCGTGTGATGCGGCGCGCGAAACGGTCGTTGCGTAATGAGCGCTTGTCCCGGTTTCAGCAAACCAACGATGCTATGAATTTTTGTCGTCTCCAGCGCCTCGTCCAAAGTCAGCGGCGGAAGAATGGTCGCGAGCCGTTTGGCCAGCATGGATTTTCCGGTTCCCGGCGGACCGATTAAAATAATATTGTGACCACCCGCTGCCGCAATTTCCAAAGCGCGTTTCACGTTTTCCTGACCTTTGACTTCGGCAAAATCAAATTCTTCGTCGTGCTCGTGCTCGAAAATTTTCGCGATGTCCACGCGCGTCGGAGAAATTTTAATTTCGCCTTCGAGAAATTGCGCCGCCTCGCGCAAATTTTGAACCGGAATCACCTGCAACCCTTTCACAACCGCAGCTTCCGCGGCATTTTCTGCGGGGACAAGAATTCCCGTTTTACCATCGGCTTTTGCGCGAAGCGCAATCGGCAAAATTCCTTTGCTCGAACGAACGCCGCCGGTCAACGCCAATTCGCCAACGGCGACAAAATGGTCGAGTTGGTCCGTTTCAATTTGTTCGCTCGCGGCAAGCATTCCGAGCGCAATCGGCAAATCAAAACTCGGCCCTTCTTTTTTCACATCGGCGGGCGCAAGGTTGATGGTCGTTTTGCCCATCGGAAATTTGTAGCCGGAGTTGGTCATCGCCGTGGAAACGCGGTCTTTGGAGTCCTTGACCGCTGTGTCCGGCAGGCCGACCAGCGCGATGAACGTGTCGCCGTAGCCGACATTGACTTCGACTTCGATGGGATACGCTTCAATTCCGTTGACCGCAGCGGAACAAACCTTCGCGAGCATTGAAAATTTATGACCGAGCGGCGCGAAAATCGCAATTCATTTTGCGTCGAAATTTTTTACAAATGATTTTGCAGCCAAAGCAAAAATTTTTTCAGCCAATTGAAATTTATCCAGTCGTGAACGTAAGCGTATTCGAGAAAAAGAAATCCGCCAAAAATGAACGCCCATTTAGCGCACGATTCCTTCGCCTTTGGGCCGGGAATAAAAAGAATTGCGCCAAGAACATTTAAAATAATCGCAAGAACCAGCCCGCCGAACATGACGTTTTGCGTCGTTGCCGATTTGGAAATCTGCCAATTCCAAAATTGTTCATGCGTCGCCGCCGGAACGCCAATGAGAATCAAAATTAACAGCGCACAATTGACGGTGTTAATCAGAAGTCGCTGCATAATTGGCTGCGGCGCGGCCGCTAATTTATTTTTTCCGCAATTTTGTATTTGAACATGCGCTTTTTCATCCAGCGCACGGCGAGCAAATCGTAAAATGACGCGAACAGCCGGTTCCAAACGCCGTAATGTGTTTGTCCGCTCGCGCGCGGATTATGGCCAATGGGAACTTCCGTGACCGTGAAGCCTTCAATTTTGAACAGCGTGGGGAGAAAACGATGCATGCCTTTGAAAAATTTTAAATCGGCGACGCACTCGCGCTTGAACGCGCGGTAACAGCAGCCGGCGTCGGAAATATTTTCACCCGACAATTTGTTACGAACCCAATTGGCAATTTTTGAGGAAGCGATGCGGACAAAGCCGTCGCCCTGCGCGCGAGCTTCCACGCGTGTGCCGCAGGCGCAATCGAAATTTGTCAGCGCGGCCAAAAGTTTTGGCGCATCCTTCGGGTCATTTTGCAAATCGGCATCGAGCGTGACGATAAATTTGCCGCGCGCAAATTTCATTCCCGCCCATTGTGCGGCGGATTGCCCGCAATTAAACGCGAAGCGTTGCGCGCGAATTCGCAAATCACTTAACGACATTTCTTTCAACAACGCCCAGGAATCATCCGTGCTGCAATCGTCCGTAAAAACAATTTCATAATTTTCCCCGGAAGATTTCATCGCATCGTGAATCGCGGCAACAAGCGGACGCAAATTGCCCGCCTCGTTGTGACACGGAATCACGAAACTGATTTCTGGATTTTCGCCAGCCATTTATCGAAAGCCTACCGAAATTTTTCAACGATTGGAAAATAATTCCCACTGGCCGATTTGTGTAACAAGGCGAAGCGAATTTTCGCTGTTAAATTTTTGAAATTTTTCAACGGCGCCAACCGGCGCGGCAATTAAAATGTGGCGTCCGCTTTCAAATAATTTTTGCAATGCGGCATCATCCGGCAAAATAAAATCACCCGCGCGCTCGCGATTTCCTGGAAATGCGAATGGAATTTCCGTCCAGTCCATGCCACCGAAATAAGGACGATTCGCCGGTGAAATCACGTCGCCGGAATAAAATGGCAGACCTTCAGGCAGCCGTTGCAAAATCACGAGCGCATCACCGGTTTGAAAATTTTCACGAAGTGCGACGCCGAGCGGCTTAAGCGTTTGATTGCGGCGCAAATCGGTTTCGAAACGCGGCGTCACAGCGGCGATGATAAAAAATGTAAGCAGCGATAAAACCGTTGTGACGACAAACGGTTTTACCGAACGCGGAGACAATTCGTTTCCGAAAAACCGCCACGCAATTAAAATCGCCAGCGCCGGAAAAATCGGCAAGATGTAAGCAGGCAATTTCGCGTGTGAAAATGTGAACAGAGTAAAAGTGAAAATTGCCCAGACACTCAACAGCAACCAGCTATCTTTTGATTTGCCGTCCAAACCGCGCCAATGATTTTGCCGCCACAGCCAGCCGAGTAAAATTGTCCACGGCAAAAGTCCAACGGCGAGAATTCCAAAAAAATAAAAGAAAATGCCGGTGCGATTTTTAATGGTCGTGCCGAGAAAATGTCCGGCGGCCTGGCCGAAAATCATAAAATTTTCTGATTGCGGCACGCGTTGAAAAACAGTGAGGAACCACGGCGCGGCTAGAATTAAAAATAAGACGAAACCGCACAAAATGCCTATGAATAAAGGGGTTTTTAAAAGCCGTTCCCGGCGAAAAATGAACAGCGCCAAAAAGGCAACGGCTGGAATTACAATCGCAATCGGCCCTTTCGTCAAAAATCCGAGTGCAACAAAAATCCAACCTGCCAGATGAAATAAGAAAAATTCCGGCTTCCGACTTCCGATTTCCGACTTCTGAATAAGCCAGCTTCGCCAAAAAAAATACATTGCCCACGCGATAAATTGTGTCAGAAAAATGTCCGTCGTTAAAAAGCGCGCCATGACAAAGTAAAGCAGCGAACTTTGCAAAATCAGGGCGCTCCAAATGCCGACACGCCGCCCGCCGAGCGAGCAGCCAAGCAAAAAAGTTGCGATGACTCCGCTGATTCCCGCGAGCGCAACCGGCAAGCGCACGGCCCATTCATTTTGGCCGAACAGTTTCATCGAAATCGCGACGAGCCAATAAGTCATTGGAGGTTTGTCCAGATGCGGCAAATACCAAAGATGTGGCACGAGCCAATCGCCGGTCTGAATCATTTCGCGCGCGATTTCGGCGTAACGACCTTCGTCCGGCTCGTTGAGCGAACGGCTGCCGAGCAAAAAGAAAAACGTGAAGAACGTCAGCGCGAGCCAGCCGTGTTTCTGGAAAAATTCTTTCATCCGAAAATGCCGACAGAATTAAACAAGAATTAGCCGCGAAAGAACACAAAGAACGCGAAAGTTTTTTCTGTGATTTTTGCGTTCTTTTGCGGCAATTATTTTGCCGCAGCCGCAATGTCCGGACGCAAAATCACTTCGCGGCCTTTCCAGCTTTCGCGGCCTACATTTTTGAATTGGCCGAGCCGCCAACGCCACGAAATTCCATAAAACGGATTGTTTGTCGGCCAAAATGAAATCATGTCCACACCCGCTTCTTTGGCCATTTCAATCGCGCGCGCGATTGTTTTCGGCGAATCGTTCCAGTTGAACAGAAGATATTTCCATTCGAGAATCGGCATTTTCAATTTTCGTGCGTCACGATACGCGACCATCTGTTTCATTGCGTCAAACGCTTTGTCAAAATTGCCGCGCATCATATATTTCTCACACATCTCGTTGCTGATGCCGTGAACGGAAAATTGGATGTCGCTCAAATTCAGCGCGGCCTCGCGTTTAGCATCCGTGTTCAGCAAAATGCCGTTCGTCGAAACGCGGATGTAAGCGTTCGGATTTTTTTGGCGCAGCAGCGGCAATTCCTGACAAATCGTCGGCGACAAAAACGGTTCGCCGAGATTGAGATAAAAAATTCGTTCGAGCCCGAGTCGCGCCGTTAAGTCCGCCATTTGCGACAATTCTTCCAGCGGCATTGTTTTCTTCACACGGATGTTCGCCGCGCCTTCGCGCGCGCAGCCGACGCAGTCCACATTGCAAATGACCGTGTTCTCCAAAAGCATTCCGCGATGCGGCAAATGCGGCTTCGGCGGTTGCTCGCCGCGCTTCAATCGCTTGAAATCACCGCAGCGCGTGCAAGTCGTGATGGGAATTTTTCCTTTCGCCAAATCGTCACGGAATTTTTGTGCGACGGGGCCAAAATAAATTTCCTCAAACGAATTTTTTCGCAAATCGCCGATGTGACCGGAGCCGTCGTAATCCTGGCAATTGCAGGAAACGGTCAAGTCGGAATTGATGGTGAGGTTGTATTCCGATTCCCCGGCGAGCGCGTTGCAAAAATATTTCTGGCCGGTGATTTTGGCGCGCAATTCGTGCCGCCAGACAAACAAACGGCGCACGACATCGCTCACGCGCCAATTGAAGCGCGTTTTCGGATTGCGAATGGCTCGCGATGTCGAAGGGGTTGCCACGAAAATAGAATGGCCGCTCAAAGTTAATTGAGCAAGCGATACCAGTTGTCGCGCTGATGCGGTTCGTAGCCGATGTCTTTGATGAGCCGCTGCATGTCGGCGACAGTCATGCGGAAGGTCGTGCCCGCCTGCGACACCACATTTTCTTCAATCATGATGCTGCCCAAATCGTTCGCGCCAAATTTCAGCGCAATCTGCCCGATTTCCAGACCTTGCGTCACCCACGAACTTTGAACGTTCGTGAAATTATCCAAATAAATCCGGCCGAGCGCTTGCGTGCGCAGATATTCGTGTGCGCCAACGGTGGGCGCTTTCAATTTCGTGTGCTCGGCCTGAAACGTCCAGCAAATGAACGCCGTGAAATGGCCCGCATTTGGATTTTCCGTTTTGCGCGCCAAAGATTTGTCCTGCTGCGCGCGCAAGCGTTCGAGATGCTCAATGCGGTCTTCAATCGTCTCGACGTGGCCGAACATCATCGTCGCGCTCGAATACAAACCGAGCTTGTGTGCCACGTCCATAACTTCGAGCCAATCATCGCTCATCGCTTTGAGCGGCGAAATTCGCTGGCGCACGCGGTCCACGAGAATTTCTCCGCCGCCGCCGGGAATTGAACCGAGTCCAGCCGCTTTGAAATCGCCGATGATTTTTTCGAGTGGCTCGTTGAACACTTCGCGGAAATGGATGAATTCGCTCGGGCTGAAACCGTGGATGTTGAAATTCGGAAATTTATTTTTGACGTGCGCGAGCAAATCCAAATACCACTGCTTCGTCAGCTTCGGATGATGGCCGCCCTGCATGAGCATTTGCGAGCCGCCAAGCGCAATCGTCTCCTCGATTTTTTTGTCTAACTCGTCGAGCGAAATAACATAGGAATCATCGTCCTTTTCCGTGCGATAAAACGCGCAGAATTTGCAATAGACGTTGCAGACGTTCGTGTAATTGACGTTGCGGTCAACGATGTAAGAAACAATTTCGTTGCCCCGACCGTTGAAATCATTTGCTTTCGCCAATTGCTTACGGCGGTCGGCGAGCGCGCCGAGTTCTTCGAGCGGCAAATGATAGAGGCGCAGCGCTTCGGTCCGGGAAATGCGTTTGCCGTCCCAAACTTTTTGCAGAAGCTCGTCGAGTGACGCGTCGTAAATCACCGGAAAATTTTACCCGAATTTTTTGCGAAAACAAGAAGTCGAAATTCAATTTCCGCCGCCATTCCAAAAATCATCGCCGTCAATTTGTGACTTTATAATCCGCCAAACAATCAGCATGGCAATTAATCCCCAAAAAATTAAACCGACGATTGCCGCAATGATGCCGACAATCCAATAGGGCCGCGCCGCATTCCAAAATTGCCGCTGGCCTGCTTCTACCTGGCCGGAAAGCGCCAGGGCGGCAACGGCAAAAGGAATTCCAATGACGGGCAGAAGACCCAGCAATCCAAATACAAAACACCGGAGCGAAGTGTTTAACATTTTAATTTTTACAACAGCAGCGTTCATTTTGCGGATAGGGTTGTTGTATGGACTGCGTTCGTTTGCGCTGCGTTCATCCGTTGGATTTGTTTTTGTTCAATCAATTTTTCCGTTGCGTGCAAATGCACGAGCGTCCGCACGTTGGCCGCGACGAGAATCATCATGATGCCGAGCAATGCCATAAAAATCATTGTGGCCACCACGCCGTCTTTCCGGCGCCGTCCGCTGAAATGATTGAATTGAACTTTCATAATTGACGGGGCGCAACGGCTTCAAAACTGAAAATGAGCGGCACTTTGGCGCGCGCGCGATGCGGCGTCAATTCCAACTCCCAATGCCACGCGCCGATTTGATTTCGATTTTCCATTTCCATTTGCGACGTTTTGACGTGCGACAAAACCGGCATCCATGAATTCGAGCCGGCATTTTTTCGGCAAATCGAATTATCCGAAAAGCGATAATCAATTTCCGATTTGCCGCGCGGAATTTTCAGCACGAGGCCGTCGGAATCATTTTCAATTTGAATTTTTCCCGTCGCGTCGCGCACGTCCGCGCGCCACGCTTCGCCCGCGCGCAAGGCGTTGCCGATGTCGTCCGTGGTGCGCTGCAACGCCATCGAATTGTCCCAAAGCAGGTAAAACGAACTGAATCCGACGCCCAATAAAACCACAAAGACAGCCAGATAGACCATGCATTCAATCAGCATGATTCCATGACGCGATTTTGAATTGGGAAAATTCAGTTTCATTGGACATTAATTTCGCGAACAACGGAGCCGATGCCGACGGGTTTGTCGGATTTCCATTCGAGCCGCAAATGATTGCCAGATTTGGTCAGTTCAAATTTTCCCGGCGGTAAATTCGCGGCGGCTTTGGCGTGGACGGAATAATTTTGCGCGCCTTCCGAAAAATGTTTCCAATCGCCCGCCGCAAGAATTTCCATTTCACCGTCTACGATTTCCATGGCGACGGCGCGTTGATAGCCCGCGCGCTGCAATTTCGTTTCATGCACAAAGGCGAATGCCAGCGGCATGATGGCAAAAGTCAAAATTCCCAATGCCACAACCAAATCAGCCATCAAAAATCCGCGCCGTCTCGAATTAAAATTTATTCTTTTTGTTTTCACATGTTTGCAAGCGTTGCATTCAACAAGGCGACCAGAATACCGAACATTGCCATGGCGATGAGTGCGACGAGCGCGCCGTTCAAAATTACCAGCCCGCTCGTGACGGTGTGTGCGGTGGCTTCTTCCTGTTGAAACGCTTTGGCATCCAGCGCTTCATGCCAGCCGCGCAAGGCACTCAGAAATCCTCCGCGCGCATGAATGGCGTTGGTCAATCGCCAATGAAATTCTCCGCTGTCGTCAAAGACACGAACGGCCTCATCCAATTTCACGCCGCGTTGCAATTCGAGGATGACGCGTTGTGCGCGGTGGCGGCAAATTTCGTTGGCCGTCGAATCGCCCGCAAGAAAAACGGCTTCAACTTCCGCCGCACCGCCGTCAAGCAGGACGGCAAGCATGGCGGAAAAAGTGCGTTTCAATCTTTTTTGTTTCCACGGCAATCGCCAGGCAATCCAGTCAACAATTGGAAACCCATGAAATTGAAAGAAACGGGAGAGTCGCGGGCCGCCGACATAAGCAATGGTTGCCGCCAACAACATCAAATACAAAAGGATTTGAATATCAATCAGGCCAAAGGAATCTGTCAGGGCAAAGACGAAACGCGTGAGCGGCCATAGCGAGATACCCATGCCAGCCGCCACGTCCTTGAACCGGGGTATAATAAAAATGCTGATGAGGGTGACGATGCCCGCGGATGCGGGAGAAAAAAACAGCACGATTAAAAGCATATAATGAAATGCGCTGCGCACACCGGCGGGACGTTCGCGCAAAATTTCACGGCAAGCGGGCAAAACCTTTTTCAAGTCGCCTGATTTTTCTCCCGCTTGAAGTATCGCGGAAATTTGCGGCGGCAAAAAGCGCGGCGTTTCTTTTAGCGCTTCTCCCAAACGCAAACCATTTTCGACGTGGGCGGCGAGCAAATGAAATCTTACGCCGACAGTGCGGTCGCGACTTTGTGCGACGGAAAGAATCATTTCTTCAACCGGTTGCCCGCGTTTGAGCGCATCTTCCACCAAATCCAAAAACAATCGCGCGCGTTCGGTTCGCCGCATTGGCAAGCTGAAAAGAAAGTGAACCAGGCAAAGTGAACCAAAAATTCCAGTTAACCAGATGGTTAGAAGTAGAGCTATCAGTCCCAGCCGCAGTAAAGTATCTACCAGTGAACAACAAAAATCCGAATAGCTGAAATCAGAAATTCCCGCCAGCATTGGTAAAAATGTAATTGTTGCGTTCATTGCTCTTTCAATCGCCCCAAAAACCTCCGCCGCCGCTTAACGCGGTGATAAACATCGTCAAGACCCGGAAGACGGGTTGAAGTTCGGAAATGATAAGTGCCGCCACCAAAAGAATTGCGCAAGGCAACGCTGAATAAAGAAATAATTCCGTTCGATACAAGGCGCGCGCAGAATACAATTCAGCCGTTCGTTTGAATCCGCTTGTCAAATCTTCGCCGGCCTGTGCAATTGTCCAAACAAACAGCGGCGGGAAAACCATGCCCGAAGACGCGACATTAGAAACGGCGATTTCAGAAAATTTTCCATGGCCGCCCGCCAATCGTTGGCGCCATTGGGCCATTTCTTTTTGCGCGCGCGTGCCCGATTCCAATTGTTCGGCCAGTTGAAGCGCATCATTCAGAGGCACGCCATTTTTTAACAACAACCAAATCACAGATGCGACTTCGGCCAGGCTGGCTTCTTTGAATGCTGGCAATCGCCAGCGAAGCAGACGTCGCGCCGGTAGAATAATCAAAGCTGTAATCGCCAGAACCAATGCAATTCCAAAAACAATCGGCGGCGTCCATAAATTGACAGCAACAGGCGTCGTAAAAGTTCTGCCATAAAAATTCGTCAGTTCGTTGAAATTGTTCAAAATAAAATGGCCGAGGATGTAAGATAAAAAGCATGACAAAACCAAAGCCACAAACAAAACGATGACCGGATAAACCATCAATCCTTTCATTCGTGCCCACAAATTGCTGCGCCGGTGAAAATAATCCGCGAGCATAGTCAGCGCGCCGGGCAAATCGCCGCCTTTGACGCCGGCAATAATCATGCGCTTGTAAAGTTCTGGCAATTGGCGGGGCGCAATCGCGTCGGACAACGGAATTCCTTTGGCCAAATCCGTTTCGAGCGATTGTAATTCGTTGCGCAATTTTCCACGGCGCATTTCTTTGCACAACCGGCGCAACGCGCCTTCAAGCGGAATGCCGTCGCGCAACATCGTGGCGAGTTGTTGATTGAAAAAGGCAAATTCGTCGTATTTCATAAGCCAAAAATCCGTTTGAACTCTTTTTCATCCGTCACGCCGGCATTCACGAGCGCGCGCGCGGAACTTTCCAAAGTCTGGTTTGGCGCGAGCGCCGACAATTCTCGTTTGTGAATTAGCTCACGCATTTTTTCGTCCACGCGCAGCCATTCCACGAGCGGAACCCGGCCGCAATAACCGGTGCGCAAACATTTCTCGCAGCCTTCGCCATCGCAAGCGGCGCAAACTTTTCGGATGAGTCGCTGGTTCAAAACCAATTCCACCGCGCTGGCAACGGCGGAAAAATCCGAACACATCGCCAGCAATCGTTCAAAAACTCCTTTGCATGAACCCGCGTGCAAAGTCGAAATGACCAAATGGCCGGTGAGTCCGGCGCGAACGGCAAGTTGCGCCGTCGCGTCGTCGCGAATCTCGCCAATAATCAAAACTTGCGGGTCCTGTCGGAGCAAATGCCGCGCGGCTTTGGCAAAATCCAAACCGATGGCTTCATTGATTTCTGTTTGCATCGTGCCGGAAACAATTTGCTCAACCGGGTCTTCGACGGTGATGATATGTCGTCCGCCGGTTTCGGCGAGTTGCCGCAAACACGCGTAAATCGTGGTTGTCTTGCCGCTGCCGGCTGGACCAGTGAGCAACATCAAGCCAGTCGTTTGGCGAAGAAATTTTTCCAATTCGGTTCGCGCATTTTGCGGAAATTCAATTTCTTCGAGTGCTTTGACCGAAGTGGAATTGAACAGACGCAAAACAATTTTCTCGCCGGTGACAGTCGGATAAGTCGCCACGCGAACGTCATTTTGGCTTTTCAATTCGTCGCGTGAAATGCGGCCGTCCTGCGGCAGCGATTCCTGATATGTTTTGAGCCGCGCGAGAAATTTGATTCTTCCAAAAACGCGTTCGGCGATTTCATCGGACAATTCCGTCGCAGGCGTGACGACGCCGTCGAGCCGGAACGCGACTTCGGCGGATTTGCCGCGCATTTGCAAATGGATGTCGCTCGCGCCGGCGCGCTCGGCTTGATGGACGAGTTGCTCCAGAATTTTCGGCGCGGACAATTCTGATTTTTCGACAGATAATTTGACGGCTTCTGAATTCATAATTGTTCTGAAAATTTATTGCTGCTCGGCAATTAAATAATGCAAACCGTGCTCATCTGCCATGAACACGCGCAAATGTTGCGGCAATTCGGCCATTTCGCGGCGAATTGTTCGCTCATTTTTCAAAGCGAAATGAATTGGCGCGAGCGTCATGACTAAAAACAAACAGCCGAAAGCGAGTCCGCCCGCCCAAGCCAATCGCGGCCAGAAAATTTGTCGCGGTCTAAATTCTGTGCGTCGCAAATTCATGCGCACTTGCGACGGAAAATTTTCCCAATAATCCGCCGAACGTTCCGGCACGCGGACGCTTTTCAATTTCGATTTCAGTTCAAAATCGTTCATCGCAACAATTGTTTCAGTTTTCGCTTGGCGGCAAACACGCGCCAGGAAATGGTTGTTTCCGAACACTTCAAAACTTTTGCGGCTTCGGCGTGATTCAAGCCGTCGTAAATTGTCAGCACAATTGCCGCACGCTGTTTTGCCGGCAATTTCATCAGCGCGACTTGCGCGCGTTGCGCCAGTTTATTTTCGGAAATTTCGCCGTTCGATTGCGCGCGCATTTCTTCCGCGCATTTTTCATGCGCTTGAAATCGTCGCGCTTGATTTCGCCGCCAATTCAAGCACGCATGGACGGCGATGCTGTAAAGCCACGTGGAAAATTTCGCGCCGCCGTTGAATTTGCCGAGTTGTTCGAACGCGCGGATGAAAGTTTCCTGCGCCAAATCTTCGGCATCCGCCGTCGAGCCGGTCATCCGAAATGTGAGCGCATGAATCATTTGTTGATGATTGCGCACGAGCGATTCAAACGCCGTCACATCGCCATTTCGACTTCGCAAAACCAAATCGTGGTCGGCGTCGGTCATGCATCGTGCTTCTGTAGACTGTGAACCCGTTGCCGCCAAAATCCTTTGAATTATTTTTTCGCCGCTTGTGGAAATGGAATTTCCCGAGCCGTTTCCGGCAGAAGTTGGCAATGACCAGGTCGTCATGCGTAAGGGTTGTTGTCGCAATCTAACGCGCCATTTGCCGAAAACAACTGCAAAAGCTATATTCCCGCATGGAGCGGATTTTTATCGGCACGAGCGGCTGGGTCTACAAGGAATGGGCGAACGATTTTTATCGCGGGCTCAAACCGAAGGAACATTTTCCGCATTACGTCACGCAATTCCCGACCGTCGAAATTAACGCGACGTTTTATCGGCTGCCGAATTTGAAAATGGTGCATGGCTGGCGAAATAAAGCACCGAAGAATTTTATTTTTGCGGTCAAAGGCAGTCGCTACATCACGCACATCAAACGACTGAACAATTTGGAAGGCTCGGTAAATATGTTCATGCGCCGCATCGCACCGATGAAAGAAAAACTTGGGCCGCTGCTGTGGCAATTGCCGCCGAGTTTTAAAAAGGATTTGCCGCGACTTGAAAAATTTCTCAAACGGCTTCCAAAAACTTTCTCTCATGCGATTGAATTTCGTCATCCGGATTGGATTGTGGACGAAACATTTGAGCTGTTGCGGAAATACAATTGTGCGTGCGTTTGGATTAGTTCGATGCGAATGCCGATGGATTTTTCCGTGACGTCGGATTTCATTTATCTTCGGTTTCACGGTTTGGCCGGCGGCGCGCATCACGATTACACGCGCGAAGAATTGCAACCGTGGGCAAATCACATTCGCGAACAAGCGGGGGCGGGCAAAAAAGTTTTCGTCTATTTCAACAACGACTTAAATGTCCGCGCGCCAAAGAACGCGCAATTGCTGATGGAAATGTGCGGCGATTTGGTGGCGCGACCGTTCGCAAGTAAATCGCAAACGGAATTGCCGCTGGCAGCTTAAATGGTGGCCGTCCGCAAGGACTTATCTCGCTCTCCGAAATTTTTCCGCTTCAATTTTTGCGAGCGTTTCGGAAACTTCCTTAACGATTTCAGTTTTGCCCAACATTTTCGCGGCTGCGGCGCGATGTAAATGTGCTTCGACCATTTGCGGGTCGAGTGCGATGGCGCGTTCGGCAAACTCCATCGCCTTTTCGTGGCGACCCAATTGCCCAACCATGCTCGCGAGATTTGACCAGCCAAGTTTATTTCCCGGGTCCAAATTCATCGCCTGCTCCATGCAGCGCATCGCCTCCATCGGCCGGTTCATTTCAAACAAAACTCCACCGAGATTGTTCCAAATTTTGAAATCGGTTGAATCCAGTTGCAGTGCGCGGCGATAAAGGGTTTCGGCTTCGGCGAATTTTCCGAGCGCGGCCAATCCAACGCCGCGATAAAACAGCGCTTTTGCGTCCTGCGGATTTTCCGCGTGCCAACCGCGCGTGAATTCGAGCAGTTCGTCCCAAAAATTTGCTTCGCAAAGTTCGCGCGCGGTTCGGATTTTTTCGTCGCGATTCACTCGCGATGGATTAAACGAAAATTGCCGCGCGTGAAATAAAAATCATTTAAAATTTCCAGAGGAATGTGAACAGAAACTGGTGCTCGCCCGGCGCTTTGAAACCAAATTTGAAATCGCCGGGATAATTCCACGTCGGGTCGCTGGTCGTGAAATATTGGTAGCCGCCGCCAAGCCACATGCGCGGGTTGATGCGAAAGCGCGCGCCGACAAAAAATTGCGCGGCAAAAACGGCCGTGGATTCCGTGCCGCTGATGGTCGGATTCGCAGGTGTCGTGAGATTTTGCGCATCAAAAATCGCCGCGGCTGCGCCCACGCCGCCGCCGATGTAAGGAACGATGTGGCCGTTGTCCAGCGGCAGTGTGCCCATGATATTTGCCATAAACGGCAGGTTGTAATAATTCGCGCGGTCGTAAGTGAAGAAATTGATGTGATCCACTTCTGCGCCGTTCAGGCCGACTTCAAAATCAACGGAGACATTTGGATTGAATTGAAAACCGCCCGCGGCATTCACCGCAAATCCCGGTTTAAACCTCACATGGTCGTTCGCGGGCACGCCGAAATGCATCAAATGTGTGTCGCTAAATAATGACGGCCCGACTTCTGCGCGAAAATATGGCCCGGCAAAATCCGGCGAATACCAGATGTAACCTTCATTGTCATTTTCACTCTGCGTCGTGGGCGGCGGCGGTGGAATTGGCGCGGGCGAATAATAAGTTGGCGGCGGCGTGGAATAATAATCCGGCCGATAGTATTCATTCTGGCCGTAACTGTAATCGGCTTTGACGGTGAGCGTAACGATGAAGAGCGCCGCGGCGGCTGAGAGAGAAGTTTTTGTCATAAATTCGCCTGAACTTCACGTCACTGTCACAGTGCGTCAAGCGAATGGAACTGGGGTGAAATCCTAGTGCAAATAAAAAAAGAATTGTGTTTGCCCGCCATCGCAAAATCGCTGCTTTCTTTAATTTCCATCGCTGCTAAATTGCTTCATGCCTTTTAGCAAATTGGGTTTAGCTCCGGCGGTCGTGGACGGCGTCAAAGCAATGGGTTACATCGAACCGACGCCGATTCAATTGCGCGCGATTCCGCTCGTGCTCGCCGGACGCGACGTCATCGGCAGCGCGCAAACCGGCACGGGCAAAACCGCTGCGTTCGCTTTGCCGATTCTTTCGAAGCTCGCGCAACACGCGCCCGGCCCGCGCGCGCTCGTGCTCGAACCGACGCGCGAACTCACTTCGCAAGTTGAAACTGCGATTCACAATTACGCGCGCTTCACCAATCTCAAGACCACCGTCGTTTACGGCGGCGTTGGTTACGGAAGGCAAACCGATTCGTTTCGCGCCGGCACGGACATCGTCGTTGCGACACCCGGACGATTGCTTGACCATCTCGAACAAGGCGCCGTGCGATTTGATAAACTCCAATTTCTCGTGCTCGATGAAGCCGACCGCATGCTGGACATGGGATTTTTGCCGGACGTTCGCCGGATTTTGGACAAATGCCCGCGCCAGCGGCACACCGCGCTTTTTTCCGCGACAATTCCGCCGCAAATCGAAACGCTCATCAAATGGGCAATGCACAATCCTGAAACTGTGGAGATTGGCGCGCGCCGTTCGCCGGCAGAAACCGTCAAGCACGTCATTTATCCCGTCGCCGATTCGCAGAAGACCGATTTGCTCCTCAAGTTGCTCGACTCCGTGAATTACAATTCCGTTCTCATTTTCTGCCGCACAAAACACGGCGCCGACCGCATCGCACACACGCTCAAGCGCAACAATCACGCGGTCGCAGTTTTACATTCCAACCGCACGCAACGCGAGCGCGAGCAGGCGTTGCGCGGATTTCGCGACGGCCGATTTGAAGTGCTCGTGGCCACGGACATCGCTGCGCGCGGCCTCGACATCGCCG
>Ga0070741_10011409_pt1 | contig 16420 bp, 13 predicted proteins | sample Coa_R1_4_FD_66440 | JGI IMG/M metagenome (GOLD analysis project Ga0070741, IMG submission 66440) | Surface soil microbial communities from Centralia Pennsylvania, which are recovering from an underground coalmine fire - Coalmine... | ecosystem: Environmental > Terrestrial > Soil > Unclassified ...
GGAGGTGTGGGAAAAGATCGGCCGCGCCGCGCGCGATACCGCTGAATACAATTTAGAGCGAAAACCGCTTGTATTCTCGGTATTTGGGATGCTTGCGGAAGCCACGCGGTAATCGCTGTCACGCTCACAATCCCGATAGTTTTGTTTGAACCAAAATAAGGAATTCGCCGTGGCGAAGGCTGCGAAAAAAACCGTCAAGAAACGCAAGGCGAAAAAGGCCCGCAAAGCGCGCCGCGCCGGTGCGAAGCGTGCGGCCACCAAGAAGGCTAAAAAGGCAGCGAAGAAGGCCGCCAAGAAAAGCAGTAAGAAAAGCGTCAAGAAAGCGACCAAAAAGTCCGCCGCCAAAGCACCGGCCAGGAAAACAAAGGCTAAAGCCGCGAGCCCGGACAAGGCGAAAGCCGTTGCCAAGGCTCCCGTTGCCAAAGCTGCTGCCCCTAAGGCTCCCAAGGCTGCGCCAGCGGCCCCGGCTGCCAAGGCTGCGCCCGCCAAGGCTCATGCACAACCCGCCAAAAACTCGTTCTACATCACGACCGCCATCGCCTATCCCAACGGCGCGCCGCATATCGGCCACGCCTATGAAGCGATTGCAACCGATGCGCTGGCGCGCTTTCAGCGGCTCGACGGCAAGGACGTATTCTTCCTGACCGGCACCGACGAACACGGTCTGAAGATGATCCAGACCGCGGAAGCTGAAAAGCTGACGCCACTCGACGTCGCGACACGCAATGCGCAGCGTTTCAAGGAAATGGACCAGCGGCTGAACATCTCCTTCGATCGTTTCATCCGCACCACCGAAGAACAGCATCATCGCTCCAGCCAGGAAATCTGGAAGCGGATGGAGGCGAACGGCGACATCTATCTCGACAGCTATTCCGGCTGGTATTCGGTGCGCGACGAGGCTTATTACGCCGAGGAGGAGACCACCCTTGGCGAGGACAATGTGCGCCGTGGTCCGCAGGGCACGCCGGTCGAATGGGTCGAAGAGAAGAGTTACTTCTTCCGTCTCTCTGCCTATCAGGACAGGCTGCTCGCGCTGTACGAGCAACATCCGGATTTCATTGGCCCCGACTCGCGCAAGAACGAGGTGGTGAGCTTCGTCAGAAGTGGGCTACGGGACCTGTCGATTTCACGCACCACGTTCGACTGGGGCGTCAAGGTGCCGCAAGATCCAGAACACGTGATGTATGTCTGGGTCGACGCGCTCACCAACTACATCACCGGCGTCGGCTTTCCCGACGAGGAGGATGCGAACTGGCATTATTGGCCGGCGGACGTGCACATCATCGGCAAGGACATCATCCGCTTCCACGCGGTGTACTGGCCGGCCTTCCTGATGTCAGCCGGAATCCCCGTGCAGAAGCGCGTCTATGCCCACGGCTTCCTGTTCAATCGCGGTGAGAAGATGTCGAAGTCGGTCGGCAACGTCGTCGACCCGTTCAATCTTGCCGATCAATATGGCGTCGACCAGACGCGCTATTTCTTCCTGCGCGAGGTCCCGTTCGGTCAGGACGGCAGCTACAATCACGAAGCCATTGTCGCGCGCATCAATGCTGACCTCGCCAACGATCTCGGCAATCTGGCGCAGCGCTCGCTGTCGATGCTCGCCAAGCAGTACCAGGGCGTGCTGCCGGAGCCCGGCGAATTCTCTGACAACGACAAGGCCATTCTGGCGCAAGCCGACGGCATGATTGCCCTTGCGCGAAACGCCATGGCGACCCAGCAGATCCATCAAGCGCTCAACGCGATCTGGGCGGTCGTTGCCGAAGCCAACCGGTATTTCGCCGGCGAAGCACCCTGGGCATTGGCGAAGACCGATCCCAAGCGTCAGGGTACGGTTCTGTACGTGACCGCCGAAGTGGTGCGCCAGATCGCCATTCTGGCACAGCCGGCGATGCCGCAGGCGTCAGGAATGCTGCTCGACATTCTCGGCATCCCCGACGAGGTCAATTCGCGCAACTTCGCCGCGCTGGCGACGCGGATCAAGCCCGGTTCGGTGCTTCCGCCGCCGGCGCCGGTCTTTCCGCGCTATATCGAACCGACGACGGCCTGAACGGTTTGACTCGCATGCTCGTCGACAGCCACTGCCATCTCGATTTTCCGGACTTTGCCGATGATCTCGACGGTATTGTCGCGCGGGCCGAGGCGGCCGGGATCGGGCGCATCGTCACGATCTCGACGCGGGTGAGGCGGCTCGACGCGCTGCTCGCGATCACGGACAAATATCGGCCGGTCTATTGCTCGGTCGGCACCCATCCGCATCAGGCCGACGAGGAGGACGGCATTGCCGCTGACGAACTGATCGCACTGACCAAACATCCAAAGGTGGTCGCGCTCGGCGAGGCCGGTCTCGACTATTTCTATCAACACGGCTCGCGCGAAGCGCAGGAACGCGGGTTTAGAGCTCACATCGCCGCTGCGCGCGCCACCGGTCTTCCGCTGGTCATTCATACCCGCGAGGCTGATGAAGATTGCGAGCGCATTCTAATCGACGAGACGACAAAAGGGCAGTTCCGCGCGGTGCTGCATTGCTACACCGGCGGTCGCAAGCTTGCGATGAAAGCGATCGAGCTAGGCCTTTCGATTTCGTTCACCGGCATCCTCACATTCAAGAAGTCGGAAGAGCTGCGGGCGCTTGCGGCGGAGCTGCCCGCCGACCGCATCATGGTCGAAACTGACGCGCCGTATCTGGCGCCCGGCAAGTTTCGCGGCAAGCGCAATGAGCCGGCTTACGTGGTCGAGGTCGCCAAGGTCCTTGCGGAGGCCCGCGGCGTTTCGCTTGAGGAGATTTCCCGTCAAACGACCGAAAATTTCTTCCGCCTGTTCTCGAAAGTGCCGCAAGCCACATGACGCTGACGCTCACCATCCTCGGCTGCGGATCCTCGGCGGGTGTGCCGCGGCCCGCGCTCGGCTGGGGCGCGTGCGATCCGAACAATCCAAAGAACCGCCGTCGTCGCTGTTCGCTTCTGGTCGAGCAGACCGGCCATGCCGGCACGACGCGTATCGTGATCGACACGTCGCCCGATCTGCGAGAGCAGCTCATCGACACCAAGGTCGACCACCTCGATGCGGTGTTCCTGACCCATGAGCACGCCGACCAGACCCACGGGATCGACGATCTGCGCTCGGTGGTGCTGCATCAACGGCGACGCGTCCCAACCTATTTCAACATGTCGACCGCCAAGGACATCATGGCGCGGTTCTCCTACTGCTTCGTGACGCCGGAAGGCAGTCGGTATCCGCCGATCCTCGATCGCCACGGGATTGAAGGCGGCGACAGCCGTACTATCGAAGGGAAGGGCGGCGCTGTGACCCTTTCGGCCTTCAATGTCGTGCACGGCGATATTCCGGCGCTCGGTTACAGGATTGGCGCGGCTGCCTATACACCCGATGTCAGCGATATCAGCGAATCAAGCTGGCCTTACCTGAAAGACCTCGATCTCTGGATCATCGACGGCCTTCGCTATGCGCCCCATCCCAGCCATTTCAGCGTCAGCGATGCGCTAGGTTGGATCGAGCGCTTCAAGCCGAAGCGCGCGGTCATCACCAACATGCATTCGGACCTCGACTACGAGGCCCTGCGCCACAAGCTGCCCGACGGCGTCGCGCCGGCCTATGACGGCATGCGGCTGGAGATCTGACGACGTCATTCCGGGGCGCGAGTGAAACGAGCGAGCTATGGTGCGCAATTGCGCACCTGAGAATCCATCTCGCCGCAAGAATACAAGGAGAAATGGATTCCGGGCCTGCGCCTAACGGCGCATCCCGGAATGACAAGAGTGGGATCGCTTCGCCTGCGCTCGCGATGACGACTGCTCATCAAATCTTGTGCAGTTCAAGTGCTGACGGATGAAACAGCTCTTCGGGGCTCAGCAGGCGGGATGACAATCCCTCGGCGTGATGGCGCTCCAGGAAACGCCGCAGCACCTCGCGGTTTGGCTCCAGCCCATACGACCAGAAATCTGCGCCCATGAGGCGGCGCGCCGCGCCCAATTGCTCCTCGACGAAAGGCAGCGTCACCTTGGTCGCGGACGTATCCGAGAGTTTTGCCAGCGCGACCGCCTTGGAACGCTCGAACGCCTTAGTGATGGCAACCGGCAGCCACGGGTGTTTTTCAGCGAGCGTGCGGCGGATGCCGAGCGTGTGCATGATCGGAAACAGCCGAGTGCGCTTGTACCAGTCGGTCGCCGTCGCCTGCGGGTCGGGGAAGAGATAGCCGACATTGGGATGTCCGCGATCGAAACAGGACGGCGCGCGCGGACCGATCACCGCGTCGACTTCGCCGCTCGCCAGCAGATCCGAGATGGTTGCATCAGCCCGCGCATTCTCGATGCGGACGTCGGAGGGCAGGTTGAGGCTGATCTTCTCGATCCTGCCGGGATGCTCATAGCCGCCACGCACCCAAGTGACGTCTGAGGGGCGAATGCCGTAGTCCTCTTCAAGGAACAGCCGCACCCAGATGTTGGCGGTGAGCTGATATTCCGGCACGCCGACGCGGCGTCCCTTGAGGTCAGCCGGCGATTTGATCCGGTCGGTGCGGACATAGACCGAGGTGTGCCGAAACGCACGGGACGGGAACACCGGCACGGCAATGTAGGGGCTGGTGCCCGCAGCGGTCTTGACGGAATAGCTCGAGAGCGACAATTCGCAGACGTCGAAATCGGCGTGCCGGAAGGCACGAAAGAAGATCTCCTCGGGATCGAGCAGCATGAACTGCGCATCGATGCTGTCGATCTGGACTGATCCATCGACCAGCGGGCGGATCCGGTCGTAGTCGCCGATCGCGACGGACAGCTGCAATTTGCTCATCAGAGAACGCTCCCTTAAGATAGTTAGGAACCTTACTATTTCATCCAGGCCCCAGAGCTCAACAGGGAATTCCCGCTATGTCCCATGCCGTAACCAAAGCCCTGACAACGACCATCCGCGAACTGGTCGATGCCAACCATATTCTGTTCGATCAGGGCGTCGTGGACGGTTTTGGTCATGTCAGCGTGCGGCATCCGGAACGGCCCGATCGCTTTCTGTTGTCACGTAGCATGGCGCCGGCGCTGGTCACTGAGAAGGACGTGCTGGAATTCGACCTCGACGGCAACCCGGTCGTGCCGGGCGGTCCGGCTCCGTACCTCGAGCGCTTCATCCACGGCGAGATCTACCGCAAGCGGGCGGACGTCAATTCCGTCGTGCACAGCCATTCGCCCTCTGTCGTCCCGTTCAGCGTGGTCACGGGCGTCAAGCTGCGGCCGGTCTGCCACATGTGCGGCTTCCTGAGTGAAAACGGCGCGCCGATTTTCGAAATCCGCGACTTTGCCGGTCCTGGCAGCGATCTTCTGATCACCAGCGGCAAGCTTGGCGCCGCGCTCGCGGATACCTTAAGCGATGGGCCGGCCGTGTTGATGCGCGGGCATGGCTCGACCGTGGTCGGCGGCACACTGCGTCAGACCGTGTTCCGCGCGGTCTACACGGAAGTTGGCGCGCGGTTGCAAATGGAAGCGATGCGACTCGGGCCCGTCACCTATCTCACGGAGGAAGAAACGGTCGGGACGACCAGGACGATCAGCACGCAGTATGACCGCTCCTGGTTCCTCTGGCTCAAGGCCGCGCGCAACAGTCCAATGTCGCGCCAGGGGGCCTGACCGACACACGCTAGGGCGGCTTCTTATGACAAAATCGCCTTGGCCGAGTGAACCTGGTCACGCAGCAGGAATTTCTGGATCTTGCCGGTTGAGGTCTTCGGGATCGGCCCAAACACCACGGCTTTCGGCGTCTTGAAGCCGGGCATCTGGGACCGGCAGAAGGCGATGATATCGGCTTCGTTCGCTGTCGCGTTTTCCTTCAGTTCAATGAAGGCGCAGGGCACCTCGCCCCATTTCGTGTCCGGCTTGGCGACGACGGCGGCAAACAGCACGGCCGGATGTTTGTACAGGACATCCTCGACCTCGACTGAGGATACGTTTTCGCCGCCGGAAATGATGATGTCCTTGGAACGGTCCTTGATGATGACGTAGCCGTCCTTGTCGAGCACGCCGAGGTCGCCGGTATGAAACCAGCCGCCGGCAAAGGATTCTTGCGTGGCCTTCTCGTTTTTGAGATAGCCCTTCATGACGATGTTGCCGCGGAACATCACTTCGCCAATGGTCTCGCCGTCCCGCGGCACTTCGCGCATGGTCTCGGGATCGATGACCGTGACGGATTCCTGGAGCGGGTAGGAGACGCCCTGACGGCGCTTGAGCTGCGCGCGTTGGTCGGGGCTAAGATCGTCCCAGCCGGGTTGTTCGGCACAGAAGGAAGCCGGACCGTAGGTTTCGGTCAGGCCGTAGACGTGGGTCAGGCTGATCCCGATCCGCTCGGCACCTTCAAGCACGGCGACCGGCGGCGCAGCGCCCGCGATCAACCCGACGACGGGCGAGGCGTCCGATTTTGTCGGCGCTCCCGGCGCATTGATCAGCGTGTTGTAGACAATCGGCGCACCGCACATGTGGGTGACGCCATGCTGCTTGATCAGCTCGAAAATCTTCGCCGGATCGACCTTGCGCAGGCAGACATTGATCCCGGCCGCGGCGGCAATGGTCCACGGGAAGCACCAGCCGTTGCAATGAAACATCGGCAGGGTCCAGAGATAGACCGGATGCGCACCCAGATTGGCGGCGAGGATATTGCTGACCGCGTTGATGTAGGCGCCGCGATGGTGGGTGACGACGCCCTTGGGATTACCCGTGGTGCCGGACGTATAGCTCAGCGCGATCGCGTTCCATTCGTCCGACGGCAGGCGCGGCACAAAATTCTCGTCGCCTTGCGCGAGCGCCGCCTCGTATTCGATGTCGCCAATGCGCTTGTTGCCGAAGGCCTCGTCGTCGACGTCGATCACGAACGGCTTTGCACCTTTCATTTGCTTCAGCGCGTCCGAAATCACGCTAGCGAATTCCGGGTCGACCAGAATGACCTTGGCGCCGCCGTGGTCGAGCTGAAACGCGATCGCCGACGCATCGAGCCGGATGTTGAGCGTGTTCAGCACAGCGCCGGTCATGGGCACGGCGAAATGCACTTCGTTCATCGCCGGGATATTCGGCAGCATCGCCGCTACCGTGTCGCCGAGGCCGATGCCGCGGCCGGCGAGATATGAGGCAAAGCGTCGGCAGCGCGCATAAGTCTCTGACCAGGTGAAGCTGCGGCCCTCATAGACCGTGCTGGTATGATTGGGATAGATCGCGGCCGTACGCGCCAGGAAACTTAGCGGCGTCAGCGCGACAAAATTCGCCGGCGTCTTTTCAAGGCCGAGGTCGTATTGGCTCTGGGCTCCTGCCATCGGTCACCCTCATGTCCTGCTTAAAGGAAGCCGATCGATATCCATGGAAAGATAGCAACGATTATCAAGCCTGCCATCACCGCCAGCATATAGCCCCAAATTGGTCGAATGCCCTCGGCCGGGTCGACGCGGCCAATGGCGCATGCGGCATAATAGCCGACGCCAAAAGGCGGCGCGAACAGCCCGATACCCATCGCCAGAATAATGATCATGGCATAGTGGACCTCGTGCACGCCAACGGCGCGGGCGATCGGGAACAACAGCGGGCCGAACAGCACGATCGCAGGAATCCCCTCGAGCACGCTGCCCAGCACGACGAAAGCCGCGATCGACACGGCAATGAAGCTTGCGGAGCCGCCGGGCAGGCCGGTCATCGCGGTCGCCAGCGCACGCGAAAAGCCCGATTGCGTCAGCCCCCAGGCCATGCCGGTCGCAGTCCCGATGATGAGCAAGATCGCGCCGGACAGGCAGGCGGTCTCGATCAGCATCGGCATCAGCCGCCGCCAGTCAAACTGACGGTAGATCGTGAGGCCAACCACAAAGCTGTAGACGATGCCGATGGTGGATACTTCCGTGGCGGTCGCAACACCCTCGACCACCGCGTATCGGATAACGAAGGGTAGGGCCAGCGCGGGCAGGGCGATGATGAAGGTACGAAGGATTTCCGAGCCCTTCGCCCGTTGGACGTGGCTGAGATCCTCGCCACGATAGCGCCACCACACCAGCGCCGCGAGCGTGAATGCACAGACAAGGCTGGGCAGCAGGCCTCCGGTGAACAGCGCCGATATCGAGACGCCGGTCACCGAGCCGATCGTGATCAGCACGAGGCTCGGCGGAATGGTTTCGGTCTGCGCGCCGGTCGAAGCGAGCAGGGCGACGAGATCGCCCGCCTTTGCGCCCCGCAGCTTCATCTCGGGGAATAGCACGGGCGCCACCGCCGCCATATCGGCTGCCTTGGAGCCGGAAATGCCCGAGACGAGGTACATCGCGCCGACCAGCACATAGTTCAACCCGCCGCGGACATGACCGAGCAGGCTTGCCAGAAACGCCACCATGGCCCGTGCCATGCCCGCCATCTCGATCAAGAGCCCCAAGAAGATGAACAGCGGCACCGCCAGCAGGATCAGATGGCTCATGCCTTCGTCCATTCGCCCGACCAGCACCATCAGCGGCGTGCGCGTGGTCAGCGCGAGATAGCCGAAGATCGCAAGTCCAAACGCGAACGCAATGGGTACGCCGGCAAAGACGCAGAAGCCGACGACGCCGACAAAGAAAATGACGAGGTTCAGGTTGCCGAGCGGCTTGAGCCAGGGCGCGGCCAGCCAGAATAACGCCACCAAAAGCCCGACCGACAAGACGGCCTGCAGCACTAATTTGACGTCTCCGACCCGCAAGAGGCGGAGCACCGCAAACAGCATCATCAGACAGGTGCCGGCCGGCAGCGCCGCGGCGCGCCAGCTGTTGGAAATTTGCAGCGCCGGCGTGGTGATAAAGCTTTCCTCGTAGGCGTACTGGTAGCTCGGGCCGACGATCAAAAGCAGGAACGCCAGCGCCGCGCAGGTCGCAACGACATCGAGGTAGGCGCGCAAGTTCGGTCCAGCGTTGGCGACCCCGGCCGTCATCCGCATGTGCTCGGAGCGGCGAAACGCAACGACAGCGCCAAGCATGGCGAGCCACAGGAACAGGATGGAAGCGAGTTCGTCGGACCAGATCAGCGGCTGCTGGAGGACATAACGCGACACCACGCCAGCAAACAGCGTGATGATTTCGGCGACCACCAGCAGCGCAGCCGGGATTTCGACGAGCATCCCCGCGGCATGTTCAAGCCGGGCGGCCATTGAACGCCGGCGAGGAGGGGACACCGCCTCTCCGGCCACGGCTTGCGTCACCATTTTTCGCCAGCCTTCAGTTTCTTACGACAATTGGCCGACTGATTTTTCCAGAATGGCCCACGCTTCGTCGCCGTATTTTTTCTTCCATTCCGCGTAGAAGCCCGCCGCACGCAGCTTGTCGCGGAATGGCGCGAGATCTGGCTGATTGAAGGCCAATCCCTTGGCCGTGAGATCCTCGCGGACTGTGGCGTTAAGCTTTTCGGTGTCGGTGCGAGCCTTCAGCGCAGCGGCGTTGACGTTCTTCTCGACAATCGTCCGGATATCCGGCGGCAAGGCTTCCAATGCGCGGCGATTGGCCAGGAACCAGTAGCCATCCCACATGTGGTTGGTCAGCGAGCAATATTTCTGAACTTCGTACAGCTTAGCGGTCGAGATCAGCGCCAAAGGATTTTCCTGGCCTTCGACGATTTTGGTCTGCAGCGCCGAATAGACTTCGTTAAAATTGATCGAGGCGGGCGCCGCATCGAACGCCTTGAACATCGACGTCCACAGCGGCGAGACCGGCACGCGGATCTTGAAGCCCTTATAGTCGCCCGGCCCCGTGATCGGCCTGGTCGAGGACGTCGTCTGGCGGAAGCCGTTGTCCCAGATCTTCTCGAACGCCACGATATTGGCCTTGGCGATTTCCTTGCGCACATAGGTGCCGAGATCGCCATCCATGGCCTTCCACACGGTCGGATAATCCGGAAACGCGAAACCCATTCCGTTGATCGACGCCGCCGGCACCAGGATCGCCAGGATCAGGCCTGACATTGTGAAGAACTCGACACCGCCGGACCGCAGCTGACTCAAAACGTCCGTGTCGGCGCCAAGCTGGTTGTTCGGGAAGATTTGCAGATCGAACTTGCCGTTGGTCTCGGTCTTGATCGCCGCCGCCATCTCCCGGGCGCGGACGTTCAGCGGATGGGTGTCAGGCAGGTTGTTGGCGAACTTGTAGCTGAACTCGGCTTGCTGAGCCCGTGCCACCAGCGGCGCGCCCAGGCCGCTCAATACGGCCGAGGCAGCCGTGGTCTTCAATAGCGTACGTCGCGAAAAACCCATCTCGTCGTCTCCCAGATCGCTCTTTTTGTTCGGCTTCCTTTGGGAAGGATCCTGATCGCTTTTTGCCTGCTTTCAGAAGAAATACCAAGCGTCGTTCGATGCGCATTTCGCCACGCGCACCGCAGCCGCCGGGAGGCGGTTCCAACCCCGATCTGCCGCGCCTGAAGCGATCTCCGAATTCGCTGAAAGCTGAGGATTTCGATACAAATGTCTGGAATCTCTACGGAATAAAATATTCCATAATATACCTTATGCGAATCATGGATATGCGGGCCCCGGATTGGAACGGCTCAGTTCGACACGGCTTGGCGTCCACCCGAACCCGGCTTGCTCCGTTCCAGAAGCGCCACGCCCTCTTTGCGATCGTCGGTGATGGACGCGAGCGCGAACGAGCGGACGTCGATCGGGCGCCGGAGCCGTCGCCCTCAGTCGACTTATTGCGCATGTCGGTCCTTGAAACGAAAGCGGTCTGACCGGATTGCTCAATGCGGGGGCTCGTACCTTCCCTTTTCGAAGGCAAACTCAGGGAGAAGGACAATGCGCCCAGCATTCTGGCGAGCCGCAACGATGTCGGCTGTCGCCGTTATAGCCTCTGCAGGAATAGCCCTTGCGGCCAATCAAAATGACCCGGGCGTAACTGACAAGACCATCAAGATCGGCAACATCATGCCTTATAGCGGCCCCGTATCCGCCTATGGCGTGATCGGCCGGATCGAAGCTGCCTATTTCAAGAAGATCAACGATGAAGGCGGGATCAACGGCCACAAGATCGACTTCGTGTCCTACGACGATGCCTACAGTCCGCCGAAGACCGTCGAGCAGGCCCGCAAGCTGGTCGAGGATGACCAGGTGCTCTTGATCTTCAATTCACTGGGAACGCCGACCAACACGGCGATACGGCCCTACCTGAACGAAAAGAAGGTGCCTCAGCTGTTTGTCGCGACCGGCGCCACCAAATGGAACGATCCAAAGAAATTCCCGTGGACCATGGGTTGGCAGCCCAACTATCAGATCGAGGCCGGCATCTATGCCAAGTACATCCTCGAGCATAAGCCGAACGCCAAAATTGCCGTGCTCTATCAGAACGACGATTACGGCAAGGATTACCTGAAAGGCCTGACCGACGGCCTCGGCGCAAAGGCCAAGAGCATGATCGTCGCCGAGAAAGGCTACGACACCTCGGAGCCGACGGTTGACTCGCAGATGGTCACTTTGGCGGCCTCCGAAGCCGACGTTTTTGTCGACATCACGACGCCAAAGTTTGCGGCCCAGTCGATCAAGAAGGCCAACGAGCTCAATTGGCATCCGATGTTCTTTCTGAACAATGTCAGCGCTTCGGTCGGAAGCGTGTTGAAGCCGGCCGGCTTCGACGCCTCGCAAGGCATCATCTCAGCCAATTATCTGAAGGATGCGACCTCCCCTCAATGGAAGAACGACGCGGACGTGAAGGAGTGGAACACTTTCATGGACAAGTATGCAGCCGACTATAACAAGTCGGATGCGTTTACCGTCTACGGCTATGCGGTGGCGCGCACGATGGTTCAGGTGCTCAAGCAATGCGGCAATGACTTCACCCGCGCCAACGTCATGAAGCAGGCTGCGAACTTGAAGGACTTCGATCCTGGCCTGCTGTTGCCGGGCATCAAGGTCAACACCAGCGCAACGAACTTCGCGCCGATCCGGCAACTGCAACTGATGCAGTTCAAAGGTGAATCCTGGCAACTGTTCGGACCGGTGATGAGCGGCGAAGCCGGCGGCGAACAGGGTTGAAACGACTGGACGACGCGTTGGTGCCGCCCTTTCGCTATCGGCCCTTAAAGCGCGGCTTGCGGCGCTCCAGGAACGCCGCCACGCCCTCCTTGTGATCGTCGGTCATGGTCGCGAGCGCGAATTGGTCGACGTCCATGTGGCTGGTGAGATCATCGAGCGCGTGCGTCAAACGGTTGATGGTGAGCTTGGTCATCGCGGCCGAGATCGGCGGCTGGCGCGCGAACTTCTCCGCGAGCGCCATTGCGGCGTCGAGCGCGGCGCCGGGATCGGCGAGTTCCTCCACCAGACGCCAGGCATAGGCTTCTTCGGCGGAGATGCGCTCGTCGGCCAGGATCACAGCCTGTTTGGTGCGCGCCGGACCCATCAGATGCAACAGGCGCGGAACGCTTTGCCAGCTCATATTCATGCCGAGCCCGATCTCGGGAATACGGATGTGTGCGGCGCGGCTCATGACGCGGAAATCGAGGGCGACGGCAAGCGCGATGCCGCCGCCGATGCAAAAGCCCTCGATCGCTGCGATCGTGATCTGGTCCATCTCATGCCAGGCGCGGGCCAGGCGAGGTCCCAGCTTCAGGTGGCGGCGTAGCGCGCCGACATCCATCGACTTGCGCGAGCGGCCTTCGGGGTCCTTGAGATCGAAGCCGGCGCTAAAGGCTTTTGGACTGCCGGTCAGCACGACGACCGACGTGTCGCCGTCGTCCTCAAAGCCGCGCGCGGCCTGCGTCAACTGTCGCATGGCTTCCGGCGACAGGGCGTTGATGCCGTCGCCGCGGTCAAACCTAACCACGGCGATGCGACCTTCCGGACCGAGGCCTTTTTCGATGGTCACGAAACTGGTCATGGCCTCCCTCCTCCTCGGCTGATCTTCGGCGGTTCAGGGTTGTTTCGCCAAGACCGCCGCGCGCACTGCGCGGGCGACGTCGACCGCATTCGGCGTATCCGAGTGCACGCAGATGGAGTCCGCACGCACGGTGACATCCTTGCGACCAATGCTTTCAGCTCTGCCTTCCGCGATCGCGCGCCGGCAGCGCGATGCGGCGCCCACCGGATCCACGGCGTGATGTTCACGCGTGATGATGAGCCGGCCGTCATCGGCATAGTCGAGGTCGGCATAGAACTCGGCGATCAGAACGTGGCCGCGCGCGCCGTAAACAGTTTCGTGGCAGGTCCCGATCATGCCCATGATCGGCACCTTGAAGACGTCAGCCGCATCGCAGACCGCGTGGGCGATCGCCTCGTCCCGCGCAGCCATGCCATAGAGCGAGCCATGCGGCTTGAGGTGGTTGAGAACCATGCCCTCGGCTTCCAGAAAGCCCTTGAGCGCGCCGACCTGATAGATGATGCAGTTGGCGAGTTCTTCGCGCGGCATCTTCATTTCGCGGCGGCCGAACCCTTGCAAGTCAGGCAGCGACGGATGCGCGCCGACCGCAACACCATGCGCCTTCGCGAGCCGCACGGTGTTGCGCATATGATTGAAGTCGGAGGCATGGAAGCCGCAGGCGACGTTGGCCACCGAAATCAGCGGCATCAACGCTTCGTCGTCACCCATCCGGTAGAGGCCAAAGGCCTCACCCATATCGCAATTGATTGTCGCCACGCCCTGCTCCCGGGCTTGTTTGGCCGTTCCTACTTCCGAAGCGCGTAGTTCCCCGGCCCGAATGCCCAGATCATCGCAAACAGGCCGATCAGCCCGAGGTTTTTGCCAAAGTTGATGGTCTGGCCAACCACAGCGGCCGGCGGCGAAGCCCAGAAATTGTGGAACATCAAGGTCGCGATGATCGTGAAGGCGATCAGCACCAGCGCCGCGCAGCGCGTATAGATGCCGAGAATGAACGCGAGCGAACAGCCAAGCTCGATCAAGATCGACCCCGCCGCCAAAAAGCTGCCGAAACCACCCGCGCCGCCCGGCAAGCGTCCCGCAGTGACCTCGAAGGCCATAATTTTCCCGATGCCGCTATAGATAAAAAGCGGCGTCACCAACAGACGCGCTGCCAGCAGCACCTTGTCCTGCGTAGCCGTGGTTTCCGAAATCGCCATGTCAAATCCCCCTTGTGAAAGCTATTCCGCCGGCGCAACGCTCGTCTCGGTCACTTTAGCAGGCACCGAGAGCGAGCCGATCACCAACGCCGCAACGATCGCAGCCCCGCTGATGGCCCAAAATACCGCGTTCTGTCCTCCCGTCACCTGCTGCAGAAAGCCGATGACGAAGGGTCCCAAAATGCCGCCGACCCGCCCTACCCCGAGCTCCATGCCAACCCCGCTGGCGCGAAAGCCCGTCTCATAGGAATTGGCGGTGAAGTTGTTGAGGACGTGCTGGGCGCCGATCACGCAGAAGCCTGCGATCCCCACGACCGCGAAGTTGATGGCGTGACCGTTGACAAACACCAGCGTGCCAACGGCGATGCCGCCGACGAGCCACCATGCGCCAAGCAACCGAGGCGTTGGGGCAAAGCCGCGATCGGCCAGCATGGCGAGCGTCAGGCCGCCGATGAAGGAGGTCCCCTGCATCAAGGCGCCATAGGCGAAGCCGGAGGCAAAGGTCTCGCCCCGCTGGATCATCACGGTCGGAATCCACCCCACCAGTCCAAAGATCGCAAACAGGGTCAGAAACGCGGTCACCCAGATCGTCAGGGAGACGCGGCGGTACCGCGGAGCGAGCAATGCGGCGATCGTATTTTTCGGCGCGGCCTGATCGGGGCTGCGAAAGGTAGCGTTGGCATAAGCGGCGCTTCGGTCCGGCCGCAGCCGCACCATCAACGCGCGTAACTCTTCACGACGGCCCCGCGCTGCCAGAAACTTGGGGCTCTCGGGCAGCACCGCATGCACCAGCAACGTCAGCGGGATCGACATGGCTCCGACGAAGTACAGGATTTGCCAGCCAAAGGTCGGGGTGAGGAACACCCCGACCAGCCCTGCAAACACACCGCCCAGCGACCAGCCGAACGTGACGCCCCATAGCGAGAAGGCGTTACTGACCCGCGGTGGGGCGAGTTCGTTGATGAAAGTGGTGCCAAGCGGCAGCAGCACGCCGAGACCAAGCCCGGTGAGGAATCGCAAGGTGCAGAAGCTTGCAAAACTGGTCGCAAACATCGCGGTGGCCAGCGTCAAGACGTTGACGATCCACAAGCCCGCCAGCAGCGTGTTGCGCCGCCCGTAGCGGTCGGCGACCATGCCGTGGCCCATCGCGCCGAAGAGAAAGCCGATCAATCCGGAAGAGACCAGAAATCCCGCCTGGCTCGGCGACAGGCCCCACGGCTGCCGCACATATTGAATGACATAGGCCGGATTGAAGGTGTCGTAGCCGTCAAACAGTGTGATCAGCGTGACCACGACGCCGAGCATCTTGTGCAGGGGCGTGACGGCAGCGCCCGCCAGTTCCTCGTGGATATTGACTTCGTTTTCCGAACCCATTGTCCCTCCCCTTGATCTCTGGTGTCCCGTCGCCCTGCTCTTCCGGCAGGTTCCTAGTGGTCCGATTCTAACATTTGCATCCCAGTCCGGCTGGCACTCTTGCAAATGTTAGAATCGAAGGACCACTAGCAGATATAGGTTTCTAGTGGAGTTTTGGATTTGACATTCGCATTGCGCATTCCGGGGCGACAGTGAAGCGAATGTCAAATCCACTCCACCAGCAACGGCTTCATTTCAGCTTGAACAGCGCCCTCGCATTGTCGCGGCCGATCTTCTGGCGATCGATCTCCGCGATCGGCGCCGCGTCGAACCAGTCCGAGGCGTGATCGATGTTCTCGAACGGCCAGTCGGTCGAAAACAGGATTCGATCCGAGCCGATCTCGAGCATGGCATCGATCAGCGTCTGGGTCCGGAAATTTCCTGACGTCGTGATGTAAAAGTTCTCGCGAAAATAGTCGCCGATCTTGCGCTTGGCCGGATAGTTGTTCTGCACGCGCATCCACTTGTTGTGGTTATCGATCCGCCACATCGAGTAAGGCAGCCCCTCGCCCATATGGCCGATCACGACATTGAGCCGCGGATAGGCGTCGAACAAGCCGGAGCCCATCAGCCGCAGCGCATGAACCGCGGTTTCCTGCCCGAACGCCCAGGAAGGTCCGAGCAGCCAGCGGTGGCCTTCGTAAATCGCGGCATCCTTGGGCAACGGGTTACGCGGGTGGAGATAAAACGGCACGTCGAGCCGCTCGACCTCGGCCCAGAACGGCCAATAGGCCTTGACGTCGTAATAGATGCCGGACGGGCTATCTGCGACCTGGCTGAAGCCGTTGACGAGTGCTCCGCAAAAGCCGAGTTCCTTGACGCAGCGCGTCAGCTCGCGCGTTGCGAGCTCTGGCGTCTGCATCGGCAGCGCGGCGAGACCGGCGAAGCGCTTGGGCTGGCGGGCGATCTGCTCGGCCATGAAGTCGTTGGAGCGGCGCGCGATGTCGTTGGCCTTCGCGGTGTC
>Ga0070741_10011410_pt1 | contig 16420 bp, 16 predicted proteins | sample Coa_R1_4_FD_66440 | JGI IMG/M metagenome (GOLD analysis project Ga0070741, IMG submission 66440) | Surface soil microbial communities from Centralia Pennsylvania, which are recovering from an underground coalmine fire - Coalmine... | ecosystem: Environmental > Terrestrial > Soil > Unclassified ...
TGCTCGTCGCGCCGTGCACCGCGAACACGCTCGCGAAGCTCGCCCACGGTCTCGCCGACAACGTCCTCACCGAGGCGGCGCTCGCGCACCGCGGGCCGACGCTCGTCGCCCCCGCGATGAACCCGCGCATGTGGTCGCACCCCGCGACGCGCGCGAACGCCGAGCTGCTCCGTGCGCGCGGGGTCGCGCTCGTCGGCCCCGACGAGGGCGAGACCGCGGAGGGCGAGCTCGGCGTGGGGCGGATGGCGGAGCCGGAGGAGATCGTCGCGGCGGCCGAGGACCTGCTGCTCGGGCGCGGTCCCCTGCGCGGTCGGTCGCTGCTCGTCTCGGCAGGCGGGACACGCGAGCCGATCGACGCCGTGCGCTTCGTCGGCAACCGCTCGTCCGGGCGCATGGGCGTCGCGCTCGCGGCCGAGGCCCGGCGCCGAGGCGCGCGGGTGACGCTGCTCGGCGCGAATCTCGCCGTGCCGGCGCCGGCCGGGGTCGACCTCGTCGACACGCCGACGGCGGCCGACCTGGAGCGCGAGGCGCTCGAGCGCGACGCAGACGTCGTGATCATGGCGGCCGCCGTGGCCGACTACCGGCCGCTCGTCGCGCTCGAGACGAAGCGGCCGAAGGACCGCGAGGCCTGGACGCTCCAGCTCGAGCCGACGACCGACATCCTGGCCGCGCTCGGCGCGCGCCGCCGCCCGGGTCAGGTGCTCGTCGGCTTCGCTGCCGACCAGGGCGAGCGTGGGCTCGAGCGCGCGCGCGGGAAGCTCGCGAACAAGAAGGCCGATCTGTTCGTCTTCAACGATGTGGCGCGATCCGACATCGGCTTCGACGCAGTAGACAACGAGGTGACCCTCGTGAGCGCAGCGGGCGAGCGGACGGTTCCGAAGGCCTCGAAGGACGAGGTCGCGGCGGCGATCCTCGACGAGGTGGAGCGCCTGCTTGGCTGAGCCCGCCGTCGCCCCGGCCGCGGCCGACCTCGTGGCGGCGATCGTCGCCAACCTGCGCCGCGTCGTGCACGCGTCCGAGGACACGCTCCGGCGCGTCGTCGTCTGCCTCGTCGCCGAGGGGCACCTGATCATCGAGGACTTTCCCGGCGTGGGGAAGACGATGCTCGCGAAAGCGCTCGCGCGCTCGCTCGACTGCTCGTTCTCGCGCCTGCAGTTCACGCCCGACCTGCTGCCGTCGGATGTCACCGGCGTGAACGTCTTCGACCAGCGCGCGAACGCGTTCGACTTCAAGCCCGGGCCGGTCTTCGCGAACCTCCTCCTCGTCGACGAGGTGAACCGCGCGTCGCCGAAGACGCAGGCGGCGCTGCTCGAGTGCATGCAGGAGAGCCAGGTGACGGTCGACGGCGTCACGTACCCGCTCGAGCAGCCGTTCATGGTGATGGCGACCCAGAACCCGATCGAGTACGAGGGGACCTACCCGCTGCCCGAGGCGCAGCTCGACCGCTTCACGATGCGCATCGAGCTCGGCTACCCGCCGCTCGCGGACGAGGCGAAGATGCTCGACGAGCAGACGCACGTGCCGCCGCTCGAGGCGCTCGAGCCCGTGGCCGGCGGCGACGACGTCGTCAGGCTCGCCGCCCAGGCGCGCGAGGTGTTCGTCGAGGAGAGCCTCGCCCGCTACGTCGTCGCGGTGCTGCGTGCGACGCGCGCCGACCCGCGCCTCTACCTCGGCGCGAGCCCGCGCGCCGGGATCGCCCTCCTGCGGGTCGCAAAGGCGCTCGCGCTCGCGGACGGCCGCGAGTTCCTCGTCCCCGACGACGTGAAGGCCGTCGCGGCCCCGGTGCTCGGGCACCGGTTGATCCTCGGGCCCGAGGCGCGCGCAGCCGGGGTCGGCAGCGCCGAGATCGTTCGCGACGCGCTCGCGAAGACTCCCGTTCCCGTATGACGACGAGGCGCGGCCGCGCCGTCGCCGTGCTCGGCGTCGTCGTCTATCTCGCCGCGTGGACGTTCGGGTCGCGTGCGCTCTACCCGGTGTCGGTCGGCCTCGTGCTCGTCGTCGTCCTCGCGTCCGCGTGGGTGCGCTTCTCGGCGCGGCCGCCCCAGGTGCGGCGCCACGGCCTCGCGCGAGACGTGGTCGAGGGCGACAACGTTCGCATCGACCTCGAGGTGACCGGCACCGGACGCGTCGCTCCGCCGACGATGGTCGCGCACGAGCGGCCCGGCTCGCTCGGCGAGCGCCGCGTCGAGCTGCACCGTGTCGGGCGGCGCCGCTTCGCGGCGACATATGACCTCTGGAGGGTGCCGCGCGGCCGCTACGCCTTCGACGAGATTCGGCTGACGATCGAGGATCCGTTCGCGCTCGCCCGGACGGAGCTCGTCCAGGGCGAGCCGCAGGCGCTCGTCGTCTACCCGCGGCTCGTGCACCTCGATCGCCTGTTCTCGGACGGTGGAGCACACGTGCACGACGGCCGCCGGCTGCTGCTCCGGCGTCCCTCGGGCTACGAGCTGCACGGGGTCCGCGAGTACGTCGAGGGCGAGTCGCTGCGCAAGGTGCACTGGCGCACGACCGCGCGGCGAGGCACGTTGATGGTGCGGGAGCTCGAGGATGCGCCCCGCGACGAGATCGCGGTGCTCCTCGACGGCTTCGGCATCGCCGGCGAGGCGTTCGAGGTCGCCGTGCGAGCGGCCGGGTCGCTCGTGCAGGCGAACCTTCGCCGCGGCCGGCGCTGCGCGCTGCAGCTCAACTCGGCGCTGCGCGAGTCGCAGGTCGTCGGCACGGAGGGCGACTGGCGCCGCGCGCTCGAGCTGCTCGCTGCGGCCGAGCCGACGGCACGCACGCCGGCCGTTGCGCTGCTGCAGGCGGACGGCGGACTTGTCGCGCGCTCGCTCGAGCTCATCGTCGTCACCGCGCACGTCGACGTCGCGCTCGCCGACCGGCTGGTGCAGCGGGCCCTGTCTCGCCGCCGCGCGTCCGTCGTTCACGTCGACCTCGACGGCTCGCCCAAGCCGCAGCTGCTGCGCCTCCAGGCCGCCGGGGTGCCCGTCGCCGTCGTTCGCGCCGGCGAGCCGCTCGCCGATGCGCTGGCCGGCCGGGAGGCGCGCGTTGCCTAGGGGCCTCGCTCGGACCGTGCTCGTGTCGCTCGCACCTGCGGCGGTCTTCGCAGTCGCGTGGCTGCGGCTCGAGAGCCCCGTCGACCGGCCGCTCGACGTCGTCGTCGTCATCGCGCTCGCGCTCCTGCCGGCACTGGTGCGACCGCTTGCGGCGCGCATCGTCTCGGCGCTCGCCATGGCCGTGCTGGGCGCGTGGCTCGCCTACGGGCTCGCGCCCTGGCACCCCCTGCACTTCCTCGGCACGCTCGGCAGCCGCTTCAGCAACGGCTTCCTCGACTTCTACGACGTGAAGACGCCGTTCGACGCGCGCGTCTACGCCGACATGCGGGCCGTCGTCCTCACCGCGATCTTCGCCTTTGCGCTCGCCTGCGCCGTCGCGGTCGCCGAGCGGCGGGCGGTCGCGGCGCTCCTCGTGCTCCTCGTCGGCGCGGGCTGGCCCGCGACGTTGACCGGCCCGTCGGGCGGGCTCGTCGTCGGGGCGCTCATCCTGCTCGCCGCGCTCGCGGTGCTCGCCGGACTGAGCCTGCGGACGCTGCCGCGTGCCGTCGTCCCGGTCGCGGGGGCACTCCTCGCCGCTGCGCTCGCGGCGTCGACGTCGGCCGCCGTCGCGAAGGGCGGCATCGTCCGCTGGCAGCGCTGGAACGTGCACGCGCTCGTCGCGCCCGTGAGCGTCTCCTTCGTGTGGGACGGCCAGTACGCCGGGCTGCACTGGCCGCGCAAGCGGACGACCGTGCTGGAGGTGAAGGCTCCGAAGCGGTCGCTCTTCTGGCGCGCCGCGGTGCTCGACGACTTCAGCGGCACGCAGTGGTACGAAGGCGCGCCGCTGAACGGCGACGCGCTCGAACCGGCGAGTCTCCATCCGGTGCGGCAGGACGTCCGGATCCTCGCCCTCGCGGACACGCGGCTCGTCGGTGCCAGCGTGCCCGTTCGCTACGACGCGGGCGACGCGCCGATCGTCACCGAGCCGGGCGCCGCGTCGCTGCCGTCGGGCCTCACGTACGGCTTCGAGTACACCGTCTGGAGCGACGCGCCGCAGCCGACGGCCGCACAGCTCGAGCGCTCGAAGCCGCGGTATCCGACCGAGCTGATCGAGCCCGACACCTTCCTCGACGTGGAGCCGGGCGTGACGATGCCGCCGTTCGGACGGCCGCGACACACGACGTCGCCGATCGGCCGGCTCGCCCTCCGGGTCGCTGCCGGCGCACGCACGCCGTACGCGGCGGCGGCGGCGCTCGAGTCGTGGTTCCGGCGCACCGGCGGGTTCACCTACACCGACACGCCGCCGTCGGCGTCGCTTGCGTCCTTCATCCTCCACACGCGCGCGGGCTACTGCCAGCACTTCGCCGGCGCGATGGCATTGATGCTGCGCTACCTCGGCGTGCCCGCACGCGTCGCCGTCGGCTTCTCGAGCGGGGCGTACGACGCGAAGAGCGGGACCTGGCGCGTGACCGATCACGACGCGCACGCGTGGGTCGAGGCGTGGTTCCGCGGCTACGGCTGGCTCCCGTTCGACCCGACCCCGGCGGCGCGCCCCGAGCGCGGCGAGCTGAGCGCTCCGTACGCGCTGCCGACCGCCGCGACGGGCGGCGCGGGCCCGGCCGGTCCGAAGCACCGCGGAGTGGGCATCTCCGTCGCCGTGCAGGTCGCGCACCGGCACGGCGAGACGCCGAACGCGCGCTCGGCGGCGACTCCGGCCGTTCGGTCGCGTCACGTCCCGGCTCCGCACGGGAGCCTGCTCGGCCTCCTCGCGCTCGTGCTCGCGGGCGTCGCGGCGGCGATCGCGCTCGCGAAGCTCGCCGTGCGGGCGCGCCGCTACGCGACCCGCGACCCGCGGCGCGTGGCCGCCGCGTGCAGGCAGGAGCTCTCCGACTACCTCGTCGACCAGCGCGTCGACGCCGCGCGCAGCGCGACCCTCCACGAGCTCGGCGCGCTCCTCGTGCGCGAGCTCGCAGTCGAGGCGGACGCGTTCGTCGCCGCCGCGAGCGCGGCCCGCTTCGGCCCGCCGGCTCAGGCGGCAGCCTCCGCCCGCGCCGCCCGGCGGGAGCTGCGCCTCGTCGTGCGCGGGCTCCGTCGCCGGCTCCGCGTCCGCGACCGCGTGCGCGGCACCCTCTCGCTGCGCTCGCTCGGCCTGACCGCGTGATCGACGCGATCGTGATGGCCGCGGGCGAGGGCTCGCGGCTCCGCCCGCTCACCGAGCGGTGGCCGAAGCCGGTGCTGCCGATCGACGGGCGGCCCGTGATCGCGACGCTGCTGCGCGAGCTCGCGACCGCCGGCTGCCGGCGGGCGACGATCGTCACCGGTCACCTGGCGGAGCAGGTCGAGTCGCTCGTCGGCGACGGCAACGGCTTCGGGCTCGAGGTCGCGTTCGTCCGCCAGCCGGGCGTGCTCGGTTCGGCCGACGCCGTCTCGCGGGCGCTCGCCGGGGGAGCGGCGCCGCCCGTGCTCGTCACCGCCGCGGACACCGTCTTCGTCGACGGCGACGTCGCCCGGTTCGTCGACCGCGCAGGAGGCGCTGCAGCGGCCGTGGCCGTGCGCCGCGACCCGCCGCCCGATCCGCCGGGACGGTTCGCCGTGCGCGTCGAGGACGGCCGTGTCACCCGCGTGCTCGACAACGATCCCGCGAACCCGTTCTCCGGCGCGCCGCTCTGGCTGCTCGGCCCGGAGGTCGCCCGCTTCCTCGGGGAGCTGCCGGGTCCGCCCTACGAGCTCTCGGGCGCGCTGCAGCGTGCGGTCGACGAGGGCCTCCACGTCGCCGGCGTCGAGATCGGCCGCACGCGCGACCTCACGCACCCGGCCGACGTGGTCGTCGAGAACTTCGCCTATCTCGCGCCGGCGGCGCGCGGATCGTCCGTGTCGAGCTCCCACGACACGGCGATGTAGTACGGCAGGTTCGAGACCTTCGTCGGGACGACGACGAACTGCATCGGCACCCGCGTCCCGTCCTTGCGACGGACGAGGCGAACGCCCTCCCGTCGCGCCGAGCTGTCGAGCACGCTGCGATCGATGCCGCCGTCCGTGAAGTCGGCGATGTCGTGGCTCAGGAACTCGTGGCGGTCGTAGCCGAGCGACTCGGCCGCGTGCCGGTTCGTGGCGACGATCCGGCCGTCGTCGTCGTAGACCGCGACGCCGAACTTCGCCGACTCCGCTGCGTCGCCGAGCAACGCTTCGAAGACCACCTCCGGCGTGCGGGGACGGTCTGCATCGCTCTCACCTGCCACCCGTGACTTGTAAATCACGATCGGCCGTCTTACAAGAGCTAGCCTGAGGAGATGGCGGAGACGACGTACAGCCTCTTCCAGCAGGGGCGGGCGCACCTGCGGCGCGGGATGGCGGCGCAGGCCACCGTGTCGCTCGAGAAGGCGAAGCGCCGGGAGCCCGAGAAGGCCTCGATCCGCGAGGCGCTCGGCATCGCCTACTTCCGCATCCGGCGCTGGGAGGAGGCGGAGGCGGAGTTCCGGAAGCTGCTCGAGCTCTCGCCCGTGAACGACTACGCCCATTACGCGCTCGGCCGCACCCTCGAGCAGCAGGGCCGCACGCGCGAGGCGAACGGCCACTACAAGCTCGCGAGCTCGCTGCGGCCCGGGTCGGAGCAGTACCGGTCGCGGATCCGCGATCTCTAGACGAGGCGGTCGCCGGTCACGCGGCGCACCTCGTCGAGTGACGAGATCCCCGCGAGCGCGAGCCGGATCCCGTCCTGCCGCAGCGTCGTCATCCCCTGCGCGACCGCCTCGGTGAAGATGTCCTCGGTCGAGCCGGACGCGATCAGGCTGCGCAGCCTGCCCTGCACCGTCATCACCTCGTAGAGGGCGACGCGGCCGTCGAAGCCCGTCCCGCCGCACGCGACGCAGCCGATCGGACGGTAGAGCGACGTGTCGCCGGACGGAAGGTCGAGCTCGAGCTCTGCGATCTCCTCGGCTTCGGGCCGGTACTGCTCCCGGCAGTGCACGCACAGCCGGCGCGCGAGCCGCTGCGCGACGATGCAGTTGACGGAGGTCGCGATCAGGCTCGGCTCGACCCCCATGTCGACGAGCCGCGCGATCGACGACGCGGCGTTGTGCGTATGCAGCGTCGTCAGCACGAGGTGGCCGGTCATCGCCGCCTGGATCGCGATGCGCGCGGTCTCCTCGTCGCGAACCTCGCCGACGAGGAGCACGTCGGGATCGGAGCGGAGGATCGTGCGGAGCCCGCGCGCGAACGTGAGGCCGCTGCGGAAGTTCACCTCGACCTGGTTGACGCCGGGCGTCTGGTGCTCGACCGGGTCCTCGATCGTCATCAGCACGCGGTCCGGCTCGTTCAGCATCTCGAGCGCCGCATAGAGCGTCGTCGTCTTTCCGGATCCGGTTGGCCCGACCGCGAGCACGGCGCCGTACGGCTGCCGGATCGCACGCGAGAACTTCGCCTCGGCCTCCGCGCTCATCCCGAGCTCGCGGATGCCGCGCTTGTTCGTCGGCCGGTTCATCAGGCGCAGGACGACCTGCTCGCCGTGGGTCGTCGGAATGGCGGCGACGCGCAGATCGGTCGGGTTCCCGCTGTAGCGGATGGTGATCCGGCCGTCCTGCGGAACGCGCTTCTCGGCGATGTCGAGGTCGCCCATGATCTTCAGACGCGAGATCACGGCCGGCTGCTGCGACTTCGGGATCGAGGTGAAGGAGCGCATCACGCCGTCCACGCGTGCACGCACGAGCATCTGCTTCATCTGCGGCTCGAAGTGCAGATCGGACGCTCCCTCGTCGATCGCGCGCGAGATCAGCGAGTTGACGAGCTCGATCGCGGGCGCGCTCGCTGCCGCCCCGGCGTCGATGTCCTGCAGCGCGTCGTCGTGCTCTTCGTCGGGATCGTCGGCGAGGCCGATCGTGCGCGTGTACGCGCGGTCGATCGCGGCCGTCAGCTCCGGGATCGCCGCGACTGCGGCGCGCACGTTCATCCCGAGCGCGAGGCGGAGGTCGTCGGAGGTGACGACGTTCGTCGGGTCGGAGACGACGACGAGCACTGTTCCCTCGTCGAGGAAGCGGATGGGCAGCGCCTCGTAGCGGCGCGCGAACTTCTCGGGCAGGAGCAGCGCCGCCGCCGGATCGATCTCGACGCGGCCGAGATCGACGTATTCGACGTGGTGCTGCTCGGCGAGCAGGTGCGCGAGCTGGGCGGGGGAGACCCAGCCCTTCGCGACGACGATCTCTCCCAGCCGCCGCCCCGACGTCTCCTTCTCGGCGAGGGCGGACTCGAGCTGCTCGGCGCTCACGAGCCCGTCGCGCAGGAGCAGCGTGCCGAGCGGCAGCCGCGGGTGCTGCCGCGCGATCGCAGACGAAAACCGTGCGGAGGCCGTCTCCACCTGCCCTGTATCGGATTACTGTCGGCGAACCATGAGAGCCGTGTGCCAGCGGGTCGCCGAGGCGCGGGTTCGCGTGGACGCGCGGATCGTCGGTGAGATCGGCCACGGGCTCTGCGTCCTGCTCGGCATCGCACGCGGCGATACGGACGCCGAGCGGCTCGCGGCCAAGGTCGCGCGGCTGCGCGTCTTCGCCGACTCGGAGGGCCGGTTCGACCGCAGCCTGCTGGACGTGGGCGGTGCGGCGCTCGTCGTCTCGCAGTTCACGCTGGTCGCCGATACGGCGAAGGGCAATCGCCCGAGCTTCGGCGACGCCGCGCCGCCCGAGGAGGCGGAGCCGGTCTACGAACGGTTCTGCGCGGTGCTCGCGGAGCTCGGGGTGCCCGTCGAGCGAGGCGTCTTCGGCGCCGCGATGGAGGTCGAGCTCGTGAACGACGGGCCGGTGACGATCGTGCTCGACGCATGAAGCTCCTCGTCACCGGCGGCGCGGGCTATCTCGGCAGCGAGGTCTGCCGGCTCGCCGAGGAGCGGGGCTTCGAGGTGCTGGCCGGCCGCTTCCGCCGCGAGCCGCCGCACGGCCGGCCGGTCGCGCTCGACGTGCGCGACGCCGACGCGGTGGAGCGCCTCGTGATGCGGCTCGGGCCCGACGCGGTGATCCACACCGCCTACGTGCAGCACGGCCCGGAGATGCACGAGACGATCGTCCGCGGCAGCCACGCGGTCGCAGCAGCCGCGCACCGCGCAGGCGCCCGCCTGCTGCACCTCTCGACCGATCTCGTCTTCGACGGCGAGCAGGGCGCGCCGTACGCAGAGGCCGACGAGCCGCGCCCCATCATGGCCTACGGCGCCGCCAAGCTCGAGGCCGAGCAGCTCGTTGCGCGCGTCCATCCCCACGCGACGCTCGTCCGCACGTCGCTCCTCTACGGCCAGCCCGGCCCGCAGGAGGCACTTGCGCTCCGGGACGGCGCGGAGCTCTACACCGACGAGATCCGCTGCCCGACCCGCGTCGAGGATCTCGCGTCGGCGCTGCTCGAGCTGATCCCGCTCGAGCAGGCGGGGCCGCTGCACGTCGCCGCCCCCGGGGCCGTCTCGCGCTACGAGCTCGCGCGAGCGCTGAGAGCCGCCGCCGGCGCGGATCCCGACGGCGTGCGCGGCGTCCCGAGCCCGCGCGACGGACGCGCGCGGAACGTGGCGCTCGACTCGTCGAAAGCGGCCGAAATGCTGGGAAGAGCCCTCCGCGGCGTAGGCCGTTCGGCCTAGGACTTGCTACACTCGGCCTACCATTTTCACCGGTTCGGCGGAATGGGCCCCACGGGCCCATTTTTTTTCGAGGGAGCGAGATCGAATGGCGACGACATACGAGAAGGAGCGGCGCTTGCAGGACGAGATCGGCTCGCGCGTCGAGCACGATCTGCCCGGCGTGGAGGTGCTCGCCGTCGAGCTCGCGAACCCCGAGCGCTTCGTCGTGTACGTCGACCATCCGGAGGGTGTCGACCACGCGCTCTGCGCACGGGTCACCGACGTGCTGCGGGACTACCTGCGCGAGTACACGGTCGACGTCTCCTCGCCGGGGCTCGAGCGGCCGCTCCGCAAGCCGGAGCACTTCGCGCACGTGCTCGGGCGCCGGGTCGCGCTTCGCACGAGCGAGCCGGTCGCCGGCCGGTCGAAGTTCAAGGGAGAGGTGCAGGATGCACGCGCCGACGCGCTCGCGCTCGGCGTCGACGGCACGACATTCGAGATCCCGTACGAGTCGATCGTGCGGGGCAACTTGATCGACGAGAGGTAGACCATGAGCCAAGAGATCATCGACGCGGTCCGCGAGCTCGAGCGCGACAAGGGAATCGAAGAGGGAACCCTCGTCGCAGCGATCGAGGACGCGTTGCTCGCCGCGTACAAGAAGACGCCGGGATCCGCGCGGCACGCGGTCGTCGAGATGGACGACCAGGGCGACTCACACGTCTACTCGATCGAGCTGCCCGCGGACCTCGAGGTGCGGCTGCTCGACGAGGCGCGCGAGCGCAAGCTCGAGGAGCTCGAGCGGCTCGAAGAGGAGACGGGCGAGCGCCAGCACACGCTCATCTCCGACGACGATCTCGAGATCGACCTCTCGGACGTGGCGGAGGACCAGATCTCCCGCACCGAGGTGACGCCCGAGGGCTTCGGCCGCATCGCCGCGCAAACGGCGAAGCAGGTGATCCTGCAGCGCATCCGCGAGGCTGAACGCCAGATGATGTACGACGAGTACATCGACCGCGTCGGCGAGGTCGTCACCGGCATCGTGCAGCAGGCTGGCGACCGGAACAACGTGCTCGTCGATCTCGGCAAGGTCGAGTCGCTCCTACCGCGCTCCGAGCAGGTCGACGGCGAGCGCTACGAGCAGGGCTCGCGGATCAAGGCCGTGATCACCGAGGTACGCAGCGGCACGAAGGGCCCCCAGGTGATCCTGTCCCGCCGCGATCCCGAGCTGATCAAGACGCTCTTCGAGCTCGAGGTGCCCGAGATCGCCGACGGGCTCGTCGACATCCGCGGCGTCGCACGCGAGCCGGGCTATCGCTCGAAGATCGCCGTCGAGTCGCACGCGCAGGGCGTCGACCCCGTCGGCGCGTGCGTCGGTCCGCGCGGCTCGCGCGTGCGCATGGTCGTGTCCGAGCTGCGCGGCGAGAAGATCGACATCATCCCGTGGAACCCGGAGCCGGCTCGGTTCGTCGCCAAGGCCCTCTCGCCCGCGCGCGTGCGCGAGGTCTATCTCGACGACGACGGCAAGGAGGCGACGGTCGTCGTCCCCGACGACCAGCTCGCGCTCGCGATCGGCAAGGAGGGCATGAACGCCCGCCTCGCCGCGCGCCTCACCGGCTGGAAGATCGACATCCAGAGCGACACCGAGTTCGCGCAGGCCGAGGCGGAGGCCGCGTTCGGCGGCGGCGAGGACGGCGCCGGTGAGGACTTCTCCGGACGCTGCGCCGCGATCCTCTCGAACGGCAAGCGCTGCCCGAACGCGTCGCTGCCGGGCTCGAAGTACTGCGGCGTGCCCGCGCACCAGGAGCTCGCGCTGCACGACTCCGACGACGAGGAGTCCGTCGTCGCGGAGTCGGAGCCCGAGCTCGAGGCGCGCGCCGACGAGCTGCCGCCCGACGCGGAGTCGGTCGGCCCGTCGCTGCCGGAGCTCGAGGTGGAGGCGATCGAGGAGCCGGACTCCGTGCCGCCGGTCGTCGAGCCCGCAGAGACTGATCCCGACGAGCCGGCCGTCTCGCCCGAGGCCCGCGTCGCACCTCCGGCGGAGGTGCCCGCGGGAATCCCGGTCGAGGCCGAGGAGCGCGACGAAGCCGGCGCGTAACGGGCCCGTCCGGAGCTGCGCCGGCTGCGGCCGCCGGGCGGCGCAGCGCGAGCTCGTGCGCTTCGCCGCGCCCGACGGACGGCTGGTGCCGGGACGCACGGTGCCCGGCCGCGGCGTCTACACGTGTCGGAGTGCCGACTGCTTCGAACGGGCGCGGAGCCCGCGCGGCTTTGCCCGCGTGCTACGCCGCGCCGTCGAGGTCGATCCGGCACTCGCCCGTCTTTACACTGGAGAGCCGAATGGCTAACGGAGGATCGAGACCGAACAGACCGCTCCGCCCGCGCGGCGGCAGCGGGCCGGGCAACCGGCGGCGCCGCGTCGTCATCGACAACCAGGCGGCGCGTCCGCGTCAGGACGGCCGCCAGGCGCGCGGCGGGCAGGAGACGCCGCGGCGCGAGCAGCGTCCGGCGCCCGCGGCTCCGACCGGGCCCGTCGCCGTCGAGTCCGGCGTCAGCGTCCGCGACTTCTCGCAGGCGCTCGGCGTCTCGATGGGCGAGCTGATCAAGATCCTGATGAACCTCGGTCAGATGAAGACCGCGACGCAGTCGCTCACCGACGACGAGGTGGAGCTGATCGCCGCGGAGCTCAAGCGCGAGGTGACGATCAAGCACGCAGCCGACGACGAGGAAGAGCCCGAGTCGTTCGACGACGCCGAAGACGCGCTGAAGGCGCGCCCGCCGGTCGTCACGATCATGGGCCACGTCGACCACGGCAAGACGACGCTGCTCGACGCGATCCGCAACGCGAAGGTCGTCGAGACCGAGGCGGGCGGGATCACGCAGCACATCGGCGCCTACCAGGTCGACGTCGACGGCCGCAAGGTGACGTTCCTCGACACGCCGGGCCACGAAGCGTTCACCGCCATGCGTGCGCGCGGCGCGAAGGTGACGGACATCGCCGTGCTCGTCGTCGCCGCGGACGACTCCGTGATGCCGCAGACGCGCGAGTCGATCTCGCACGCGCGCGCGGCGGAGGTGCCGATGGTCGTCGCGGTCAACAAGATCGACCTGCCCGACGCGAACCCCGACCGGGTGCTCGCCGACCTCTCCGCCGACGGTCTCCAGCCGGAGGAGTGGGGCGGCACGACGCAGATCGCGCGCGTCTCGGCGAAGCAGCAGACCGGCCTCGACGACCTGCTCGAGCGGATCCTGCTCGTCGCGGACGCGGAGCTCGACCTGCGCGCGAATCCCGACGCCGAGGCATCCGGCCCCATCATCGAGTCGCGCCTCGACGTCGGTCGCGGTCCGGTCGCGACGATGCTCGTGCAGCGCGGCACGCTGCGTGTCGGCGACGCGATCGTCGCGGGCGACGCGTGGGGGAAGGTGAAGGCGCTCTTCAACTACAAGGGCGAGAAGCTGCAGTCCGCAGGACCCGGCGATCCCGTCGAGATCCTCGGCTTCGACCGCCCGCCGACGGCGGGCGAGCTCGCACGCGTCGCCGACAACGAGCGCACCGCACGCGACTCCGCGCAGAAGCGCGCCGAGCGGCTGCGCCGCGAGCAGCGCGCGCAGACCCGGCCGTCGGGCGTCTCGCTGGAGAACCTGTTCGAGAGCATGCAGTCGGGCGAGGTCAAGGACCTGAATCTCGTCGTCAAGGCCGACGTGCAAGGCTCCGTCGAGGCGATCGTCTCCGAGCTCGACAAGATCCAGCACCCCGAGGTGCGCGTCAACGTCATCCACCAGGGCGTCGGCGGCATCACCGAGAACGACATCATGCTCGCGGCCGCGTCCGGCGGCATGGTCGTCGGCTTCAACGTGCGTCCGAACGCGGAGACGCGCACGGTCGCAGAGCGCGAGGGCGTCGCGATTCGCACGTATGACGTCATCTACAAGCTCACCGAGGACATCGAGCAGGCGCTCGTCGGCATGCTCACAGCCGTCAAGACGGAGGAGACGATCGGCGAGGCCGAGGTGCGCGACACGTTCCGCGCGTCGCGCGTCGGCACGATCGCGGGCTGCATGGTGACGAGCGGTCTCCTGCGCCGCGGCGCCCAGGTCCGCGTGATCCGAGACAGCACCGTGATCTACACGACGACGATCGACTCGCTGAAGCGCTTCCAGGACGACGCCCGCGAGGTGCAGGAGGGCTTCGAGTGCGGTCTCCACCTCGCGAACTTCGACGACGTCAAGGTCGGCGACGTGCTCGAGGCGTTCGAGACGCGCGAGATCGAGCGCACGTCGCTCGACGAGCCGCCGTCGGCGGCTCAGCCGTCGAGATAGTCGAGGACTGCGCGCGCGCCTTCGCCGCCGGTCTCGGCGTGCGCGCGCAGCGGGATACCGTGCGGCCCCGTCGCGTCGCGCACCTCCGGATGCGCTTCGACGATGGCCTTCACGACGTCGAGCTCACCGAGCATCGCCGCGACGAAGACGTCGATCCTGGCGCCGTGCGCGAGCAGCAGCTCGGCGATGTCGCGCCTGCCCATGTGCCCGGCCGCCCCGAGAGCCGTCTCCCAGTCGCCGCCGCCCCAGTCCCAGGCCGCGTTCACGAGGCCGGGCTGCTCTGCGAGCGCGGCGCGAACCGCCTCGAGGTCGCCGTGCGCGTTGCCGACGAACGCCTGGACGGCTGCCGGGTCGATCGCTGCCGGTGCGTCCGTCGCCATCGCGGGCGAGCCTAGCCGCTTGAATGTGGGCGTGGCGAGCGGGTTCGTCGGCGTTCTCACGGTCGAGCTGCACTTCCCGCTCGCGCACTCGCTGAAGGAGAAGCGGCACCACCTCCGCAGCGCAAAGGCGCAGCTGCAGAACCGCGTGGGCGCGTCCGTGGCCGAGGTCGACCACCACGACGTCTGGCAGCGCACGCGTCTCACCGTCGCCTGCGTCGCGCGCGAGCACCGCGAGGTCGAGCGGCTGCTGGACGAGGCGGAGCGCTGGCTGCACGGGCAGGAGTGGGAGGTCGCGCTCGCGGAGCGTTTCGTCGTCGATCCCGACGACTAGCGCGCCGGCCGCGCTTGAATGGGGTCATGAGCGAACGGATGCGACGCGTGAACGAGTCCGTCCGGCAGGTCCTCGCGGAGGCGCTGCCCGACCTGAAGGATCCGCGGATCGGCCTCGTCACGGTGACGGGCGTCGAGACGTCGCCCGACCTTCGCTACGCGACGGTCTTCGTCAGCGTGCTCGGGTCCGAGCGCAAGCGGACCGCGACGCTCCGGGGCCTCGACGCGGCGCACGGCCTGCTGCAGTCGCGGCTGGCGCGCGAGCTCAGGTTGAAGCGAACCCCCCAGCTGACGTTCGAGTACGATCCGACCGTCGAGCACGGCGTGCGAATGAGCCGGCTGATCGACGAGCTTGCTCCCGGGGATGACGCACACGTCGAGTGACCTGCAGGCAGTCGTGGCGGCGTTGCGCGAGCACGACCGCTTTCTCGTCGTGACGCACGAGAATCCCGACGGAGACGCGCTCGGGTCGTTGCTCTCGACGACGCTTGCGCTGCGTCAGCTCGGCAAGGACGTGCTGATGCTGCTCTCCGGCCCGGGCCCGCTGCCGCGCGAGTACGCGTTCATGTCGCTCGACGGCCTGCTGCGCGAGCCTCCGGACGACGTCGAGACGCGCGTGCTCGTCGCGGTCGACTGCGCGAAGGCCGATCGCATGGGCCCCGACACGTCGGTGCTCGATCGTGCGCAGCTCGTCGTCGACATCGACCACCACCACGACAACACGCGCTTCGGCAGCGTGAACCTGATCGTCGCCGACGCATCGTCCACGGGCGAGGTCCTGCGCGACGTCTTCGGAGAGCTCGGCGTCGAGCTGACGCCGGAGATCGCCGAGCCGCTCTACATCGCCCTCGTCACCGATACCGGCCGCTTCCAGTACGCGAACACGACGTCGAAGGCCCTGCGGCTCGCAGCCGAGCTCGTCGACGCGGGGGCCGACGTCCACCACGTCTTCCAGCAGGTCTACGAGACCGTCGAGTTCGCGAAGATGAAGCTGCTCGCACGCGCGCTCGAGCGCGCGCGCGTGCTCGAGGGCGGGCTGATCGTCGTCTCGTACCTCGTGCGCGGCGACTTCTCCGAGGTCGGCGCGGCCGAGCCGTACTCCGAGGGGATCATCGACTACCTCCGCGCCGTCGAGGGGGCCGAGCTCGCGGCGCTCATCCGCGAGCCGCCGCGCGACGACGCACCTGCGCGACGCGTCTCGCTGCGCGCCTCGATCGACGAGCTCGACGTCTCCGCGATCGCTCGGACGTTCGGCGGCGGCGGCCACCGGCAGGCGGCCGGCTTCTCGAGCGAGGCGTCGATCGACGAGATCACCGAGCTCATTCGCCAGGGGTACCTCGCGCAACGTGCCGCCGCGGGCGCTTGAGCCGGCCGGCGTCGCGCTCGTCGACAAGCCCGTCGGCCCGTCGTCGTTCGCCGTCGTCGCCCAGATCCGCCGCGTGACGAAGGCGCGCACGGGCCATGCCGGCACGCTCGATCCGTTCGCGAGCGGGCTCCTGCTCGTGTTGTCCGGTCGGGCAACTAAGCTCGCTCCATGCCTCGTCGGCCTGGACAAGCGCTACACCACCGAGATCGACCTCACCACCCGTACCTCGACGGGCGATCCCGAGGGCGAGGTCGTCTCGCAGTCCGCACCGCCCACGCGGGACGAGCTCGAGCAGCGGCTCGCGGCCCTCCGGGGCGAGATCGAGCTGCCGATCCCGGCCGCATCCGCGGTCAAGATCGGCGGCGAGCGCGCGTACCGGCTCGCGCGGCGGGGCGTCCAGGTGGAGATGCCC
>Ga0070741_10011411_pt1 | contig 16419 bp, 11 predicted proteins | sample Coa_R1_4_FD_66440 | JGI IMG/M metagenome (GOLD analysis project Ga0070741, IMG submission 66440) | Surface soil microbial communities from Centralia Pennsylvania, which are recovering from an underground coalmine fire - Coalmine... | ecosystem: Environmental > Terrestrial > Soil > Unclassified ...
TAATCGAGCGCGATGCTCAACGTGAATTTGGGTTTTTCGTGCAAGATAGCTGGAAAGTGAAATCGAATCTGACGTTAAACGGAGGAGTGCGCTGGGAATTCATGGGCTCACCGTACGATGTCAACAACATGTACTACACACCGACATATACCGGTATTTGGGGAGTGTCGGGAATCGGAAATTTGTTTGCGCCGGGAGTTGTCGCAGGGACCGCACCCAGCTACATTCGTAATGGCAAACCAGATTACTTCAATTCGAAGTTGAATAATTTTGCGCCGAATATCGGAATCGCTTACTCTCCACATTCCGATCACTCATTCGTCAAGTGGTTGTTTGGAAAGGATGGCGCTTTCCGCGCGGGATACGGCATTTCCTTCATCCGAGATGGAATTGGCGTCTTTGAGGGCACCGAGGGTTCAAATCCCGGAACGGCAGCCGCGGGTACACTGACCGCGGACACGGACTTCAAAGCCGGCAGCGCGATATTGGGCAGTACGCTGCCTCCGGTAACGCTGTTCCCCGCCACAGCGATGGACCCGCTACCAGCTTCGACTTACACCTATCGCGGTATTTCCGGATACGCGACGGATCCAAATCTGGCAACGCCTTACGTACAAAGCTGGTCGGCAGGCATTCAACGCGGGATCGGCAAGAGCACCGTTCTCGAAGTTCGTTATGTAGGCAATCACGCGCTCAAACTTCTTCGCACCTACAACTTGAACGAAGTGAATACCCTGAGCAACGGTTTCTTGCAGCAGTTCGTTCAGGCACAGAACAACCTGGCTATCAATGCCGCGCACGGAAAAACCAATAATTTTTCCAATATGAATTTCCCCGGCGAACAGGCTACCCCAATTCTCGATGCGGCGTTCAAGAGCTTTTCGAGCACGTCCTCGTCCGGCTACGGTAGCGGCACGTTCATCACCGATCTACAGGAAGGAATTGCTGGCACGATGGCTAACAGCTTGGCGGGCAGCTCGGCTTATATGGGCAATTTGATCAGTTCAGGTTATCCGGCAAATTTCTTTCAAGTGAACCCGACTCTAGCTGGCGCCAACGCGTATTTGACCGCGAACGGCGGATTTTCCAATTTCAATTCGCTGCAGGTGGAAGTGCGGCATCGATTCTCAAACAGTATCCAGTTCAGCGCGAATTACATGTTCATGAAGGCCATGACTGATATGGATGTAGACTCTTCCACGGACTCGCTGAACTACGTCACATTGCGGAACTACGGTCTAAACAAGACAATTTCGCCATACAACATTCCGAACCAGTTCAAGGCGAACTTCATCTATGAGCTGCCATTCGGACCTGGCCACGCTTTAACAACGAATAGCGGCTTCCTGAACCGGCTGATTGGCGGCTGGCAGGTAGAGGGCATCATTCGCGTTCAAAGCGGTTCGCCATTCATTTTGAATACCGGCGGCGGCACCAGTGGGCGCGGCACACTGAATCAATATGACGGCGGGATTGTCACGAACTTGACTCGGGATCAGATCCAATCCGACGTCGGTGTCTACAAGATGGGCAACGGCACGGTTTATTGGTTGAACCCGAACGCAAACCTAGTGAATATCAGTGGCAACGGCCAGGCGAACGCGGCTTACCTTGCACCGGCCTCAACGCCCGGCGTACTGGGCAATCCTTATTTCTATTTGTACGGCCCGATGTTCTGCCGCTTCGACTTGACAGCAGCGAAGAAGACGCGGATCACAGAAAAGATGAATCTGGAATTACGCGCCGAGTTCCTGGATGCGTTCAATAACGTGAATTTCCTGGTTGGATCGGCAGGCAATTCGGTGAATACGACGAGTATCTTGAGCAGCACGTTCGGGCGTTTGACGGCCGGCTATCAGGATATTTCGACTACAAACGATCCAGGCGGCCGCATTATTCAATTGGTTGCTCGCTTCAACTTCTAACGCTTCGTAGTCTTGACAGTCAATACGCCCGGCCATCACAGGTCGGGCGTTTTTGTTTGCGCGCGACATCAGGTCTCGGCGTAATATCTGCTCCTGGCTTGGACAAACAGGCCCTTGTGTTTGGTGGTTAGTTTCAGGGTTCGAAAGTCCGAGCGCGTCACTGGCTGATCGGACACAAAACCGATGCTATATTCGCTGCGAAGTTCGTCTTCGATTGTTTTGAAAATTGCTTCTATCGTCTGATTCCTCGTAACGGCGAAGAATCCGCCGCCGGTTTCGCGCGCGAGTTTTGCTAGGACGCCCTTTCCTTCGCCGCCGCCAGTGCCGCGATAGTACGATTCATCCGAAAACAAAATGCAGTAAACCAACGTTTCGGCGCGTTGGGCCGATTCGATTGCGTCGTTGAGGGTGACGTTACTGCCCACGTCAACACCGTCAGTCAGCACCACGAACGCTTTGCGGCCGCGCTGTGGCCGCATGAGTTTGATGGATGCCTGCCGGACTGCATCGTAAAGAAGCGTGCCGCCCTGCGCGCCGGGCATTCGCATATCGGGTGAATCGATCAGAGAGAGCACGTCTTGCAAGTCCTTGTGGGAAGACGTCAACTCCTGGCGGATCACAACGGCTTGATCGAATTGGACAACCGCCGCCTGATCCTGATTACGGCTCAAAACCTGGTCGAGGAAGCGATATGCGGCCTTGCGCTCATCTTCTAACACGCGCGTTTGGCTTAAACTGGAATCGAATAGAAGGCCGATCGTGAGGGGCAGATCGGATTCGCGGGCGAAGTAGCGGATCGTTTGGGGTTTTCCATCCTCGCGTATTTCAAAGTCTTCTTTATCCAGATCGCGGACGAGTTTGCCTTGCTTGTCGCGAACAGTGGCGAAGACGTTGACCACTTTCACGTCGGCTGAGAATGTTGGTGTTTGTTGAGCGGTGGCAGATGCGCGGGATAGCATGGCGCCCACCGCAATCGTGAGCAGGTTACGGCGGGAAACGACCTCAGGCGGGCACGCGGCGGGGCGACGGAACTCAAGGCTGATCGTCAGATTCACACGATGCAGCATCAAGGCCTCCGGTTTCATCTTCTTCTTATACTGTTGCCATGACGCTACTGTTGCCATGACGCGGCGACGCGGATGGACGCAACGCTCGTCAACAGCCGCCGGTTAGCGGCGAGAAATTTTGAAGGGAATTCGTGCCATTCAAATTAGGCATTGACTATCAGCCTCGGGGCGACCAGGCGCAAGCCATTGAACAGTTGACGCGGGGCGTCTTCGATGGGGAAAAACATCAGGTTTTGCTCGGCGTGACGGGCTCTGGCAAGACGTTTACGATGGCCAAGGTGATCGAGGCCAGCGGACGCCCATCTTTGGTGCTGGCTCACAACAAAACGCTGGCAGCACAGCTTTATCACGAATTTAAGGCGTTCTTTCCGGGCAACGCCGTTGAATATTTCGTCAGTTATTACGATTACTACCAACCGGAGGCATATATTCCGTCAGGCGACATTTATATCGAGAAAGAAGCCACTATTAATGACGAGTTGGACAAGCTGAGGCTATCGGCCACGCGCTCGCTTTTCGAGCGCCGCGATTGTGTCATCGTTGCCAGCGTCAGTTGCATTTACGGCTTGGGCTCGCCTGAGGCCTATTACGGCATGCTTTTGATGTTAGAAAAAGGGCAGCACATCAGCCGAAAAGAGCTTCTACAACGGCTGGTTGAAATTTTGTACGACCGGAACGACCATGACTTCCGGCGTGGCACTTTTCGCGTACGCGGCGACACCGTGGAACTTTATCCGACCTATGATGACAACGCGTACCGAATTGAGTTATGGGGCGATGAGGTTGAATCGTTAAGCCAGATTGATCCCGTTTTAGGGCAGGTCAAACAGACCTACTTGCGACTGCCAATCTACCCCAAGACCCACTATGTGATGGATGCGCCTACGCGGCAACAGGCAATGCTGAGCATCGAAAACGAGCTGCAGTGGTGGCACAAGGAACTGGAATCGACCGGCAAGCTGATAGAGGCGCAGCGGCTGTATCAGCGTACGATGTTCGATCTGGAAATGATCAAACAGATCGGCTACTGCCACGGTATTGAAAACTATTCGCGGCATTTTTCAGGGCGGCTGCCCGGCGAGGCTCCCCCAACGTTGTTGGATTATTTGCCGAATGACGCCTTGCTGTTTATCGACGAAAGCCACCAAACCGTACCTCAACTTCAGGGCATGTACCACGGCGACCGGTCGCGTAAAGACGTTTTGGTCGAGTATGGATTCCGGCTGCCGAGCGCTCGGGACAACAGGCCGCTTACGTTTGAAGAATTTGAGAATCGCGTCAATCAAGCGGTTTATGTATCCGCAACACCCGGTCCTTATGAACTGACGAAATCGGCGGGCGTAGTCGTCGAACAGATCATCCGGCCAACCGGCCTGATCGATCCCGAAGTAGAGATTCGCCCGATTAAGGGGCAAGTGGATAATCTCCTCCATGAGATCCGCTTACGAACGGAGTGCAATGAGCGCGTTCTTGTTACGACATTGACAAAACGGATGGCGGAGGACTTGGCCGAGTACTACTCGGAAGTCGGCGTAAAGTGCGCGTACTTACATTCCGAAGTTAGTACTTTGGATCGAATAAAAATTCTTCGTGATTTACGAAAGGGAGCTTATGATGTCCTCATTGGCGTAAATTTACTGCGCGAAGGACTCGATTTGCCGGAGGTTTCATTGGTGGCCGTGCTTGACGCGGATAAAGAGGGATTCTTGCGGTCAAGCGGTTCTTTGATTCAGACGATTGGGAGAGCCGCCCGCAATGTAAACGGACGCGCGATTCTTTTTGCCGATAGAATCACCGACAGCATGGCGCGGGCCATGAGGGAAACGGATCGCCGCCGGGCCTTGCAGGAAGCTTACAACGAGGCGAATCACATTACGCCGCAGACCATAATCAAGCCAATCGATATGAGTCTGGTAGCGGTGGCCGAGGCAGACTACGTTACAGTTCCACTGGAAGTGGATAGCGACCCAGAGGCGGAGTTAACACCCGAACAACGGGAAGCCCTTATCGCCGAGCTCGAGTTGAAGATGCGCGAAGCGGCAAAAGCATTCGATTTCGAGAAGGCAGCACAGCTTCGTGACCGCATGAAGGCTCTGAAAGCGAGTGCGATTTATGAAGAAACAACTGCCCCTTGGTCTGGTGCTGGAGGGTAGTTCTACTCATTCCGCCATACTTCGCCTGCCGAAGCTCGCCGAAGAGCTTGGACCTGTAAAGTCCAGCGCCATGCGAATTGCCCGGCGATTTTCAAACCTCGTGCAGGGCGGCTACGCGGTGGCAGAATACGAAGAATTGCAGAACGCACGCCTTATTCTGCTGCGCGTGCCGGATGGCTCCGTCAATCGGATAGTCCGCGAACTTTGCGCATCCGAGCTGCTTATGAAGCGGCTCTCTTTTGTTTTGTGCGAAACATGGCTCACATCGGAAGTGCTGGCCCCGTTAAACGAACGAGGCGCATCTGTTGCCACGCTCGTCCGGGCTCCGAGCACGGAGCGGGATTGGTTCGTGCTGGAGGGGCAAGTGACGGCCTCGCGCCTGACACGCCGCTTCGTCGAACGGCACGAGGGCCGTGCTTTCGAAATAAAACTGGGGTCGAAAGACCTGCTGTTTGCGGCCGAGCTTTTGGCGACCATTTTGCCGGTTCCGTTGGTAGCCGCGGCCCAGCAAAATCTGCGAGCCGGTGGAATCACCGGGAAAGAGCTAGGCGCGCTCCTGGAGCAAATGACGCGGAAGATGTTACGAGAGGTCATCAAAGGAGTTCGCCTTCCCTTGAATGCGACCCCTTCCGACTGTTCAGCCCAACTAAGCTCTCAATTTTTGGCTGCATTGCGCGTGAGCCGACCTTCACTGACGTCATTAGTTGAAGGGCACCAGGAAGCGTCTGCCAAACTCATCTGTGAGGCATGGAAAAACGTTATAGATGGCGCTTGAAGCAGCGCGAGTTGGTACTGGGCGACCGAACGCTGTTGATGGGCGTTTTGAATGTAACGCCTGACTCGTTCTCCGACGGTGGCCGCTATTCAGATCCGGACGCAGCGTTTGCGCGCGCATTGGAACTCGAAGATGAGGGCGCGGACATTCTGGATATCGGGGCGGAATCCACGAAGCCCGGTTCGCTAAGAGTTCCGGAAGCGGAAGAGCTGCGGCGGCTCATTCCGGTATTGAAGAGGCTGAAGGGCACATTGCGCATTCCGATTTCGGTAGATACTTATAAATCCGCCGTAGCCGAGAAGGCGCTAGAGCACGGCGCGGAAATAATCAACGATCCGAGCGGAATCCTGCTGGACCTGCAACTGCCGCGCGTGATTATTAAATACGATGCCGGGCTGATTATCAATCACATGCGCGGCAGGCCTGAGACCTGGGCAAAGCTGCCTCCCATTAAAGATCTAATGAGATCGATCAGCATTGATCTTGAAGCCGCGATTCACCGCGCGACAAACAGCCGTGTTCAGCAGTACCAGATCGTGATTGATCCCGGCTTGGGATTCGGCAAGCGGCGCGAGCAAAATGCCGAGATCATTGCACAGCTTGGAGTCCTCAAACAGTTCGAACTGCCGATTGCGATTGGCCCGTCGAGAAAGTCTTTTCTGAGGAAAGAACAAGAGACAGATACGGAGTTCGCGACGGCTGGAGCGGTTGCGACCTCGGTTTTGAACGGGGCGCACATTGTCAGAGTTCACAACGTGAAGGCGATGCGAGCCGTTGTTGATGTAGTAGATTCTATCCGGCAAGCGGCCATTTTAGAAAGCGATGCGCCGCAGCCTCAGACTCGCTGGCAGCGCGGACAGTAATGTGCGCTGCGCTGACCCAAAAGGATGCGCCTGATAGCGGTATCACAACGACGGCAAGGCTGCCCCTCACGACCATATACATTGTGCAGTTGCTGAAAGTTGCCGCGTGCGCCGGCGCCGTCGACATAGTCTGAAATCGAAGAACCACGATGATGGATCGCGAGTTGAAGAATCGCGACTAGGTTGCGATACAACTCTTCAGCGCGCGCTTTAGACAAGCGGTACGATTTCGCGCGCGGGTTCACACGACTTGCAAAAAGCGCTTCGTCAGCATAGATGTTGCCCACGCCGCTAATGAAGGATTGGTTCAGCAGCAAAGACTTAATCGACGTGCGATGCTGTTTAAGCCGCGCATAAAATTCCGGGAAATCGACGGTCAGCGCATCTGGCCCTACTCCTTCGATTAACTTCGGTAAGGTCTCGAAGTACTCCACGCGCCCGAATTGACGCACATCGTCGTACAACAGTTGTCCGTCATCGAAGACGATTTCGGCGCGTGTGTAGGGCGTGCGCTCGCCATTCCAGAGTAGCTTGCCGGTCATTCCCAAATGGATGTAGAGAACGCCACGGTCGAGATCGAAAAAGATCTGTTTTCCACGGCGGCGAACGCCTTGAATCACGCGCTTCTTGAGCGCTTTTGCGGTTTTGGTCAAGCCGCCGCGTGTGACACGTTGAGAAGTCAGGGCTACATGTTGAATGGTCTTACCTGATACGCGAGGCGCGATGGAGCGAACAACCGTTTCCACTTCGGGAAGCTCTGGCATAGGCTTTAGGGCACTTCAACATGAACAACACCATCCTGCACGATGACAGGAAACGTGTCGAGCTTGACATCTTCGTCAAACTCATTGAGGCCGGTGCGGCAATCGAATTCCCAACCGTGCCACGGGCAAACCAGGTAGTTGCCGTGCAAATTTCCTTGCCCCAGCGGACCCCCTGCGTGCGGGCACGTGCCTTCGACGCAGTGCAGCTTACCATCGACATTGCAGACTGCATAGCGGGCCTCGCCCGCTTCGACCTCTTCGACGGCGCCGGGAGGGAATTCCGCCAGGGGCTTCACCTTCAGCAACGGCATAACCCTACGATAGCGAGGAGCTTGGACAGGACGGCAATAACGGAACGGTACGATATATTGGAAAAAGTTTAGGCCACCCTAGCTCAGTTGGTAGAGCGGCTGATTCGTAATCAGCAGGTCGCCGGTTCGATCCCGGCGGGTGGCTCCACGCTGCTGGAGTGGCGGAACTGGCAGACGCACGGGACTCAAAATCCCGCGTTCTTCACTGAACATGTGGGTTCGACCCCCACCTCCAGCACCATTTGGATCGGTAACTGCGGGCGGCCCGCACAGTAAAAATTCCTGAATTCAAAGTATCCGGGCACACCATAGCGCAAGTAGGTTCCTCGCGATGCCAGCAAACGTACGCAGCAGTACCTGCCATTTCGTGGCGGTCGAGGTAATCGAAATGGGTTGTCGAAACCGTTAGGCAGCCTGCGCCGTTTTCATTGGCACTACTGCGGTTCTGACAGTTGCCATCATGACTCATCGCTAGTGCTGTCCGCTGTTATCTAGTTTGCCTCTCGCCAAAATGTTGAAAAACCTAAGTTAGGTGATATGCTCAATTCCCGGAGCAAGGAAACACTTCTTCGATGAGCGATCAAGACAGTACACCGGGCCAGACCAGAAGAGAGTTTGTCCAAACCGGCGGGAAATTAGCGGCAACAACGCTGCTGCCTGCAATTGCAACGGCGCAACGCAACAACGCGGCACGGCGGCCCAATATCATTGTGATGCTCGGCGAAGGACAACGGGCCGACGCCATGAGTCTCGCCGGCAATCGGATCCTTCAGACACCGAACCACGATCGTATTGGACGCGAGGGAGTGTATTTTCGCAATGCGTTTGTGACGAATGCTCTGTGCGCCCCTGCCCGCGCCGTAATTATGACCGGCATGCATTCGCATTCCACAGGCGCGCTGGGTAATGACACCAAAGCGCCTTTAACAACTCCCTTCTTCACGGATTTGCTGCAAGAAGCCGGCTACGAGATCGCGCTGTTTGGAAAGGCCCACATTGGAAATGGAGCGCGCGATAGACGCTGGGATTACTATCTCGGCTACAATGCGCCGGGGACCAATTACTATCATCCGGTCATGTGGGAGGGCACTAGCGGAAATATCACAGGTCCTAATACTTACTCCGGTTATGTCGACGATTTTGTAACGGATCGCGCCCTCGCGTGGCTCAAAGAAAAACGCGAAAAGCCATTTTGTCTGTTGCTCTGGTGGACGACGCCGCACGCTCCGTTTTATCGAGCACGCCGCCATTTGGATCTTTATAACGGGGTATCTATTCCGAAGCCAGATACGTTTGACGACGATTTTAAAGGTTATCCGGGCAAGCCGCGCGCCTTTGCGAATGCCGACAACAAAATTGGAACGACCATTCTCGGCAATGATGATCCCCGTTCTCTCGAAGAACTCGTAAAGGACTACTATGCCGGACTCGTCGCCGTGGATGAAAACGTCGGCCGCGTGCTCGACTACTTATCTCAGTCGGGCCAGCTTGACGATACCGTCATTCTGAATACCTCCGATCATGGATTTTTCCTGGGCGAATGGCGCATGTACGACAAGCGGTTCATGCATGAGCCCTCAATTCGCGTGCCGATGACCATCCGCTATCCGAAGCTCTTTCCGGCAGGCCGGACAGTCGACGAGATGGCTTTGGAGATGGATATCGCACCGACAGTATTGGAGCTGGCAGGGGTGGACATACCAGCGCGCATGCAAGGCCGCAGCCTAGTCAAATTGGCAAAAGGCGAGCCGACGGCGTGGCGTAAAGAGTGGCTGTACGAATATTATGAATACCCGGCGTCACAGAAGGTGCGCCCTCACCGCGGCGTTCGAACCGACCGCTACAAGTTCATTCATTATTATTCGGAGCAGCCTGAGGAGTTCGAGGTTTACGATCTCAAATCAGATCCCGGCGAAAGAAACAATCTTTACGGAAAGCCGGAGCATGAAGACTTGACACGCATGCTCAAGACGAAGCTCACTGAGCTACGCCGCCAGACTGATGATCCGTCCTTGAAGAGTTAACTGCTCTGTAAGTAGCAGGGCTTAGATGTGGCGCGTTTTTACTATCTTGCCGTTCTGTTGATCGGCTAATTGGACTGCACGTCCTTGCGCCACTGCTGCGCCAGAGTTTGCAATTGGTCGGTAATCTCCGGATGTTGATGGCGCAGATTTGTGCTCTCGCTGGGGTCGGTCTGAAGATTAGAAAGAAAGACGGCGTCATCTCCTTCCAATGGCTGTTCGCCGGACGGAGTGCCGTCATGCACGACTCCGTTTAGCACCAGCTTCCAATTGCCGCGCCGGATGGCCAACTGCGGACCCTCGGACCAACAGATGTATTCATGCGGAGAGTGCGCGTTTTCTTTCAAGACTGGCCAAATGTTTCTGCCATCAATGGTTCTGTCGGTGGGAGTTTGAGCGCCCGTTAGGTGGCACACGGTGGGCAAAATGTCGGCTGTCATCACGACCTGATCGATAAATTTGCCTTTCGGAACATGCCCAGGCCAATTCACAAGAGCAGGAACGTGCATCCCTCCATCGAATGCGCTGAACTTAAAGCCGCGATAGGGCGTGTTCTTGCCAGCCGTCGCTGGCTGCTGGTTCAAGCCTGCACGCCGTTCTCTGGTGGCGCCGTTGTCGCCAAGCAAGAAAATCAGAGTGTTGTTCGCTTGTCCGGTTTGCTCAAGAGCTTGAATAATTTGACCTACGCCATCGTCTGCGGCAGAAAGCATAGCCGCATACATCTGCCGCTCAGGATTGAGATTCGGAAACCGCTCGACGTATTTATGTGGGGCGTGCATCGGATAATGCACGGCATTGAAAGCAGCGTACAGGAAGAAGGGAGTGCCTCTTTGTTTTTGGATGAACGCGCATGCTTCGTCCGCAATGCGTTCAGTCAGGTATTGCCCATCATCGAAGATCTCGTCTCGATTACGCCAGAGATCGTGAAAATTGACTCGTTTGGGCTCTCCCCAATAGAAGCGCTGCGAGAAATAGTCGACGCATCCTTCATGAAAGCCGTAAAAATAATCGAATCCGTGTGCATTCGGAACGGTATCGGCAGTACTGCCTAAATGCCACTTGCCCGTGAGCGCGGTGGCGTATCCGTGATCTTTGAGTATTGACGCAATGGTACGCTCAGATGGGCGCAGCGGCAACCCGTTTTGGCCGACACCGGCACGTATCGGAAAGCGGCCCGTCATTAGAGCCGATCTAGCCGGTGCGCACACAGGCGCGTTAGAGTACCAGTTCAGGCAAACCGTTCCGTTCGCGGCAAGCTGATCGATATTTGGAGTTTTCAGATCCGTCGCGCCAAGGTAGCCGAGATCGTGTTCACCGAGATCATCGAAGAGAATGACGATGACGTTTGGCCCTTGACTTGGTGCGTCCTGCGCGGATTGAAACTGGGATCGCAGTTGTGTTGAAGCAACCGCTCCCGCCAGCAAACTGCGGCGCGATATTTGAGAACAGCTCATCAATCTTCTAGTTCAAAATACAAGCCTTGCCGCAAGAGACCCAGTTACGATCACTATAGGCGCGTTGGTTGTTGGCGTACCGATAATGAGCGGGCGCGCCGGTCTGTCGAATGGACTACTCTGTAGACAGATTGATGATAGCTCCGTCGCCTGCTCGCCGCCCGACGCGCAAAGAAATAGCACTTTACTATAAGACCCATCGCTCGCAGTTCCATATTTCTGAGCAGATCCACGTTTTTCACATCGTCAAGAATCTTGATGAGACGGTCGACCGCGGGGCTGCGACTTCGATCATGAACACTGCCCTGGTAGAACTGAACAAAGGCGAGGCGTTCACGACAGTTGCGGACCGCTATTCCGATTGCGCCGGCAACGGAGGCGATCTCGGATGGGTAGAGCGCGGCATCATGGTGGAAGAGTTTGAAGACGTGGTGTTCGAGTTGCCTCTCGGCAAGGTGAGTCCGATTTTTGAAAGTCGCTTTGGCTTCCACATTGCGTTGGTGACAGAGAAGCGAGGCCCTGGGATGCTTCCGATCGGCGCAGTTTATGACCAGATCGCCGAATTGTTGTTAGCGCGCCGCTCGACGCCGGCAGGTGCTCCTTGAACAAGCCGCCGAATCCGTGCTGCGTTCCCAGCAAGGAACACGCCGTAGTACTCGACTCATCCCGGCAAGCATCCGTTCAACGCGAGAAAACCACTGCGGGATCGATTGAAAACATGATTCGTTTGGATGGTGGCGCGTTCCTCATGGGTACGGACGCGCTGATCGGTTTTCCGGCTGACGGCGAGGGGCCGGTGCGGAAAGTAGTTATCGATTCGTTTTATATGGATCGCTTTCCGGTCACCAATCAAGCGTTCGCCGAGTTCGCGAAGGCGACGAATTACATCACCGAAAGTGAGCGCTTTGGATGGTCATTCGTTTTTCAAGGTCACATCCCGCCGGACCGTTATACAGAGCTTGTCGAAGATACAGTCGCCGCAGCGCCATGGTGGTGCAAGGTTCGACGCGCGGATTGGCGCCACCCGGAAGGCCCCGATTCAAGCGTCTCGGAACGGCCTGATCATCCTGTTGTCCACGTGTCCTGGAATGATGCTGTGTCTTTTGCGAAATGGGCGGGCAAACGCTTACCCACTGAAGCTGAGTGGGAGTACGCAGCGCGCGGCGGTCTTGAGCAGAGGTTGTATCCCTGGGGCGACTCGCTGACGCCGGATGGCCGCCACCTCTGCAATATTTGGCAAGGTGAGTTTCCCGCGCTAGACACGGCGGAAGACGGTTATTCCGCACCTGCTCCTGTCGATGCGTTCCCGCCGAACGGATACGGCCTATACACAATTACGGGCAATGCGTGGGAGTGGTGCGCCGACTGGTTCAACCCAACGTTCCACACGCTCAGTACTCGCCTAAATCCCATAGGGCCGCCAAGCGGTGCCGCAAAAGTGATGAAGGGCGGCTCGTATCTTTGTCACGAATCGTATTGCAATCGTTACCGGGTAGCCGCACGAACATCCAACACACCCGATAGTTCAACTACAAATATCGGCTTTCGTTGCGTAAGCGACGTATAAATGGTCAGACCTGCAACACGTCATTTTTCCGCGCGACCAAAATATAAAGCACCGGAGCCAAGAAGATAGATAGAAAGAGCCGCGAGATCATGCCCCCAACGATCACAATCGCGAAAGGTTTTTGGGAATCGCTTCCGATTCCGGTCGACATGGCCGCCGGCAAAAGGCCGAGGCAGGCCACTAGCGCAGTCATCGCAATTGGCCGGAGGCGCAGCACGGAGGCGTCGAGAGTCGACGTCAGAACGTCTTTTCCTTCGAGCCTTAGCTTGTTGATGAATGAGTAGAGGATCACACTAGTCTGCACGGCCAGCCCCATCAGCGCAACAAATCCCAACATAGACGACACGCTGAAGGTAGTTCCCGTAATGCGTAGCGCTATCAATCCGCCTACCGGTTGCGTAATCAACACGCTGAAAAAAATGATGAGCGGGAACTTGAGGTTGCCGTAGAGAGCGAACAAGATTAAGAGGATCAATAAGACCGTAAGCGGCAAAATCACCTTCATTTGGGCCATCGATGATAGATAGTCCTGATACTCTCCCCCCCAATCAAACGTATAGCCGATTGGCAGGCTGACGCTTCGAGCGACCCTTCTCCGTGCTTCGCCGACCGCACTAGCCAGATCGCGTCCTTCCACGCTGAACTGTACTCCGATGTAGCGAGAATTTGATTCGCGATAGATCAAGGACGCGCCGTTTTCAACGTGAATATCCGCAAACTGGCTTAGCGGTAAATGCTGCCCGTCCGGCGTCGTAATGAGCAAATTTTTAATCGCGTTCTCGTTTTGGCGGAACTGCTCCTGCATTCGCACAACAAGGTCGAACTGTTCTTCGCCCTGAATCACTTGGGTCGCCGCCGTGCCGCCCAGCGCGGTCTCAATCAAAGTATTCACATCGCTTACGTTCAAACCGTAACGTGCGATCTTGGCGCGGTCGGGTTTGATGGTCAGGCTGGGTTGTCCCAGTTCTCGAACAATCACGATGTGACTGATGCCGCGCACCTTGGCAAGAATATCTCTAACCTGCTCTGCCTTTTGCTGCAGAGTGTTCAAATCGCTTCCGAAAATCTTGACAGCCAGCAAACTTTTCAGGCCCGTTTCGGCCTCGTCGACCGCATCCTCGGCAGGCTGCGTGTAGTTGAAAATAATGCCGGGAAATGCCGAAAGCTTGCGGTGAATCGCCTCAATTAAGTCAGCTTTGGTGCGAATATTATGGCTCCAAGCGCGGTCGTCATACGGCCTCAGCCCCACGTAGAACTCATTGTTGAAGAAGCCAGTCGGGTCTGTTCCGTCGTCTGGGCGTCCGAGTTCATTCGCAACAGTCGTCACCTGCGGAAAACTGAGCAAAATATCACGGATCTGCGGCGATAGCTTGGACGCTTCTTCGAAGGAGATCGTGTAAGGTGTGGTTGCTCGCACCCAAAGGGCTCCTTCGTCCAAGTGCGGCATGAACTCGGCGCCGATGCCGGGAATCAACAATAGTGAGGCAAGAAAGATCAGCAGGCAGACGATTACCGTTAGCGCCCGGTTACGCAGGCACACAGCCAGTGCCCGGCCGTATGCGTCGCGTATGCGGTCATAGAGTTTGAGCTGCGGTTCGTGAACGTGCTTGCGCAAAAAATAGGCGCACAGCACGGGCAGCAGAGTCAGCGAACAGATAAGTGAGCCGATGAGCGCGAAACACATGGTATCGGCCATCGGCCGGAACAGCCTGCCGGAAGGGCCGGTCAACACGTAGATTGGCAAATATCCTGCGATGATCACGGCGATTGCGTAGAAAATCGGCCGCTCGACGTCGCGCGCTGCCGCGCGAATCACATCGATAAAGTTATAACTTTCACCGTGCCGTGCCGCCAGTTCCCGGAAAATATTTTCCACCATCACGACAGCGCCATCGACGATGATTCCGAAATCGATAGCGCCAATAGAAAGCAGATTTGCGGGAATTTGAGTGCGATCGAGACAAATAAACGCAAAGAGCAACGCGAACGGGATGGTCACTGCGACAATCAGCGCGGTACGCACGCTAAAGAGCATCAGGCCAAGGATAAGCAGAACCAGGATCATGCCGCGCACCAGATTGCGCTCTACCGTGCGGGTGGTTTCCTCAATTAAATAGCTGCGATCGTAATAGGGGACAACCCTCACGTCCGGCGGCAACACGTGCCGGTTCAGATCGTCCGTCTTCTCCTCGACTCGCTTGAGAATTACCTGCGCCTGCTCTCCTACGCGCATCAGGATCACGCCTTCTACGGCTTCTTCCTGCTTCATGTATCCAAATTGCCCAAGCCGTACCGCATGGCCGATCTGCACTTTCGCTATGTCGCGCACATAAACCGGAATGCCATTGTGCGTCGCCAGCACGACGTTGCCGATGTCCGCTGTATCCCTGACGAGGCCGAGCCCGCGAATGTAGTAGCTCTGGCCTCCCTGAGAGTAAAAGCCGCCGCCTGCGTTAGCGTTGTTCGCGCTCAGTTGCTGCTGCACTTGCGCCACGGAAACGCCATAAGTGAGCAGTTTGTTCGGATCGAGCAGAACCTGATACTGCATGGTGGTGCCGCCAAAGCCTGAATCGTCCGCCACGCCCGGTATCGACCGGTATGCCCGTTCGAGCACCCAATCTTCAATCGCCTTCAGTTGCTGCGGTGTTCGATCCGGGCTCTGCAGAACATAGCGATAGATCAATCCGCTTGGACTATAGAGCGGAGACAAGCTTGGAGCCACGCCTTGGGGTACAGTGGCATTGGCAACGCGTTCGAATGCCTGCTCGCGCACAAAATACGGATCGGCGCCATAACGAAAATTCATCTGAACGGAGGAGAGACCATACAAGGAGATGGACCGCAGCGACGCCAACTGCGGAATCCCATTCATCTCGATTTCAATAGGGATAGTGATCAGCCGTTCGACTTCTTCGGCCGCGTGTCCAGGCCATTGGGTGATTATTTCAACGTGCGGCGGCGAAAGATCCGGATAAGCGTCGATCGGTAGCCGCTGAAAGGCGACCCCGCCCCAGATCATCACCGCGAGCGACGCAATGACAATGAGGAAACGCTGTGAGAGGGCAAATGAAACCAGTCGTGAAATCATTCCGGACTGGCCGATTGATAGCTGCTGGCAAATTGAAGAAACACACTGCCATCCGAGACGACTTGCTCACCCGCCCTCAATCCGCTTCGTATCTCCACATACCCGTTCTGCTGCGAGCCCACAACCACCGGCCGGCGCGCGAATTGACGGGGCTGCGCCTCTACATACACGAAGGGTTCATTTTCCGAGTCATGCAGCACCGCGGCGACCGGAACACTGAGAACGTTTTTGTCCGTGCCCGTGTGGATCCTTGCGTCCAGATACATATCTTTCTTCAGAAGATCTCCCGGATTTCGCGTGACAATGCGAACCGGAGTGGTGCGCGTATCAGGGTCCACCATGGCGCCGATGTAAGCCACTCTGCCGTGAAAGATGCGGCTAAACGAGGAATTCGTTTCTTCAACTTCGTCGCCAACGTGTACTAGGGGCAG
>Ga0070741_10011412_pt1 | contig 16419 bp, 15 predicted proteins | sample Coa_R1_4_FD_66440 | JGI IMG/M metagenome (GOLD analysis project Ga0070741, IMG submission 66440) | Surface soil microbial communities from Centralia Pennsylvania, which are recovering from an underground coalmine fire - Coalmine... | ecosystem: Environmental > Terrestrial > Soil > Unclassified ...
TGCTCGATATATTCGGCTTCCCCCATCGTCTCGCCGCGCAGCTGCGCCCGCGCGATCTGCGCCTTGACGAGTTCGCTGCGGGAAGCGGCTTCCGCCGTCACCACGGGAATCTGCAAACGCGGATCGTTGAGCAGGCGCCGGCGCAAGGAGAACGGATCCTCGCCCCAGACCTCGACCTCAGGCAGGCGCTGCCGGACGCGGTCGCGCTCGACCGGATTGTCGTCGATGAACAGGAAGGCATCGAGCGCAAAGCCGAGCTCTTCCGCGATCGAGCGGATGTTGCCGACCTTGCCGTCCCAGTTGACGCGCCAGGTAACGAAATCATCCGGCGTCAGCAGGCGCTGTTTCGGATAATGATCCGGATATTTCCAAAGCTCGCGCACTGTGGCTTCGTCGTTCTTGCTCACACAGGCCAGCACGACGCCGCGTTTCTTCAGCGCCTTCAGCGCTTCATGCAGGCCGAAATAGAGCCCGATATAGGAAAACGCGCCGGATATTTCCGGCGTCCAGGCGAACGGACTGCCGGTCTCGGCCAGTACGCCCGGCCACAGCGTCCCATCGAGGTCGAGGATGATGCATTTCTTGCGGCCGATGCCCATCACCGTGGCGAGCGCGTCGATGTGCTTTTCCGCGGTCACCGCCTCGCGGCCATAGGGGTCGCCGCCGAGCGCATGCGCCAGCGGCGCGATGTCGGGAAAAATGCCATGCAGCGCGGCCTTTTCGCTTTCGGGCCGTTGCAGCATCCAGCCCGGCGAGCCGAAATGGGTAAAGCCGACCTGACCGTCGTCGAGCATGCGCTCCGATCCGGCCGCGCCGAGGGCGGCGGCGATATCGACCACATAGACATCGGGAAACGCCACCGCGACTTCGGAGAGCGCAACATTGGTCAGACGGAAACGCGTGCGATGCCCCTTGACCCCGCGTTCGGCGAGGCCGAGCGGCTGCACCGTTGGCTCGGGCAGATTGTCGATCAGGATCGGCGCTGACGTGATCTCGCGCAGCTTGGTCAGAAGCTCGGTCGTGTAGGCAACATAGGGCGCATGCGGATTGAGGCCGTTCTCGAGGTCCTCGGCGACGAGGTGGCGCACTCTCAGCGCGCCGACGAAGATCACGTCGTGCTTGTGCTCGCCGGCAAACCTGACGTCGTCGGGGAACGTCGCCGCCACGTGCAGGTCGATGCCGCGCCTTGCGGCTTCCTTGCGCAGGAAATCGGCTTCCATCTGGATATCGCAATCGCCAAACAGAAGGGCGTCGACGCGCCGGCGCGTGCCGCTGAAATCCTCCAAGCCATAGGACGCGCCGACCGCCCAGTAGGCGGCACCGCCCTCCTTCAGCTTGCGCCGGTAGTTCTCCAGCATCTCCGCGGGATCGCGGCCGTGCTTGGCGGAGAGTTCCTCTCCGATCGCGGCGAGTTCCTCCTCGGCGGTCAGTTCGGTCAGGATCTGGCGCGACTTGAGCTCCATGGCGGTGCGCTCGATCACCTCGCGCAGCCCTGCCGGATTGTCGCCGGGTCTGGCGAAGAGCGCCGCCATGGCGTCGCAGTCTTCCGGGATGCGGCGCGGTTCGGCGAAATAGTCCAGCAGCGCCGTGATCTCGCCGTCAGCCGGAAGACGCATATGGCTGATCGCATGCACGATCAGCGTGCGGCCCTGGCCGACAGGCAACAGATGAACGAAGCGGGAGCGGCGGAGAATCATAGCAGTGGTCCAATTCTAACATTCGCCTCCCATTGCGGCGACCACTTTTGCGAATGTTAGAATCACAGGACCACTGCCAAATATAGATTCAAGCGGAGTTTTGGATTTGACATTCGCTTGCGAGCGCGGGGCTGGGTGTTAGCGAATGTCAAATCCACTCCACTTGCCTATACTAGCGGAATGGATGCGGATGGGAATCCGATCCACCACGGCAAGCCGCGACGAATCGAAGGCTGGCGAATCATGAATCAGGACGGCAGCCAGAAGACCACGCCCCCACGAGCCGGCAACGAGGGCGGTCATCTGTCCAACCGAGGGCTTCTGATCGTCTTTGGCGGGCTCGCCGCAGCGCTCGTGCTCGACTATCTCTTTGTCAACAAGCTCGTCGACATGTCGCAGGAAGAGGATTGCGCGCTGGCGCACCGCTATAATTGCGGCGCGGTCGAAGTGCCGCGCTGATATTCAGGGCTTTGTCCGGCCTTTTTCACCCGGCGCAGCAAGCCGCGCCAAGGTCAACTCCTGCCGCATCCACTGTGTCCGCGGCTTGGCGGGATAGCCGCCCCAGGTCTCTCCAGCGGGAACATTGTGCATGAGGCCCGAGCGGGCCGCGACGCGAGCGCCGCGGCCAATCACAACATGCGGCGCGAGGCCAACCGAGCCGCCGAGCACGGCAAAATCCTCCAGCGTGACGCTGCCGCTCAATCCGCATTGCGCGACGATGATGCAATGCCGGCCGATCTGACAGTTGTGTCCGATCTGGCAAAGGTTGTCGATCTTTGTCGACTCGCCGATCACGGTGTCGCGGATGCCGCCGCGATCGATCGCCGTGCCCGCGCCGATCTCGACGTTGTTCTGGATGATGACGCGGCCGGTCTGCGGAATCTTCTGCTGGGCGGCGTCTTCCGTGTAGCCGAAGCCATCCTGGCCGATACGGCAACCCGGATGAATCACGACGCGATCGCCGATCAGCGTATGTGTGATCGAAGAGCCGGCGCCGATCCGGCAGTCGCGGCCGATCGTGACGTCAGGACCGATGACGGCAGTGGCGGCGATGAGAGTGCCCGCACCGATCTCGGCGCGAGGTCCGATCACCGCGCCGGGATCGATGGTGACATCGCTTTCGAGTCTCGCCGTCGGGTGGACGGTTGCGCCCTCGAAAACACCGTCGGCCTCAAACAGCGAGGCAGGCCGCAGCGACTCTGGATAGAGCTTGCGATGCACCGCGACGAAAGCGCGATACGGCTGTTCCGATATGAGGACGGTGAGCCCCTTCGGCGCACGCTCCGCAAAGCGTTTCGGCATCAGGCAAGCGCCGGCGCGGGTGGTCGCGAGCGCATCGGCAAATTTGTTGCCGTCGACAAAGGCGAGATCCGAAGGTCCGGCGAGATCGACCGGCGCCACGCCCTTGATCACAAGCGACGCCGGCGCAGCCTGACTGACTTCCGCGCCGGTCAGTGCAACGATTTCGTCGACCGTCAAACCCTGCGGGCGATCAAAGAAGCGACGATTTCCCATTAACCGATCCAATCATTAACGCCCTTGCGAAGACTGCAGCCGCGATATCGACGTTCGTATTATCGCAATCCACTCCACGAGCAAGATGCACAAGCAACCGCGCGTCCAACCAAGATGTGAGCAGCTGACGCCAACGGACCACGTTGACACCCATCTGCATTCGTCCGATGCTATTATAATACAAAGCAAAATTTCACATTGTCGAAAAGCTGAAACGTCGAAGTTCAGCAAAACAAATCGGGAGCGAAGCATGACTTTTCGTCGCCATTCGAACGCGTGTCTTACCGGGGCCGCGATCGCCGCATTCGTTATGGCATGGAGCGGCCCCACCAACGCGCAGCAAAAGGCACTGTCGGTCAAGTCCGACGCGATCGGCGGCCAGGTCACTGGCCCCAATGGTCCGGAAGCCGGCGTCTGGGTGATCGCCGAGACGACTGACCTTCCGACCAAATACGCCAAGTCGGTCGTCACCAACGACGCCGGCCAGTTCGTCATTCCGCAGCTGCCCTCGGCCAAGTACAAAGTCTGGGCGCGCGGCTATGGCCTCGTCGACTCCGACAAGCAGGACGCAACGCCCGGCAAGACCATCGAATTGAAAGCAAAGCCTGCGCCGAACGCGGCAGCTGCGGCCGAATACTATCCGGGCATGTACTGGTATTCGATGATCAAGATACCCGCGACAAGCGAGTTTCCCGGCTCCGACAAGAGCCCGACCGGAATAGCGGCCGGCATACATTCGCAAGCCGACTACATCGACGCCATCAAGAATTCGTGCCAGTCCTGCCACGCGATTGGCAGCGACAACATCCGTCACCCGCACGTCAAGGAACTCGGCGAGTTCAAGAATTCGGAGGAGATGTGGGAACGCCGCGTGCAATCCGGTCAGGCCATGAAGAACATGGCGCTAACCCTCAGCTTCATGGGGCCACAGCGCGCCTACAAGATGTTCGCCGACTGGACCGACCGGATCGCGGCTGGCGAACTTCCCTTCGACAAGCCGGAACGGCCGAAGGGCGTCGAGCGCAATGTCGTGATCACCTCATGGGAATGGGGCAAGCACGGAATGTATCTCCACGACGAGATCTCGACGGACAAGCGCAACCCGACCGTCAACGCCAACGGCAAGATCTACGGTTCTCCGGAAGAAAGCTCGGATGACATCCCGGTGCTTGATCCCGTCAAGAACACCACGTCCTTGATCCACGAACCTTACAGGGACCAGCAGTTGCCGAGCGTCAAGGACGAGCCGTTGGCTCCGTCGGTGTTCTGGGGTGATGAGGCGATTTGGGATGGCCACACCTCAGTCCACAATCCGATGATGGATGAGAAAGGCCGCGTCTGGTTCACGGCAAGAATACGCCGCGCCCCCAACCCGGCGAGTTGCAAGGCCGGATCGGATCTGGAATCGGCGCAGGTCGCACCGCTCGATCAATCCGGGCGTCAGCTTTCGGTCTATGATCCGAAGACGGACAAGTGGACGATGATCGATACCTGCTTCACCACGCATCATCTGTCTTTCGACAAGGACGATAAGTTGTGGTTAAGCGCTGCGCAGCCCTACAGTGGCGTGGTCGGCTGGCTGGACGTCAAAAAGTTCGATGCAACCGGCGACGAGATGAAGTCGCAGGGCTGGACGCCGACCGTGGCCAATGTCAGCGGCACGGGCAAACGCGAAGCCTTCGTGGCGATGGACAAGCCGATCGAGCCCGGCAAGGATAAATGGGTGAAGGATGCCTTCTATGGCGTCATGCCGAGCCCCAAGGGCGATGTCATCTGGGGCCAGGTGATGGGCCCGGGCTTCTCTCGCATCGGGCAAGCGAGCGCGCTGGTCCGCCTGATACCCGGTAGCGATCCAGCCAAGACGGCGATCTCTGAAATCTTCGTGCCGCCAGAGGGTGCGTTCGGCACCCGCGGCGTGGAAGTCGACTCCAAGGGCGTGGCGTGGACCGTGCTGTCCAGCGGACATATGGCAAGCTTCGACCGCTCCAAGTGCAAGGAGCCGCTCTCCGGCGAGGGTGCAGCGAGCGGAAAACAGTGCCTTGAAGGCTGGACACTGTACCGGATGCCTGGGCCTCAGTTCAAAGGAGTCGACGAAAAGGGCAGCGCCAACCACGCCTATTACATCTGGCTCGACCTCTACGATACGCTCGGCCTCGGCAAGGACGTGCCGATCGCCATGGCCAATGGCAGCGAGTCAATGCTCGCTCTGGTCAACGGCAAGTTTGTCGATCTTCGTATCCCCTACCCGCTCGGATTCTTCTCAAAGGGCGCCGATGGCCGCATCGACGATCCGAATGCCGGGTGGAAAGGCCGCGGGCTCTGGACCACGACGGGCACGCGCGCGTATTTCCACAGCGAGGGCGGGAAGGAAGCGATGCCGCGTGTGTTCAAGGTGCAGATGCGCCCGGATCCGCTGGCCGACTAGCTGCTCGCGCTTGCAGAAAATCTGCAGGCCGATTTCAACGTGACCTTAATTGCTTCGCTGCATCAAAACATGCAGCGAAGCAATTGCGTTTGAAAGGGGTTTAAGCGCGGCCATGCCTTACCGTCACACTCAGCCTGGCACCACGATTCTCGCGGTCTGCACGGCCATCGGCGTCGTTGGGGCCGTTATCGCGTGGCGAATAACCGGGCAGCAGGCGACGTTGATCGCCATGCTGATTGTTCTCACCGGGTTTTACATCGTCTTCCATTCGCTCACGGTCGAGGTCGAGGGGCGTGAAGTCAGATGGTATTTCGGTCCAGGGCTCTGGACCTACCGACTCGGGCTCGGCGAAATTCGTTCGGTGAGCGTCGTGCGCAACCAATGGCAGAACGGATTTGGCATCCGGAAAGCTCCCGGCCTTACTCTGTATAATGTGTCGGGTTTGGATGCCGTGGAGCTCAAACTGAAATCTGGCGAAATCCGTCGCATCGGCACGGATGATCCGAACGGACTTGCCGCCGCGCTCAACGCAGCGATGCGCAGACTTCAAGCATGATCTAAAAAGTCGCGCTCGCGATCAGCGCGCTGGAGCGATGACGATCTAAGATCTCATCGCGCCGGCGCTCGCGCCCTACTCGTCGCGGTAGACCTTCTCGCGCTTCTCGTGGCGCTCCTGCGCCTCGACCGACAGCGTCGCGATCGGCCTTGCTTCCAGCCGCTTCAGCGAGATCGGCTCACCGGTCTCCTCGCAATAGCCGTAGGTATTGTCCTCGATCCGCTGCAAGGCCGCATCGATCTTGGAGATCAGCTTGCGCTGGCGATCTCGAGCGCGCAGCTCGATCGCGCGGTCGGTTTCCGACGATGCGCGGTCCGCGAGATCGGGATGATTGACGTTCTCTTCCTGGAGCGTCTGCAAGGTGATCTTCGATTCCTTGAGGATCTCGTCCTTCCAGGCCAGCAGCTTGGCGCGGAAATAGTCGCGCTGCCGCTCGTTCATGAACGGCTCTTTTTCGGTCGGTCGATAGTTCTTCAACTTTTCCAAGGCCAGCCCGTCTTTCACCTGAAGGCCGCGTCCTTGCGGCACCGCACGAGGCAGGAGTTCCCTCGCGCGGCGCCTTATATAGCGGCGTCTTGCGACAGACAATATTGGCGTGGCCCGCCCGACCGCCTCGGCCAAGCCACTGCACAGGCAAATCGATCGGGTCTGGTTAATAGCCGACGGTAAAGCGTGCCCGGACGTGGGCCGGACGCTCGATTTCGTCGGCCATCGCAACTGCGAAGTCCTCGAACGAGATCCAGCTCTTGCCGACCGAATCGACCAGCAGCTGTTCCCCTCCCAGGCGGAACTTTCCGGTCCGGCTCCCGAAGTCGAACAGCGCCGATGGCGACAGAAAGGTCCAGTTCAGCCCCTTTTCGCGGCCCAAACGGTCTAGGAAGGCCGCGCCCTTCTCGGCCTCCGCCTTGTATTGCTGCGGGAAATTCGGCGTCGTCACCAGCCGCACGCCGGGGGCGACTTCGAGCGAGCCTGCGCCGCCCACCACGAGGTAGCGGGGCACGCCCGAATCCCTGGCCGCGCCGATCAGCGTTTCGGCGTCGCTGGCCAGGAAGTGGATGGAACTGATCGCGGCGTCGTGGCCCGCCCACAATCTGGCAAGCCCGGCACGGTCGTTGGCGTCGCCGGTAACTGCCGTGACATTGGGGAGTTTGGCGATCTTGTCCGGGTTCCGCGCGATTCCCGTGACGTGATGGCCGCGACGGGCGAGTTCGGCCGTGATGCAGGACCCGGCGCGCCCCGAGGCGCCGGCGATGGCGATCTTCATGCTTGTCTCCGATGTGCTATAGTTACCAACGGTGACTAGATAGCGTTTTGGAAGCTGGTGTTAAGAACGCACTTTGGGATCACCTGATTACGCCGGGGTAACTCCTCCTTATCCTCAAACGGCTTTTTCGGAGTTCGATTGCCATGAAAGCAAATGCCTATTCGGCTGATTGCCCAACGCGCCAGATTCTTGATCGCGTCGGCGACAAATGGGCGGTGCTGATCCTACTGCTGCTCCGCCATGAAGCTCTGCGCTTCAATCAGTTACGCCGCGACATTGAAGGCATTTCGCAAAAGATGCTCTCGCAGGTTCTCAAAAGCCTGGAGCGCGACGGCCTCGTCAGGCGCCACGCGATCGCGACCGTGCCGGTGACCGTGGAATATTCGATCACCCCGCTCGGCAAGACGCTCGCCGCCGCCGTCGATCCCCTGCGCGACTGGGCGGAGCGAAATCTGAAGGACGTATTGGCCGCGCAGCGCCGTTACGACGCGCAGCGCCATGCGAAGGCGGCGTGAGAAACTGAGCTAGTGCTGCCCGGCTTTCGCCAGTTCGACCTCGACGCGCAGTTCGATCTCGGCAAGCACGGCATCAAGGCCCGGATCGCCCGAGGAGGATTTGAGATTGGCGGCGGCATCGCGCAGCCGGCTGACCGTTGCGCCGTCCAGATTGCCTGACAACAGGCCCAGCTTGAGATCGTCGAGCACATCGAGCGCCCGCTTGCCGCGCTGCACCGAACGCTTGCGCCGTTCGACCGGATCATCCTCGATGCCCTGCAACGCCAGCAGCGCATCGATATTGGCCGTTGCCTTGGGAGCGATGGTGGCGCGCGTCTCGCCAGTGGAAGCTGCATCCTCCGGCAGCGAAAAACCGCCGGAGCTGGTGCGCCGGACGCCGGATGTCTGGGACCCCAGACTTGTGCCGTTTGGCCCTGTAATGCGCATGCCTAGAGCTCCGATTCCGAAGTTCGTTTGATATCGCGGCAACCTCTGATGCGAACTTCGGAATCAAAGGAGCTCTAGCAACCTGTTGGTTCCTCGTGCGGCTTTGAATTTGAAGTTCCTATGACGAAGTCGCCGCGATCCCTGATAGGAACTTCAAATTCGCCGCACGAGTCCCTTCGCCTTGATGACGCGCAGCATGGCTCTGCGTTGGTTAATGCAACGTAAATCACCCGGCAAAATCTGCCGCGGGGCGGCAGTTTCGGCTTTGCCGCAGCCATGGAAGCGGCCGCCTGCCTGCTGAACTCATCAGCAAAATCAATGCACTAGGTGGATGAAAAGCTCTGGCATGGCGCTCGCATAGTTAATGGGCGGATCGCTTCTTCATGGGAGTGTTGGGCGCATCCGAAAGTTCGAGAAGACCCTCAGCGGGGAGCAGAGGATGCCAGGCGTGTTTTGGAGAAGAGTGTTTCGACTGGGCTGCGCGGCGCTTGTGGCGCTGCAGGTCCATGTGACGCCGGCCGGCGCAACGTCGCGGATCAAGGATCTCGCGAATATCGAGGGCGTGCGGCAGAACCAGCTGGTCGGTTACGGCCTCGTCGTCGGCCTTGCCGGCACGGGCGACACCCTCAACAACATCCCCTTCACCAAGCAGTCACTACAAGCGATGCTCGAGCGCATGGGCGTCAACATCCGCGGCGCCACCATTCGCACCGGCAACGTCGCCGCCGTCATGGTCACCGGCAATCTGCCGCCGTTCGGAACCCAGGGAACGCGGATGGATGTGACGGTCTCCGCGCTTGGCGATGCCAAGAATCTGCAAGGCGGCACCCTCCTCGTGACTCCCCTGCTCGGCGCCGACGGCAACGTCTATGCGGTGGCGCAGGGCTCCGTCACCATCAACGGTTTTCAGGCCGAAGGCGCGGCCGCCAGCATCACCCGCGGCGTGCCTACGGTCGGCCGCATCGCCAACGGCGCCATCATCGAGCGCGAAATCGAATTCGCGCTCAACCGCCTGCCCAATGTGCGGCTCGCTTTGCGCAACGCCGATTTCACCACTGCCAAACGCATCGCCTCGGCGGTCAACGACTTTCTCGGCGCAAAGTCCGCCGAGCCGCTCGATCCCTCCACCGTGCAGCTTTCGATCCCGCCGGAGTTCAAGGGCAACGTCGTCGCCTTCCTGACCGAGATCGAGCAATTGCAGGTCGAGCCTGATCAAGGCGCCAAGATCATCATCGACGAGCGCTCTGGCATCATCGTGATGGGCCGCGACGTCCGCGTCGCCACCGTCGCGGTCGCGCAAGGCAACCTCACCGTCTCGATTTCGGAAAGCCCGCAGGTCAGCCAGCCGAACCCGCTCTCGCGCGGACGAACCGTGGTGACGCCGCGAACGAGCGTCGGCGTGACCGAAGAAGGCAAGAAATTCGCCGTCGTGAAAGACGGCGTCTCGCTCCAGCAACTCGTCGACGGCCTCAACGGGCTCGGCATCGGGCCACGCGACCTGATCGGCATCCTGCAGGCGATCAAGGCCGCCGGCGCGATCGAAGCCGACATCGAGGTGATGTGATGCAGGCAGCTCACGTCAACAACAGTCTCGCGGCGATCGGTAAAACCGTGATGCCCAGCTACCACAACCGCCCGGACTTCGACTTCGCCGCTGCGCTCAACAAGGTGGCGCCGCAGATGCAAGCCAAGGCACAAACGCAGGCGCAGAACTTCGAAGGCATGTTCATCAACTCGATGTTCTCGGAGATGGCCAATGGCGTGAAGGGCGAAGGCCCGTTCGGCTCTACCGTCGGCACCGGCATCTGGCGTTCCATGCAGATCGAACAATATTCCAAATCCTTCGCGAAGGCCGGCGGCGTCGGCATCGCCAAGCAAGTGTATCGCACGCTGATCATGCAGCAGGCCAAGGTCGGCGGTCAGATCCAGGGAAAACAGGCATGAACCAGCATCCCTCACGACAACCCGCTCCAGCGGCCAAGACAGCGCCGTCAACGGCGTCAACCCCGGCCGAGGCGCGCAAGCTCGCCGAAGAGCTGATGGATGTCATGAGCGACCTGCTCGGCATCATCGAACGCGAAACCGAGCTGGTGCGCGCCGGCAAGATTCGCGAGGCGATGGCGTTCGAGCCGCAGAAAGCGGAAACCTCGCGCCGTTATGTCACCGCCGTCACCCGCGTGAAGGCGAGCCACCAATATCTCGCCAAGGCAGCGCCCGATCTGCTGGCGACGCTGCGCCGTCACCACGATACGTTTCGCGCCCTGTTGCAGGTCAATCTCACCGTGCTTGCGACCGCGCATGCGGTATCCGAAAGCATCGTGCGTGGCGTCAACGCCGAGATTCAACGCCGCAACATTCCCAACACCTATGGCGCAAGCGGCCGCCGCGTGAATCCCACCGCGCGTCATCTCACGCCGCTGGCGGTCAGCCGCTCGCTGTAGCGGAGCCTGGCGGCTCCGTTGCCTCTATTATCGTGGAAATCCGAGCGCCGGCTGACGAAAACTGGAAGAAAAATGGCTCAGCGCCGCAGACAGCTCACGGCGCAAGCGAAAAATCAAACCAGCGCGTAGGCGGTAGCCGCCTGCGCCAGCGTCACGCCGTGGGCCGTCTGATTCCAGCCGAGCGCGGCGAGCGCAGTGACGTCGTTGCCGGTCAAGGGCTGGGTACTGCCTGAATAGGCGAAGCCGAACGGGTCAAGCCCCGTCGTGCCGTTGAAGTCGCCATAGTCCGCGGAGCCGGTCGAGGAATTGAAGCCGCCCAGGTTCGTGGTGCCGCCGTTAATCGAGAAGTAATCGAAATTGCCGGCCTGCTGCGTCAGGGAGCGGGTCGGCGTTCCCGACGAGGGGTTGCTGTTGTCGGTCGAGGTGTAGCGGAACAGATCGAGCGGCGTGTAGACATTCGCGCCGAAAGCGGCGCCGACCGACGACAGGCGGCCCATGACTTCGCTGAATTCGTGCTGGATCACGCCAATCGCGTCATATTTGCCTGAGGCTGCGGTCTCGTTGAACTCGAAGGAAAGCGCGCTCGACAGTCCGACATAGCCGTCGAGGTTGCTGCTCGCGCCGGTCAGGCCGAGCGCCTTGGCCTCCGCCGTCGTGGTCAAGAAGGTGCCGCCGCTGGTCGGATTGGTCCCTGGCAGGCTCGCCGCCGCGGTCGTCTGCACCGCCGAGTTGCCGGAATAGGCCTGAAGCGCGGACAATAGCGCGGCATAGCTGACCCCGCGCACAAAGCTTACGCTCTGCGCGGCGGCGCCCGACGACACCGGCGATCCATCCACCTCGCCGTACCCGACCTGGATGTTGACGGTCGTGTTGTTGCTGATGTTTGACGATAGCCCGGCTGCCGCAGCCACAACAGCGTTACGGAAGCCTGACGGCGCATTCGCCGTGCTCGAGCCCCAGGACAGGTTGAACTTCAGCCCGTTGGCGGCGCCGACCACCGTCGTGGTCGAAAGCTGCTGCGCGGTGAATGAGGAAATCTGTGCCACCGACAAATTGTTGGCCTGAGTGGCAAGCAGGGACGCCGTCTGCTGGGCGGTCAAACTGGCAAGATTTTGCGTCGAAAGTCCGCTGGCGCCACTGCCTAGGCTGCCGACCTGCGATGGATCGAGCGCAACCACCTGAACTTGTGACAACTGGTTCACTTGCGTCGTCGACAGATTGGCCAATCCGATGCCCAAGACCTGCAACTGGGCGGTCGTAAAATCGGTCACGTCAAGCGCGTTGATGTTGGCCTGGCTGAGCCCGTTGAGCTGCTGCGACGTCAGCGCCCTGGTTTGCGCCGAAGAGAAACCGCCGATCTGGCTCACCGACAGAGCGTTGAGATCTGCGACCGAAAGCGACTTGATCTGGCCGGCGCTGAGGCCCGCGATCGCCGCCTGTGAAAGTGCAGCGACGGCCGAGGTCGAAAGGTTCGCAATCTGCCCTTCTGTCAATTGGGCGACCGCGTCGCGCGTCAGGCCGGCGCTTTGCGTCGCGGTCAAGGCGGCGATCTGCGTGTTGGACAGTTCCCGCGGCTGGTAATAGGCGAGATTGCCGAAGGTTGCCGTGGTCAAACCTTGAAGCTGCGAAGTCGTCAGCTGACCAATGTCGAGGGATTGCAACGAGGACTGCGAGATGCCGTTGAGCTGGGTCGTTGTCAGCTCGCCGATCTGCGTCGGCGTCAGCGTATTGGGATGCGAGCTGATCAGCGCGTCAACCTGGGCGTTGGAGAGGTTGCTGATCGACGAACTGTCCAGGCTCTGGACCTGCGCCTTGGTTAGACTGGCGACATTCAGGGCGTTGAGATCCGCTTGCGGCAGGCCGTTGAGCTGGGTCGCCGTCAATTCCTGGATCTGACCAGTCGAAAGGCCACCGACCTCGGTGGTGGTGAGATTGGCGATCTGCGAGCCGGACAGCGTGAGGAAGGCCGAATAGGATATGGCGCTGATCTGCGAGGAACTGAACGCCTGGACTGCGGACGACGACAGCGCATTCAGTTGATCGCCATTAAGGCCGGAAATCTGAGCCGAGCTCAGCGACGCGACGTCGGCACTGGTCCACGACGAGACCGTGCTGGTCGATAGCGAGGCAATCTGGCTCGCTGAATATCCACTGACGGCCGCAGTCATAAAAGGTTACTCATATGCAACGCTGTGCGCAGCCGCCTTGACGTGCAGCTACACCACCACAACCGACAGTAACGGGGAAACGGTTAAGACCCGGTCACCAACCCTTAGGGATCGCACTGCCGCCCGGGAGCGCCGAAGCCTCCCTTTGGGAGACCGATATACCGTTGAATATCAACGCATTTTCCTAAAATTCTCGCGTTACCATCAGCGCGGGCTTAAGCGTGTTCTCTAACAATGCATTGAGACGTTGAGATCATAATTGCCGACGTTGAGGGGTTGGGATTTGACTCGAGGAGAGCCAGGAGGCTGCCATGAGTACGGATTTCAGCATCAGACCGGTGGGGGCGCCGGTTCCAGTGTCGTTACCGCCCGCCGCCAGCAACGCGGCGATCGGCGGCGTGCCTACGCAACTGCCGGCAAACCAAACCGTCACCGCATCAGATGCGAGCGTTACGAGCAACAACACTCAACAGAGCCCGAGTGATCTGTCGCGCCAGGCGTTCTTCGACACCGCTGCGGCTTCGATCGTCTTCCAGTCCGTCGATGCGCTGACCGGCCAGGTGGTCCAGCAATTTCCGGATGACGCGACGCTTCGCCGCCGTACCTATTTCCACTCGCTGGATGTCAAGGATTCGCGGACGCGACCACTCGCGACCGATTTGAGAGCATAAGACCACAAACGTAGTCAGTCGCCTGAACGAAACTCTCTCAGGCCCTGCCCGCGAGACCCGCCGCGATCTGACAGTTGATGTCGATCAGCGGCTTCAGCTTTTTCGGGTCCGGGTTCAACTGCATCTCGACCGTCTGATGCATGACGAAAACGCTGATGTTGGCGATGTTCTGACGAGTCTCGATCGTGTGCGGATTCTTGTCTTCTTCAGCGGCACTCATGAAGATCGCCCACAGACGACGATTGAACAGCAACGCCTTGTGCATCTTGGCGTCGGGACCATTCCAGTTCGTCTGCACGTCTCGCAGTTTCTTGGCCGCCGTCAGCAGCGCCTGCGCCTCTATCTCCCTCGCGTTGCCGGTTACTTGCGACGTGCGGGAATAGGCTTGGGCTGCTTGAGACATTCATCACTCCAACAGGGAACATGCAGTACGAGGGCCGCCGAAAACTGCCCAACTTTTATACGGTTGCTGCCTTTAAAATATGGTTAGCGGTAGCCGGAGAATGCTTCCGAAAAATTACGGATCAGGCAATCGCCCTGCCAGTCGGCAGCCGCATGATCAAAACAAAAACGGCGGGATTTCTCCCGCCGTTTGACGTTCCGTCGTTTGCTGTTCGATCAGCGGAGCAGCTGGAGCACGCTCTGCTGCGACTGGTTGGCAAGCGCGAGCGCCGAGACCGCGATCGACTGGCGGGTCGACAGCGCCTGGCTGTTGGCGGCTTCCTCGTTCGGATCGGCCAGCGTCAGGTTCGACGCGCCGGTCTGCAGCACGTTGATCAGGCTCTTGTTGAAGTCCTGACGGATCTGCACCACCGACAGGTTCGAGCCGAGGTTCGAGGCTTCGGAGCGGAGGAGAGACGAAGCGCCCTGCAGTGCCGTCAGCACCTTGTTGGTTGCGTTGTTGTCGATGAAGTCGGTGCCGACCACCAGATTGGAGAGGCCGAGGCCCGCAGCGTTGAAGTCCGCACCGGTGATGCTCAGCGTCGACTTGCCGGTCTCGTTGAACACCAGCTTCAGCGTGTCGCCGTTCAACAGGTTGATGCCGTTGAACGAGGAGTCCTGAGAGGTGGTGTTGATCTGCGACAGGATGTTGTTGTACTGCGAGATCAGGCCGGCGCGAGTGGCTTGAGCGGTGGGATCGGCAACCGGAGCCGAAGCCGACTTGCCGGCGAAGATGCCGGTCGAACCCGTGAGCGCACCGATCGTCGCCGAAGCGTTGTCGTTGCTGGTAATGATCGTCAGATTGCCGTTGGCGTCCAGCGTGGCCTGAAGGTTGTTGGAAGCCAGCGCCGAGTTCAACCCGTTGAGGTCCTTGATCTGACCGGCACCGGTGCCGAACGTGATCGAGGTCGCCGTACCGGTACCGACCGCCGGGATGTCCAGAACCGTGCCGACGGCGAGGTTCGAACTCGAGGATGTCGTGCGGGCGAGGCTCGTGGTCGCACTGCCGCTGCCGATGCCGAGTGCGCTAAGCAAGCTCGTGTTGCTCGAAGAGATGCTCAGATCGGCAGCTGTGCCGGTCGAGATCGAGATCGCACCACCTGTGACCGAAGCTGGCGTGGCGCCGGTCGCGGTGCCAATGGTGGCAACGCCGGCGGAGTTCGAGTCCGTCTTGACACCGGTGGCAAGGTCGATCGCGGTCAACAGATCACCAACGGAGCCTGTACCGCCGTTGAGGTAGACCGAGCTATCGCCATTGCCGTCGGTGACGATGTTGCCCGAAACGCCGGAGCCCGCAACCACCGAACCGGGAGCCGGCGGCGCACCGGTCTTGAAGGTGATGGTGTGGCCGTCAACCGTCAACGTGTCGCCGTTGGCGATTGTCGCGGTGATGGTGTCGGTGTTGGTGGCCTTCGTCAGCGAGGTCGCGGCGGTGATGGCAGCCGGCGTGGTCAGGTTGTTGTTGACGGGAACGCCGGTGTAGGTCGCAGCCGTGAAGGAGGACCCGCCGAACAGGTTCGCAGCAGTTGCACCCGCTCCGAGCGCGACCGAGAAGCTCGACTTGGTGGAGTAGCCGACCGTGGTCTGGAGGGCCTGGGTTGCAACCGACTGGGCGCTCTGAACCAGTTGCTCCAGCGAGGTGAGACCGGTGTTGGCAGCCTGGAGCACCTGAACGCCGTTGCCGATGCTGTCGAGCAGGCTGCTGATATCCGAAGCGCGGTTGTTGAGCCCCTGCGCCGTGAAGAAGTTGGTGGGGTTGTCGAGGGCCGTGTTGACCTTGTTGCCAGTGGCGAGGTCATTCTGGGTCGTCGCTAGCAGCGCGGCCGTCGACTGCAACGAGAGAAGATTTTGGCGGACTGCTGCCGAAAGAACGATACCGGACATTGTTGACCTTCCTATGCTGACAGCGGCCGATTCGGTCGCGGCCGGAACTACCTTTCTCCCTCACCATAGGGTCAGGGGTTTAAATTATGATTAACGGCGGCTTAAGCGAACTGGTTAACGAATGGTTACTGCGCACATCACTCTAAATAAGCGCGATTTCATTGGCCTTCTCAGCCCTCTCCGTCTCCTGAAAAACCCGTCCGACCAAACGAAAACGGCGGGGTTTCCCCCGCCGTTTGGCTTTTGATCGATTGCTTTCGCGGATCAGCGGAGCAGCTGGAGCACGCTCTGCTGCGACTGATTGGCGAGCGCGAGCGCGGAGACCGCGATCGACTGGCGGGTCGACAGCGCCTGGCTGTTGGCCGCTTCCTCGTTCGGATCGGCCAGCGTCAGGTTCGACGCACCGGTCTGCAGCA
>Ga0070741_10011413_pt1 | contig 16417 bp, 20 predicted proteins | sample Coa_R1_4_FD_66440 | JGI IMG/M metagenome (GOLD analysis project Ga0070741, IMG submission 66440) | Surface soil microbial communities from Centralia Pennsylvania, which are recovering from an underground coalmine fire - Coalmine... | ecosystem: Environmental > Terrestrial > Soil > Unclassified ...
AAAGCTCTCCATCGAAGAAGTGCGGTCCTTCTACGCGAATCAGTTTCCTGAGCTGACCACAGCGGCCATCAGCGGACCTGAAACGGTTGGCGACCGCCTGCGCTACCGCTTTGAGCGGGCTATTGGCGCTAAGGGCTAATCGGGATGGACAGCTGTGAAATGCAGCGATTGCTTCAGGAAATCCGTGAGTCCGAAGGATCGGCGACTGTCAGCCCTCTCGCGGAATTGATGCGGAGGTGGCTCGAATGTCAGGACGCACAAGCCGCAAGCGAGACCCTCGGGCGGGCACTTTCGGCGCAGGGACACGGAGACCCGCTCTGGCCCGGCCCGGGTATCTGGCCCGTGCCTCCGGGCTGATCAGTATTCCGAAATTACAGCCTAACCACGCCGGCGAGAAGATCGGGTTCGGGGCGTCGAGTCTTACGGCCTTGGCACAATCCCTGGTTGAGCTTGGGTTTGCGACACGCGCCGATTGGACGGATGCTGCGCATGTTCCTTCAAAACTGGTCGACCTAGCGCTCCACCGATTCCTCGCCGATCATGGCCAGGCGCTCATTGCCCAGCACTTCGAACTTGCTCTCACGCTTTCTGAGTCGATCATCGACAGCGCCTACGGTGAGCGAGAGCCAGCCGCATCGGACCAGCTTTTCTTTGTCCTCAACACCGAATCTTCATTTCCACTGTCTGTCGGACGCACGATCGAGGAGCTTGAATTGGTCGCGGCTCGATTGGGCGAGGCTTTCTATGATTCGCTCCGGCACTCCCTGTGCCGTTGGGTCCGCGTGTACGACGATTGGGACGCGCGCGAGCGCATTGAGCAGATCGAAGAGTGGGCGGAGGGCGAGGATGATCCCGATTCACATGAGATCCCGAAGCTAGAGCCTGACCTACCGGCATGCCTGCGCGGGCGCAAATTCGGCGAGCAAAGTAAGCCGTTGGGAACATTTCCTCTTCCCTCAGTTCCGCAGCTGAGGCGGATCGTCGAACTTGCGCTGGAACTCGAACGCGTGTCGAATTCGGTCGAGCGACCGAAGATTGATGAAGAGTTGCTCGACGGCGAGCGCAGCTGTCATTCGCTGGACTCTCCTTTGCCCGCGATTCTCGTCTACTTCCGTCCGGGTGACGCCGTCATGGCGTGCTTCGACAACGAATGTGAATTCTGGGGCCAGGAAACACCAGAGCCGAACCTCATTGTCCCGGTAAGGCCTGCCGATCGCGACAGCGTGCGACAGGGGTTAAGAGTTCTCGAAACCCTGCTGGGGGTTCTGGCGCTGACGATCGAAGTCAAGAAGTTGATTGAACCGGAGGAGGAAGCATGCGCTTCGGGATCGATGTCGGAAGGGAACTCGAACTGAAATTGTATCAGGCTGTGCTGGTCTATCGCAACGAACGACGCAGCCGGCACATGGCAACTGTGCACAACGTCATCCCGGGTCAGAGCGACGGGGCGCCGCTCCTCGGGGCCGGCCAATTGCTGACGACAGCAGTGTTGCGTGAGCTGACTAGGGCTTTGGGAAGTGCATGCCCGATCGAGGTCCTGCCTGAGCCTGTCGTCGCTCGAACTCCGGAGCTGCTCGCCTGGTGGACTCCGGCGACGATAAGACCCATGTTCTTCCGCGCTGGATCTGAGCTGAGCGAATTGTCAGGATGCCGGTTCCCTCATCCCGCTCTGCTTTTCGTCGTGTGCAACAGTGTGCTGTACGCACGTGCTCTCCGGGCAAACCAAAGACCGAGCGCGGAGACCGCGCTTTTCGCGGCCCCATATTGGAACGTGGGGAATGATGGCTCCGTCTGCGCCGGCACGATGCGTGCGCCAAAATCAACCAGTGTTGCGAGCATGACGGCTTGGGAACAGGCGTTTTTCCAAAGTGAATTTACTCACCCTGGCTTTGCGGGGCGGCTAACGAAGCGGAGGGGCGGCACCACAGCGCTGTGGAACAGCCTGGCGGACAAGCAGGAATTTCCCATAAAGACGCTACTCGAAACTGAGAGTCTCGGAGCATATCTCGAAGCCTTGGGGGTAAGGCAATGATTCACCGAATCGAGCCTCAGCTACTTGAGCGTCCGATTCGTGTGCTGGTTGTAGGTTGCGGTGGAAATGGGAGCGCCGTAGTCTCCGGGCTTCCTTATCTCCACCAGGCACTCGTTGCCTTTGGTCATCCCGGAGGACTCGCAGTCACTGTCATTGACCCGGACACGGTGAGTGAAACGAACTGTGTGCGTCAGCCGTTCTGCCGAACTGAGGTCGGCCTTCCGAAGGCCGTTGTCCTGGCTCACCGGATCAACACGTTCTGGGGACTGAACTGGCGGGGCATGCAAGCGGAAATCGAGCACGTGGCGAAGGGTTCGGAGGTGGATTTCGTTATTGGATGTGTTGACACACGAAGAGCCAGAAGAGCGATTGATCAGTGGGTGCGGAAATCGCGAGTCTTGTACTGGCTGGATCTAGGCAACAGCGCAGCGGCCGGGCAGTTCGTTCTGGGTCAGCCAAATAATGCGGTGAACCGCAAGAAGAAGTGCAGACTGCCGACCGTGGCGGAGGCCTATCCAGAGATTATCGACCCAGATAAAGAAGATGAGCGGCAGCCCGCCTGCAGCGCCGCGGAGGGCCTCACCCGCCAAGAGCCGTTTATCAATCAGAACCTCGCGTACGAGGCTCTTGCCATGCTCACACAACTGCTGCGTCATGGCTCGTTGACTTATCGGGGCGGATTCTGCAACCTGACGACCGGCCGAGTCGTGCCCTTGACTATTGGAAGGAGCAGAAGCAGTCGCAGCATCGCAGATTACGGATAGCGTCGCTACATGTTTATCACTTTGGTGCAGCTATTTCAGCTTTTCTTCCCCCGCTTAGCCCGCACTGAGGCAACTCGCGAACAATTCGCGCGAACGGCTAAATCACAGCGGAACTTACGCGGGAGTGCAGCTGTGGAGTTGCATTTAACGGCAGAATGCTACGCTTCTCTTAGCGCTGGGTGTTTAACCCTGCGCAGCCCTGCGGGCCTCGATCTCTTGCAGATGCTTGCGCAATCTGCTCAGGACTTCTTCCCGCTTCGAATCGCGAAGTTCATCTCTCAATTCTTCGAGCGCAAAATGGATCACGCACTTGGCAATGACACACCAATCGCTGTGGCCACATACGAGGAGCCGCTATAAGTGACAACATCGTTCACCACGTAAGTTGCGGCAGCGTCGAATGCATTGCGGAGCGTAAACCAACTCCGTTAGCCCCTGCCGAAGCAGCGGGATCGGGCACGCCTGCAGGCCCCTGTGGCCCCGCCTGACCGACTTGGACCTCCGGGGCCTTGCGAACCTATCGCCCGATTGGACCCGCCGGACCTTGCGGCCCAGCCGCACCCTGAACACCTCGGGCACCGATTGAGGACCAGCTACGCCATATGCCACTCAAAACTAGCTGTTTGCCGCGCCGTTGTTGAATGCTCAAACTGTATGAGCCTGGTTGCAGAGCCGGCAAACTGGCTGTGATGCTCGTATCCGAGCGTGTCGATGTGAGTGTTAGCTTCGTGCTGTTGAAAGCAACGGTCGGCAGCACTCCGCTCGGGCAGAATTCCGAGCCTGTGACGACAATCTGATTGGTTGAATAATCGATTGACGCACTGTTAATTGACGACCGTGGATGCACCCAAAGCGATTTTGCAGGCGCACACCAACCCCAATTAACCGGCGAGACGCTTTACTGCTTCCTCCTTGAGCAACTCACAATTACAAGAGCTAGAACTTGTAACCAAATCCAACAGAAATGATGGGGTACATCTTGAAGGCGCGGACATCATTGCTAAGTTTGTTTTGCTCGGCGACTATGTTCTGCTGGATAGCAGGGTTCGAAGCCGGCTGACAAACGCCATTTGAGTCGCAGAGATTTCCGCTGACGTTGAGCATGGCCTTCGGCGCACCCTGGAAAGCCAGCCCAATTTCAAATGGAATGCTGAAACGCTTACTGTCGCGGTGCACCAAATTTCCAAAACCGACCGTGATCATGGGCGCGACCTGATTGAACTTCGCTTTTCCCGTCACCCGCGCCGGATTATTTGGATCGCTCACGTAGTCCGTGCCGCCAAAAGTAACGCTCTGGTTTGGACCAAGGAAGGCGTTTGCCGTAACCGGATCTCCCAAAAATGCAAGCATTCCTGGGCTGATATGAAAACTGCGGGCCCACGGGAAAAAGTCATAGTGCGCCTCGATCGTGCGCATGCTGAGATGACCGCTGTAAGTCGCGCCATCTTTATCAAAGCTAGCGCTGTAACCCATCACATTGTAGCCTGCACGAAGATTGCTGCGATGAGTGACGCGCGTGGCGACTTCCGCTCCAACTCCAAGCATCGACGCCTTGACCGCGAAGGCGTATCTTCCGGAGTCGCTCCCACGTGTCGCAATTGTGGTTGCCGACTGTTCAACTGGTGGTTGACGGCTGGGATCAGCATCACCAGCGAACGCTAGGGTTGCGAATATCAAACTGCAAATCAGACTTGCGAAGTAACGCATATGTTTCCTCCCATTAAGTGGTCTACTTGTGACTACATAAATTCTGAGTACTGAGCTCTCTCAACCTTTAGCTGGGGAGCACTCAGTGGGCAAACAAGACGTCCATGTTCGGATTCGCCAGGAAACTCTTTGTGATGCCAGCGCTCCCGACATTCCCTGAGGCATCAACCGGCATAGCGACTAGGGTGCCGTTGGCTGAGCTGGGTTGATCCGTGAGTGCGACAAGGTACTTCCCGTCTTGAGTTATCGCGATAGACTGCGCGCCTAATAACTGATAAGTGTTTCCATCAGCTGCCTGATAGGGAAGGTTTGCGGGGCCGGAAACTACGACTGGACTTCCTGATCCATCAACCGTGATCGTAAAGAGTCCGGCGTTAGTGGCCACAATTGCATATTGACCACCAGGCGCGAATGCGATCGAGGCAACTGCGGGATTGCCTTGCAGAAAGACTTGAGTCCCCTGCGTCCAATTTCCATTGGAACTATTTAGAGTAAAGGCATTCAGCGAGCCATCCGAGCCGCCCTGCAACAAAATGCTCGAGTTGGAGCTAAAGGCGAGTGCGCCGCGACCTCCTATTATGGGCGGTGCAACGCTGAACCACCACGGCCCATAGAAGCTTACTGCATGAGGATTTGTGGTAGCGGTAACTCCCCACATCGCCAGCGATCCATCCGTGTCCCACTGTGCCATCCAGTTTCCATCTGGAGAGGCATTAACTGCCATGACCTGCGCCTGACCGGCACTTATCGTTTGTCCCTGAGCCATGTGCAGGCCACCGGTGAAGCATGTGGTAAACCAATCGGTCACCTGCGACATTTGGACGTTAGAGAAAGTGGAATCACTGAGCACAGCAGCAGATACCGGACTACCGAAGCCTGCAACGGACAAGTTGTCCACGATCTTTGGCGAAGTTGCGGCGTCATTCAAGGTCTGCAGGGACTGGCCGCTTGCAACGAGACCCTGCGAAAGGTCCGGTGACTCTGCTATTACGGTAACCGGTCCAGCGGCTTTAAGGTTTGTAACTAGAGGCGTGCTGAGAAGGTTCCCGAAATTGTCCTCGATGTGGACAATGGCCACACCCTGACCACCGTTGGGCAGCAGCACCGTTCCCTGCGCGTTAGCCGTAACTCCGCCTCCGCCACCTGGGCCACCTCCATTACTGTTTCCGCCAGTCGCATTGCCTGCACACCCCAACAAGCCCAATCCGATTGAACAAATAATTATTTGCGCAACTGCCGCGCGGAAATTTATTCTGCCCATTTTTCCTCTCCGATGGAACTTCCCGTTGGCGGGATAAGTACTTTGTTTCAATGTTCCAGTGGAATGGAAATTAGCAGCAGTCCCGGAAATCTGCGCGTCCCCCAAATGGGATATGCCGCGAAACGTTAGTAACGAAGAATGTACGCGCATCAAACCTGAGGAGCGATGTCGCTCTTTATCGTTCGTCGCTTAAGACGTTCGAGCCAGTGGAAATTTTCCACTAATTGGATTCGCGGAATTTCCTTCGATTGTTGCTGCACTTGAGCCAGGGCACCTAAAGTTGCATTACTTTCGTTACGGTGGGTGTCAGCCTCATCTCCTATTTGGGAGATGTGTTGTCCTTTGCGGCCACGCTAACTTCGACTAAGCACAGAGCAATACCTACAAAGGCAAAACTCTAAATTGCTCAAGTACTCAAGTCGGCATGGTTTCCAATGCCGTTGAGACAAAACGGGGAGATAAGGAAATGAAAAAGTTGATGCTAATGCTTGCACTCTTCTTGGGAGTTGCTGGTCTGGCGTATGCAGTTGTTCGATTACCGGTTTCTGGACTCGGCGTCGCCTACGGTCCCGACCGCGATACGGCGGATCAGCAAGCTGATCAGGATGCGCAGACCAACATGCAAAATCTGTGCGCCGGTGAGATTGTGTCTTCTCGAAAACTTGGCGATCGATGTACTGACAATATCGGTTCCGATGACAACCCGAAGTATATGTGCACGGTTAGTTATCAGGGCATGTGTCAAGTCGGCCAGTAACTCGTTCCCGCTACCTAGGTTCAGCGCGGCAGGAATAATCAGGAGGATCTATGAGAGTTAAAACCAGAATGGCATTGTTGGTACTTGCGGTTGTCGCTATGCGCTGGCACCCAACTGCAGAGGCTCAGGATGGCAATTGGGGAGCATGGAGGTCGACAGGTGTTGGCATTTCCATCCGCTTTGCCCGCGTGAACAATACAACAGTGACTTGGTCTTTTCGCAACGACACAAACCGTGTTTTGGAGTCTATGGATTTCGATTACAGCTTTGTCGATGCGGATACGAACATGCAAACTACGCAGCACGACCTTTTGCCATATGCCTTGCGTCCAGGCGGAGCAGTGGGTGGTTGGACGGCTTTCATGGCAAATACTCGGGGATCGGTGTCGGTTGCGATCAAGAATTATCAGTTCCGAAACTAAGCCCCGCGTACAAATGCAGCGACACTTCGGAGGACTACACCTACAAGTTGTGCCTGCGTGTGGACGTCGGCTTTGTCCATAGCAGATTTTACCTGGGTCCTGACAGTACCCACAGAGATGCCGCGTTTCGTCGCGAAGTCCTCGAGGGTTGCTCCTTCGGCCAAAGCGATCGCCAGTCGTGATTCCGCAGGAGTGAATCCGAATTGTCGCTGCAGTTTCACCGGATCCACGTACGAGGTCGTTGTCTGGCGACAGATCAGAAGGACAAGATCGCCGGAAGTGCCCACGAGCGAACGGTTGATGGGAACGGGCACTAGAACAACCACGCCAAGTCCATTGCGCATCTGCAAACGAACAAAACAAGGTTCGGCTTCAATACTGTGCAATGAGTCGGCGCCGATACGTACGGCCTCCCGCAAAGCTCGATCTTGATCGGGGAAATAAGCGGCAAGCTTCTGGTCGCAAATTTGCATCGGCGCGTTAGAGTCGGCAAGAAACTCCTGAGCGGCGCGATTGCGATCGTGAACGGTGCAATTCTGATCCACCAGAAACACTGCAACTGGGAACTGATCCAGAGCCACGCCGAGTGCATCGGCCCGCAGTTTGGCCGTAGTCAAGTGATCATGAAATTGCAAGCTTCGCCGCAAATGCGGCAGAAGTTTACGGAAGGTACGCACTTCGGAATCGGTAAAGGCCTCCCTGTCGATATACCGCCGTGCACTTATCAAAGAAATTCGCGCCAGGTCTTTAAAAAACACGCCCGTCATACCTGCGCCACGTTTCGCAGGTTTCCAAAAATCCTGATAGATCTCCGTCTCGCTGTATGCCTCAAAATCAAAATGATGGTCGTCAGCCAGAACTTGGCCGACAGAGAGCTTCTGGATTTCGTGATACCGCTCGGAAAGAGAATCTAACTTATTAAAGTAGGCGGCATAACTTTCCATCTGCCAAGGAGAAGTGCCGAAGCTTACGTCAACTATCGGTCCCTCAGAACAGGCGGTTTCACGATGCAGCAGTGTCGTTGACGCTGCGCCAATGGATATTGCGAGCTCCTCCATCACTTGCGGCCATAGTTCAGGGGTGTGAGCCGCCTGATAGATGTTTTCGATCAGCTGGTCCATGTCGGAGATGTGCGCAGCAATTCAGGCTGTGAAATAAGCGGATCGGAACGCGCGACCTGTAGCAAAATGTCGGCAAGTTCTCTGGGCATTGTCCACATGGGCTCATGCGCTGTGGGCAAAGAAAAATAAGCCCAGCCCTCTGTTTGAGCTTGTGCGGCTGCTCTTTCGTACGCGGAGCCACTGCTTGGATTTGTGCATTGAATGAAAGTCTTTGGTGTTGCTTCAAGAGCTCCAGTTGAGCAGCGGAATGTCTGCTCGAAAGTTCGCAGGGACTGCGGCTTTAATCTTTGTTCAAACCATGCGCAGTCTTCAGGACTGTTGATTCCGAGATATGGCAGGAGCATGTCGGGCGGGACTTCGACACGCCAACCGTCCATGGCGGTCTGGCGAAACAGATCCGCGACCGACTTATCGAGAAGGTCGAAATTGTTTTGTCCGTCGGAAGGAATCAAAGCGTCGAGATACACAAGCCGACGGACACGACTGCCTGCAAGTTCGCAAACGCCCGTTACGACCGTTCCGCCATAGCTGTGCCCGACCAAAACGACATCGCGCAGATCCTCAAAGGTCAAGAGATTTACAACGTCACGAACATGAGTTTCCAGTCCGATGTCAGCAGAAAGAAGGTGGGAGTGTTCGCCCAAGCCTGTGAGAGAAGGAGTGAAAACCTCGTGGCCCCCGTCAGCCAGAAGTTTCCGTACACGCTTCCAGCACCATCCACCTTGAAAAGCCCCATGGACCAGGACAAAAATCATTCAGACCGGACAAGCACTAGCGTATTGGCGTTATCGACCGAGACTTACTATACGGGTTAGCTTTAGGGCTGGATAGCTTTTTCTTGTGAGAGACGTACCTAAAGTTATATCCTCCACGCTGGTTCAGCGTTTGCCCCCTGCGAAAACCACAAGTTATCGGCTGAGCCTCAGTGATCACTTGAAAAGCGGCCAACGGTTATCACTTCAAAACCGGCCAACGGCAGTGCCGGGACTAAAGATGTTGTACCCTGGCGGCATCTCCTCAGGCAACTCTGAGAATCGATCAAGGCGCGATCCAGATCACAAACGTCAGTTGATCTTGCTCGAAGCGTCCCATCACTTCCCAGCATCCAAGCTTCGGGAAATTGACTCCCGACATGATAAAGGGAGGACCTTTGACGATCCCGTGCACAATCACGCCTCCGCTCACGCCAGAGACCGGATCACTCAGTAGCGGTGGCGCGATGGAATCCAGTCGCTTCCCTGTGGTCTTGAACTTCCCCCGAAGATCAGCATCGGCATCAAGTCCTTCTCGCCACCACATGATCTTCTGTCGAAATGTCGGATCTTGAGGCGTGTAGTGCGGCAGTCCGGCCCACGTGCCGTTGGTCGGCAGGGCAACCCACAATCGATCTGTCCCATACCAAAAATGATCCTTGCCCAGCGTCTTTGGATACTTGGATGGAGGAACAAATGGCCGATCACCCGGCTTTGTAATCGGGCAAGAATCCGGCACGAAAACTGGCTTGACAGCTACGGGTTTCTCCTGTGAGTTCGCACAGGTTAACGGGATCAATGTGCCAGACGCACACAGCAAGAGAAGCGATAACGATCGCAGAGGCGCCATACTCACCTCCCCTGTACCGCTATTTTCCAACAGCACGCGTTCCGTAACAAGATCGCGCTCCCTGGCGGCGAGATGTCACTGTTCTAATGCCGATTGACGTGGCGCAGGAAGCGGCGGACCGAGGGGTCGCGCTCCAGGCCGATCGCGATTTCATAAGCGTGGCGGGCTTCGTGACGTTCGCCCGTCTTGGCGAGCAGTTCTGCGTAAGCAGCCCAGTAGGGCTGGTATTCCGCAAGTCGCTCCTCCACATGTATCTGCCGCAAGCCTTCCAGAGCGGCTTTGGCGCCGCGCGCATTCGCTACCGCCAGAGCGCGGTTGACTGCCACCACTGGCGAGCCGGAGAGCGCCAGGAGCGCATCGTAAAGCTCGACGATCTGCACCCAGTTATCCTTTCCCGTGCGGCAGCGATAAACGTGGGCCGACTGTAACGCGCCTTCTAATTGATAGCGTCCGATTGAGCCGAGCGTACGGGCGCGCAGTAGCAGGGCTTCGGCCTCGCTGATCATCGTCTGGTTCCAGAGGGCAGGGTCCTGCTCTGCTAAAGGCACGTACTCGCCTTGCACATTGCGGCGTGCCAGCCGGCGGGCCTCCGCGTGAAGCATCAGGGCGAGCAGGCCCAGCGGCTCAGGTTGTTCCGGCAGCAGCTCGCACACGAGCCCGGCAAGAAAGAGTGCTTCGTCGGTAAGATCGCGACGAACGGGATCGGTTCCGCCGGGATCGCTCCATCCCTCGGCAAAGGCTGCGTAGATCGCCTCCAGGACAGCATCGAGGCGGCCTGGAAGTTGCTCTCGCTCGGGCACGTGGAATGGGATCGATGCTTGGCGGATCTTGTCCTTGGCGCGGACGAGCCTCTTGCCCATGGTAGCGGGAGCGATGAGAAATGCCGACGCGATTGTCTTGGCATCCAGCCCGAGCACCACCTGCAGCATCAGAGGCGCACGGATCTGGGCGTCAACGGCAGGGTGGGCGCAGACGAACATCAGCCCCAGCCTTCGGTCGGGAATCTCCGGTTCGCTCGCAGCAGCCTCGAGGCCTTCGGCCATCGGCCTAAGCCGCCCCGCCGAGACATCAGCCGTGTGCTGCCGCCGGACCGCATCAATCGCTCTTCGCCGGGCAACCGTGAGCAGCCAGGCCTCGGGGTTCGCCGGGCAGCCTTTCGTTAGCCATTCCACCAGTGCGGCAGCGAATGCTTCCGAAAGAGCATCTTCAGCGGCGGCCAGGTCCCGGGTGCGCGCTGAGAGAAATGCGACCAGCTTACCGTAGCTCCGCCGGGCAACTGCTTCAACGGTGCTCCGTGCCGGCGCTTCGTTTTCGTGGGAGGTCATCGACGACCCGCCAACTCCGTCAACTTGGCGGTCCATATCAAGCCGGTGCGGCCCACAGTGGACGTACCTCGACGACGCCGTGGCCAACAGCCGGACAACGGGCTGCCCAGGAGAGGGCGGCATCGAGATCGGGCACATCAATTATGTAATAGCCGCCCAACTGCTCTTTGGAGTCAGCATAGGGTCCGTCCAGCACCTGAGTCTTTCCGCTGGTGAGGCGCAAGGTCGTGGCCGACGAGCTAGGCTGCAACCGGGTGGTGCCCTTGAGGACAGCGGCCTTGGTTAGCGCTTCAGTGTACGCCATGTAGGCGGCCATCCCCTGTTCCTGCTCCGCCTTCGTCAGCTTGGACCAGCCGGCCTCATTCACGTAGAGCAGCAAGAGATATTGCATTGGGAATCCTCCTTCAAGAGTTCGAAGCGGTATCGTTCCGCCAACGGAATGACTTTCGAAAAGCCAGCAACTTGGAAATACGGGGCCAGTGGCTGAGAACGAGTGATATAAGGAGCATCTTTAGGAACCAGTCCCCGGCATGGATCAGGCTGAGTGTCCAGGGTTTGTTATCCCACAAGCTGGACCCAACAAGCATCTGTACCGGAAAGCCCAGCCATACCAAGAACCCAAGACTCACGGCGCCTTTCCAGTCGGCAATCCCCAGGCCACTGACAAAACGAGCGATCACATAAACCACGACAAGCTCCCGAACCGGATCGACCAGCATTTTCCATGTCGGCATGGTTGTATCGGCCGCGCCGGGATGTTCCGCACTGCGCAGTTCCATCCACTGCTTGCCGAACACGAACGGACTGTACCAAATCGTGCTGACCAGTCGCTGCCAGACAGGCCACCACGATGGCCCAGTAGTTTACCTTCGAAATGTTATGGTCCACTGGATACCTCCTTGTTAAAGGACGGCGGTTTTGTGCCGTCACCACGCCGTCACTACCATGACGTTCGAAGTCTTGCTATTTGGACAGTGCGTGGCGAGCTTGGGCGGCTTCCGGTTTGCCGGCGACTCAGGGCACAATTGATCAGCATGAGAGAGGCAACCAGCCGCCTGACAGGGGTAGCCATGGAATATGAGCTGATGCCGCGCATCGTGCTGGAGAAACCCCCTGCTGGCGTGGACTTCGGTCTGCAGAAAGGCCGGGGCAGCGAGTACGAAGTCATCCAACGGCAGAAATCCACGACGACGGACCTTCAGTTCGATTTCACGGTGCACGCAAGAGTTGGTCGCAAAGGTGGGGCGCCAGACTTCCTTGGTGCACTCGTGCAAGGTCCGCCCGCAGAACGATTTGTTTATGTCGACATAGGCACATACGCAGGGCAAAGGGGCTCGCCGTGGAACCGCCGCCTGAAAGTGCCGCTGAGCGGCATTACCTGGAGTCTGATCAGGAAGGCATCCGCGGATTCCGGCGCAGTTCTTGAAGTCCGGGTGGAAGCGGCGGGAAGGGGCGACGGACCAAACTGCGGAACAGCAGAGACGCTTAATGGATGGACTCTGGTCCGATCGGGGTCCAGGTGACTCACGGCCGATCAGCCACCGCTTCTTGACCATATTCGATGAATAGCTGGCTTCCTTCTCCGGCATGTGTGCGGAAAGCGTGCTTCTGTGCTGCCACCGGGACACTTCTTATGGAAATTGCTACCCTTGAAACAGTACAGCAACCCTGGGGCCTCGTCAGCGATGTCGGTCCTTTGGAGTTCGCAAGCACCGTGTATGGCGCTCGCTTCAATTTTGTATCCGGAAGTCCTGGATATGTCGGTGATATTTACATTTTGCAGGGTGATTTCGCTAACGGAAGTCCAGCCGCTGGTTTTGCGCCGAGATCATGACGGTCATTTGACCGTTTGCTAAAGCGGCCAGTTGAACCGAATACGAGAGCCTAAAGCGGACTTACGAACTCAGTTCGTGTTTGTTGCTGGAACCCTTGCGAATGAAAGCGTCTGTTTGCTCATCTGCTCCCATTCGTTATAGCTCGCCTGATAGACAAGATTGTTTCCGTCGACTCCAAGCAGGATTCCGACTCGGGACTGGTTCAAAGGTGCTACAGTTCCGGGGACAGGAATCCACTCACCTATTCCGCCGTTTGAGAGCTTTAATTGGTACAATCCGATACTCATGTCACCGCTCTTTTTTATGGTAGCGTAGACTGCACCTGTTTCAGCTAACGCAATGCCAGTGATCTGGGCTTCGCTTTTTTCGAAAGCAGGCAGTTTCCAGTAGGACACCTTCTTCGCGCGGTAATCATACGTAATCCATTCATCATCATCTCCGGTATAAATAGCTACTTCCCGTGAGTTGCATCGGATTTCGGTACCACCACCCGGATAGACACTGGAAGGCAGTTGCAAGGTCGAGCGAGGAATCAATGTCTCTCTAACTTTATGATCAAAATTGAGGTGCCTAAGTAATGCGTAGTCTTCATGGCTGTGACCTTCATCCACCTCTCTATCAAACCCAACTGCCCAGATTGACCCGTCGGGAGCAGCGCATATGCGCTTCGGGACAAATGGATTTGTCCTTAGCAGTCCATCGAGCTTGCCAGAGCCATTCACCGTCGCAATGAAGTAAGCGACAGCACCTTTGTCATCCATGGCGCCTCCCGACACGATGATTTGTCGCTCTTCAGTGATAGCAGCGCCATTGATGATGACCTCCTTAGAGCCGTCGGGCCAAACAGTCGCCGTCCCCACTTCCGATCCATCGCGATCATAAATCGTCACGGCGGGTTGATCGGGAGAGGCATCATGCTGAAACGTCACCAGATAATCCTTGTTCCAGTATCGAGCCTCGCCCTCCCGAGGTCCCGGAAGGTCGACCCGCTTGTTGGGCGCAGCCAGTCTAACCTGCAAGGGCGCAGCAGAGATAGGATTAGTCACAGCAACGCCCATCAGGAGAATGCACTTACTCATAACAGACATGGAATAGCTCCTTCGAAAAAAGGCGGGATCGCTATTGGCCTAGCATACCTCGTAATTCGTGCAGCAGGCCGCCGTCCAGCAGCAAACCGTGCCAGCGGTATTCGGACAATAATAATCCTGCCTGCCGCTCCAATACGACTGGGTAAAGTCATAGTGCCAATTTTCAATCGTGCAGTACGAGCCCCCCTGGCATCCGTTCACAGTGACACAGACTACGTAATGGTCGTCGCATGGATGACCACCCGGGCATGAAATTTGAGGGTTAATCTTCATTCGAAACGCGTCGAGATCGTCGTTCAAGGCAAGCGTGCCAGCACTTGACTGCCGATAACGTGCAAACTGACTGACCGGCAACCCTGAAAAGAGCGAAGCTAGGGGCGAACCTGATGAATCGAAGATGGGAATTTGGCGCTGTGCAAACGCGTCTCTTATCACGAGTAACGAGAAGATCGTTCCTGTAAAGGCTCGGCTTCATTCCTTTCGGGGCCATAGCAGGAGCGTGCGCATTGGCGAGAAGGGCCCTCGCGGCAGCAGGGGGCGGTACTGAGGGAGACGTGTTCATTGCAGGAACGACGGTGCTGCCATTTGGCGTGGTTCTTCTGATCACGGGAATCGTCGGTTTTTCGAACTTCGGGATTATTGCTATCGCGGCAGCCTTCGCAAACGCCTACGCAATCTTGATCCTCTTTGCCGGATGCACTCGCATATCGGGGATCTCGGAGCAACGTGCCGCACCAGCAGTGCCGGTCATTGTTCTGCTCGCAGCATGGATTTCGAAGGTTCTGTTCAGCACGATGTTTTAGGTTGGCAACGGGCTTGAGTCCTCAACTGTGGTGGTTGGCCCTTGGTGTTCGAGTCAGGTGCGGAGTGCGATTATGAAATGTCCTAAATGCAATACCGAAGTGACAGGGAAGTTCTGCCGCAGCTGCGGTAGTCCGGTGCCCACATCGCTCCAAACAACTGGTCTTGCCAGCGTCTGTCCGGCTTGCGGCACAAGCATGCGGGTGGGCGCAAAATTCTGCTCGCAGTGCGCCGCACCACTCGTCCGCTCAGTGCCGGGACCAGTGCAGATTGCTGAAAGGTGCCAACACTGCGGTGAAACGTTGAAGCTAGGCGCCAAGTTCTGCAAATCCTGCGGCAACCAGGTTTCACGAGCCATTAGCGCTTCTGCTGCGAGTCGTGGCCTAACTACCGTGCCGCCACACGATGAGGCACCACCCTCTAGGCCGGGTGCGCCTGTGCCGTCAACAGCATCTCCCGTGCCGGTCGCTGTGATGGAACCAGAGCGTGAAATCCGACCTATGATGGCGGTGCAGCAGCCGGTGACTATGTCGGTTCCGCCTGCCCGAGTCATCAGGGAGCCGCAAACCGCGACGGTAACCGATGAGAAATCTGCCGCAAACAAGCCGGGTGTCTGGGCTCACAAGAGGTTTGTGCTAAGTGCGGTAGCCGTTCTTATTGTTGTTGGCGCAGGATTGACTTACTGGTTCGCTCTGCGAAAGCCTGCGGTACACAATGCTCCGATTATCGAAGGGCCAGTAGCTCCACAGCCTGCCACCACTGCCCAGAGTTCAACAACCGAACCGCAGACGGCGGCCCAGTCTGCACAGCCAACCCAAACCGAACATCAAGAAGCGGGCGGTGAGACACAGAACGTCACTACTGCCACCACCTCCAGCGCTCCAGCGACCTCTAGCCCTGCGAGGCCTGCTCGAAGCACACCACGACCAACTCAGGCACAGGTGTCTCAGCCCTACGAGCAGGCTCATCAGAATGCGGAGCAAGCTTTCTACGCATCGCGTTATCTTGAGCCAGCAGAAGATAGCGCGTTGTTCTGGGCGCGAAAGGCGAAGTCGCTGGGCGACCCCGCAGCGGACAATATCGAGCAACAGGTTTTCGATAAGCAGATTGCGGCAGTGCTAGGGGCAATTCAGGCGCACGACTACAGTGGTGCACGCGCCCAAGTTTCACAGCTCACACGCTACTTTCCAGGTCGCCCCGAACTTCAGCAGATTCCCAGCACGATTCAGCAAGAAGAGCAGAGGTACAACCAACAGCTAGAACAACAACGAAGGCAGGCAGAGCTGGAGGCTCAGACAAAACACTTTCAATTTCGTCATCGCCATGTAACCGCGTTCGCCGTTAACAGCAATAGCGCGGTTTCTTTTTGTACCGGAACGCTAACGGCCACGCCCGATGGAACTGTCCGTTACGACTGTTCAAGCAGCAACGATCCGCAAGGTCGTTGTGATCACGTGACGTTTTCTCCCGGATCTCTCAAGGAAGCCAAAATGAAAGGGGACGGTTCGTTGCATTTGGCCAGCCGTCAATCTGGGAATTTCGATTTCTACGGGGACGCCAACAGCGTGCAACAGGCGCTTTCCGTGATTAGTCCGCTGGTGAAGAGGTGACCCTCATTGCCTCGTTTTACGAGCGCACTGGCACCTCGATGTTTGCCGACGCCCACATTTTTCGATGTGCGGGCCAGGAAGCTCGTCACCAA
>Ga0070741_10011414_pt1 | contig 16416 bp, 17 predicted proteins | sample Coa_R1_4_FD_66440 | JGI IMG/M metagenome (GOLD analysis project Ga0070741, IMG submission 66440) | Surface soil microbial communities from Centralia Pennsylvania, which are recovering from an underground coalmine fire - Coalmine... | ecosystem: Environmental > Terrestrial > Soil > Unclassified ...
TTATCGAGGTCGTTGTGCTTGCCGCCGGCGCGGACGCATTTCTGCGCCGTCACGGCGCGCGAATAGGGCCGCTTCTCCAGCCCGGTGAACACGTTCTTGAACTGCACCATGCCGGCATTGGTGAACATCAGCGTGGGGTCGTTGCGCGGTACCAGTGCGGACGACGCAACCGCCTGGTGGCCGTTGCGGACAAAGAAATCGATGAAACTCTTGCGGATATCGTTGACGCCGCTCATTTCGGACCGTGCGAATCCCTGTTGCAGTCGGGGCTAAATCCCCGTCCGGCTTCATGTTTTCAGTCAGCTATTTAGCGGTGGGGTCGCATTAAGTCTAGGAAGGGGCGCGGCCGGATCCCGGCGCCGGTCACTGGCAGACAGAGCCCATCCTATAGCCACAAAACGCCTTCGCCCCCGTCCTCGGTGGCGGCCGCTTTACGCAGCCGGGTGCCGACGGGGGCGAATGCCTGACGCATCACAGATACGCGTCACCGGAATGGTGCAGCGGATAACGCAGGCGCCGCCGCCTCGCCTTACTTACTCCTGCTTACTCCCCTTGGGCCCGAACGGCCCGCATTTCCTTTACGTTTCACCTTCGAGGCTTTGGCCTTCACGGGCGCAGTCTTGGGTTTTCTCCTGGCACGTGTACTCCTGACTTTGCCTCTCGCAACTCCGGCCTTTCGTGATTCAGCGGCCTCTGGCTCCGCGATCGGCGCAACGACGGCTACGATTTCAGTGCGGGTCGGCGCGGGCGAAACAGGCGCTTCCGGCTGGATCACCTGCCCCGGCCCTTCGCTCGCGAAGACAACGCCTTGTTCGCGAAGGCCGGTCCGGATGGAAGCGTGGCGACAGCACCATCCGGCAGCCCATCATCCTTTCAAGCTTCTGCCGCTTCGTCGTCCTCGTCCTTACCCTCGCCTTCGCCAGCCATGATTGCTTCGGCTATGAGCCCGGCATTCTGGCGCACCGCCGCTTCAATCTTGTTTGCGATGTCAGGATTCTCTTTCAGGAACTGCTTGGCGTTCTCACGGCCTTGCCCGATTCGCTGGCTGTCATAGGAGAACCAGGCACCGGATTTTTCGACCACGCCGGCTTTAACCCCGAGATCGATCAATTCGCCGGTCTTCGATATGCCCTCGCCGTACATGATATCGAACTCGACCTGCTTGAACGGAGGCGCCAGCTTGTTCTTCACCACCTTCACGCGGGTCTGGTTGCCGACCACCTCGTCGCGCTCCTTGATTGCGCCGATGCGGCGGATATCGAGACGTACGGACGCATAGAATTTCAAAGCGTTGCCACCCGACGTCGTCTCAGGCGAACCGTACATCACGCCGATCTTCATGCGGATCTGGTTGATGAAAATCACCATCGTCCGCGAGCGCGAAATAGAGGACGTCAGCTTGCGCAAGGCCTGGCTCATCAGGCGCGCTTGTGAACCCGGTTGTACCTCGCCGATCTCGCCTTCAAGCTCGGCCCGCGGCACGAGGGCGGCGACGGAATCGACCACCAGCACGTCGATTGCGCCGGAGCGTACAAGCGTATCGGCGATCTCAAGCGCCTGCTCGCCAGCATCAGGCTGAGAAATCAGCAAATCGTCGACGTTCACGCCAAGCTTGCGCGCATAGATTGGATCGAGTGCATGTTCCGCGTCGACAAAAGCACAGATGCCGCCCTTTTTCTGCGCCTCCGCAATCGTGTGCAGCGCAAGCGTGGTCTTGCCAGACGATTCCGGGCCATAGATTTCGACCACTCGTCCCCGCGGCAGCCCGCCGATGCCGAGGGCGATATCGAGCCCCAAGGAGCCCGAAGAAATGGCCTCGATATCCATGGCCTTGTCGTTCTTGCCAAGCTTCATGACCGAGCCCTTGCCGAACTGACGCTCGATCTGGCTCAGCGCAGCTGACAGGGCCTTCGATTTGTCCATGGATGATCCTTCAACGAGACGCAGGGCAGGCTGACTCATGATGACGTGCTCCTTATGGCGGGGATTCGACCCCCCGACAACGCGGCCCCTGCCGCGCTGGCGGAATCGAACTGAAGGTGCACACCGTACACTATTTGTTCTTCGTTCGCAATATGTTCACATCCTAAAAAGTGTAGCTGCTAAAAAATCAATTAAAAGGAGAATTGGCCCAGGCGCAAGGATTTATCGTCCGCCAAGGTTTAATTGACCTACCTCAACGGCCGCAACGTCGGATTGTGGCACCTGTTCGTCCATGTCCGACGACGCCAAAGTGGCTGCCCGCCTGCTCACCCATGCTCTGATGTGCGAAGAAGTTGCCGCCACGAGCTGGAACGAAGATATCGCGATCGAACTCGAAAAACTGGCCGGTGACTGCCGGAAAGCCGCAGCGGAAATAATCAGAAGCTCGCCCGGCCCATCCGGCGCAAACGTCTCCACCTTCTCGGCACCCGCCATATCAAACCGGAATGCCGCCGGGCGTGTTACTGTGCGGGCCCTCGACAAGGCGGTGATTGATGATTGGAAAGCGAATTTATCTTCACGAGGAGACCTGGCAAGAACTTCGAGTGCTCATGGCGGAGAGCATGAAATCGTTTCAGGAGCTCGCCGACGAAACCTTCAATGACCTTCTGAAAAAATACGGCCGACCCGCCAGCTTGAAAGAGGCGCTGCGAAAGAGCGCCGGTATGAGCGCCAAGATCATTCCGCTCAAGAACCGGCGCCGCACCGGCAAAGGCAAAGGATGAACCGGCAATGAAGCGCATAAGTCGTTGCAAAGCACCGGACGCGACATCATAGTCTCCGCAAAGAACGACAAGCTTATGCGACGAGTCCAAGCCGACCGGTTGGCGATCACAAGCCCGAATTTCATTGCTTTGCCGTCACGGCCGCCGCGACCGCTGATGTTCCTCCGTAACCAGACCATGCGAAGGCCACGATGAATGAGGCGGCCGTTTACCGCCCAATTTCCGGGCTTTTTTCATGGCCGCGCGGAATACCGGCAAAAGAACTCCAAAATCACTCAGATTCCCACGTGCGCCAGTGCGTCGGGTGCACGTCAATACGTTCCTTTGTCTGGGTCTTTATCCACCCACCCGCAACACGCCGGCAGGGAAACACCAGCACGTGCGTGCCGTCCTCGTCGATCACCGCGAGTTCCAGATCGCGCTCGAACGGTGCATTGGATATGGATTGCCACATTTAAAAAGTGTGAGCCGCATTTCCGATTCCGCCTTGATTTCGATCAATGCCGCGTCCGGAAAAATCGGTGCAGCGCAAGAACCCGACGCTGAATACAGCTATCAAGGGCTTTTTTGATCTCCCTCAAAACCTTGTCTCAACCATGGCGGTAAGTGTGTGCCGTACGCGCCGGATGCGAGTACTCACATGGACGAGAGAATGAAAAGAGATCTGAAGTCTGTCGTGATCAAGCGCTCGATCATTCTCGACGGGCACAAGACAAGTGTCTCGCTTGAAAACGAATTCTGGGATGGATTGCGCGAAATCGTCGACGCGAAAAAGACCACCGTGTCAATTCTGGTCGGTCAAATCGATCGAGAAAGAGACAATTGCAATCTTTCATCTGCCATTCGCATCTACGTCTTCAATTATTTCCGTCACCGCGGCGGTAACTAGGAAGCGGCGTCCCACAGATTCGTCCCCGCCTCTGAAAACGCAGCCGTTGCGCCGTCCGCGGGGCATCAACTTTTGGTTGCTTTTTTGCGTCGCAATAGACTATATTGCAGCGCAGTAGGTCGGAATGCCGCGGGGCCGGGGCGCGGCGGAGCGGAGCGTCATGTTCGAGTTCTTGAGAAAGTGTACGGCAATCCCGGCGGTGAAATACACGATCATTGGTGTTGCGAGCTTCCTGTGGCTGGTCGGGTTCGCGGACCAACTCCCTGACATCACCCAGACAGCGAAATACGTTGGTATCTCGCTCCTGATGCTGGCCGTTGCAGCGACAGCCTGACCGGCTACACGCCCAGGTAACGGTGCAGGATTTCCGGCTGCGCCCGCATCCCGCGCGCCGATCCTTCGTGCGCCATATGACCGTTATCGACGATATAAACGCGGCTCGCGAGCGTGAGTGTCGCCGCAAGGTTCTGTTCCACCAGCAACGCGCGCGCAAATGCCAGCATTTGCGGTTCGCCGCCTGAAGGATCGGTACCGCGGCTTCCCCGCCGCTCTTTCACTCGCGGAAACATCTCGACGATGCGTGCAAGCGGCCACCGGTTCTCTGCCATGAGGCCGGCCAACATCAGATTCCCCTCGACACTCAGACTGCCAAAGATGCGTCGATCCTCTTGCATCGGCTGGATGCCTCTGCGGGCGATGGCATGGCTCTTCTCACCCGCAATCTCGATGCCGTCGAATACGCGGTCGGTTGCACGGTGACGCGCCGGCATGCCGGCAATCGATGGCTGACGCGTAACCTTCAGGGCCGAGATCTTCCGTTCATCTCCCGCGCGTGGGCAAGCGTTTTCGACGGCTTTTGCTTTTTCTCCGCGCCCGTTATGAGGACGAAGAAACCCTCGATGCCGCGGATCAATCCACGGCGGAGAAACAGAGGGGCAGCACGAGATCATTGCCGACCGCGAATGACATTTCGGTCAATGCCACGTTCGTCGATGCAGCAGAATTTCCAGTCAGGCGCATGGCTCACGCAAACGAGGCAACGTCGCAGATGCGCGAACGGCCGCGGAATTCGGAATATGCGAGGTTGATTGCAGGATTGATTTTTTAAATTGTGAGCATGCGTTGAAAAACGCGACTTTCTCAGGTTTGCACTGACCGATTCGCACGAATAGTGTGGCTGGCGCAAAAATCGCAATGCCATGTAGGATTTTGCCAATGCTGGACAAGCTGGAATTCATGATCGCACTCTCGCGGGAACGACATTTCGGTCGTGCCGCAGAAAGGTGCGGAGTGGCCCAGCCCACTCTCTCACTTGGCATCCAGAGTCTGGAACAGGCTCTGAACGTTCCACTGGTGAAGCGAGCTTCGCGTTTTCAAGGTTTTACCCAGGAAGGAGAGCGGGTTCTGATGTGGGCGCATCGCCTGGTCGGCGATGTCAACGCGATGCGTCAAGACATTCTTGGTCTCAAGACAGACGGGCACGCACACTTGCGAATAGCCGCCCTTCCTTCTGCTATGCCGCTCGTAGCAAAGCTCACAGTCCCTCTGCAGCGCCGTCATCCAAATGCGCGATTTACGGTTCTCGGCCGCACCTCGTCGGAACTTCTCACCATGCTGCGGCAGCGTGAGATCGATGCCGGAATGACCTATCTGAGCAATGAGCCGATCGGCGACGTCGAAGCAATTCCGATTTACCGGGAGAAATATCTTTTGGTGACGGCCGACCCGTATGGAGATCCGGATCGCGTCACGTGGTCCCAGGCCGCCGAGAAACCTTTGTGTCTCCTTTGTCGCGACATGCAAAGCAGACGTATCATTGACAGCATATTTCGCCATGTCGGCATCGAACCGACACCAGTATTGGAAACCGACTCGTTAAGCGCGTTGATGGCGCATGTGCGCGTCGGCCGATGGGCGAGCATCGTTCCAAATTCGGCACTCGAAACGGTTGAGCTGACGGAACCGCTACGAGCCGTTCCGATCGTCGAGCCGGACGTCTACCATACGGTCGGGCTTGTCGTTTCAGACCGTTATCCGATCCAACCCGCGGTTACGGCGCTCGTTGAGGAAGCACGCGCACGCGCTATCCAGGGATCTTTGCCTGTCGCCTGAGCGTGTACCGGTCCGAAGGTCATCGACTTCTTGACCCGGGGCTAACCAGGGAGTGTTCCACTGCTCCCGCGACAATCTACGGTAGTTCCGAACCTTGCCTTACGTGCGACGTAAGGCATTGAATCTTCTTGGTAAACAAACAAGTGTTGCCGGATTGCAGCAGCCGATTGGCATTCTCCTACCGTCCAACGAGAAATGCCTGTGCGGCCATTGGCGGCCACCGTTAAGGGAATACACTTGATCATTCTTCAGGGCTGTGGGGGTCCAATGGTCAAGCAGGTTCGCTCTCGACGGGCGTCTTTGACGCTCCTCGATATTGCTGCCGGCATCGTCGTGGCGGCAGGTGCTGCTGCATCCGCAAGCGCCCAAAACGCACCTGCGTTTAACTGGACCGGTTTCTACGTCGGCGGTCACGCAGGCTATCGCTGGGCCGATGCGGATTTAACCACGCTGCCCTACATCTTCACGCCGCCGAGCGGATCCGTCACCATCCCTGGACGGAGCGAGAACTACAATCTCAACGGCGGCATTGCCGGCGTTCATGCGGGCTACAATTACATGGTGGCCCCGCAGTGGTTGGTCGGGGTGGAAGGCGACTGGACCTGGGGCCATTCAAGCGACGCTTTGGTCACGACATTAACCGGCATCGATAGCAGCGGTGACGGCTTTACCCTGCGCAGGAATTCTGAAGTCACTTTGACCTGGCAGGCGAGCCTTCGCGGTCGTGTGGGATTCGTGACTGGTCCATGGCTCCTTTACGGCACCGGCGGTGTGGCGTTTACCCGCCTTAAGTGGTCCGAAAGCACCGTCCTCAACACCATTGGCCCGGTAACCGTCTCGGCCACCGCTTGGTCGGACGCAAAGACCTTGACCGGCTGGGCGGCCGGCGCCGGTGTTGAATACATGTTCGCATCAAACTGGATCGGGAGAGTCGAATATCTCTATGAGAGCTTCGGCGATTTCACTGTTCCGACCGGTCTCGTTCCGGCCGGATCGTCCGCACGACCGGGCAATCTCGATCTGTCAGCCGTCCAGAAGATCCGCTTCGGCATCAGTTACAAGTTCGGACCTTAATCACAACACGTCGCGTTTCAGCATCGGCCCGCCATCCGGCGGGCCAAATTTTTTGCGTGCGTTCGCCGCTAGGCTCGATGACGCGGCACGAGAGAAAGGAAATCCTCGAACTTGCCCGAAGCCGAGCGGGGAATGTCGTCGACGGCAACGGCGCGCACGTTCAAACTCGGATCGATCGCCTCACGCAGGTAAGCCTGCAGTCCCTCTTCGTCCGCCTTTGCGTCGCTCAGCGGCACGTACCGTACTTCGACCGCGTCGTAGGCGGTCTGCACCACCTGTACCTGCCCGAACGGAATGAAATCGCGGAAGCGCCCGATCTGCACGTACGGATAGATAATCCGGCCATCCTTCAACGTAAATGTGTTGCGATAGCGGCCGAGCACGCCGGTTAATGTCGGCAATTTGACGGGGCATTTGACCTTTACCGGCCCGGCGACGGCGTAGTCACCGATCTCATAGCGGATAAAGGGCATGGCATAATTGTAGAACGAGGTGACGACGACACGGCCCGTCTCACCCGGCGAACAGGGCGTGCCGTCGTCACGCAGAATCTCGACCCGCATCGCTTCCGCACTGACATGATAGTGGCCGCAGACGGCGCACTCGCAGGCCATCAGGCCGACCTCCTGAGCACCGTACTGATCGATCGGTCGGGCACCGAAAACGTCGTGGCAGGCTTGCCGGATCTCATCCGACATTGCGGTGGCAATCGAATTGATTCGCTCAAAATGCAATGAAGTTCCCCGCTTCTGCACTCGTTCGGCCAGAGCCAACAGGGTCGAAGAGTATGCGGTAAGATAGTGGGGCCTTCGCTCCGACAGCCAGTCGATCTGGACGTCCGTGTCCGCCCACATGTCGATCAGATGATGCTTGCCGGAAAATCCTGTTCGCCAGCCCGTTACGGTCGTACCGCCGGGCGGCGGTGCGCGTTCGGGATGCCGCGAAATGAAGGTTGCCATCGTTTTATTGCCGTCGAAATCCCACCAGCGCAGCACGCGGTCGGTCAGGCCCAGATTGGCAATGGTCACGAGGCTGTTGCGGCGGTGCACGAACGGGCGGCCGGTTGAACCCGATGTCTCCTCAGTTTCGACATTGCCTACATGCGGCGGCAAATCGACTGCAGCGAGTGCCTTGGCGTTGGCCTGCGCCTGCGCACGCGTAAGAACCGGAATTTCGTTGAACCGGCCCAGATCCAGCTTGCCGCCGGGGAATACGGGCGCCAGCCGCTGCGCATAGAACGGCACATGCTGGCGGGCGTGCAAAAGCAACGGTTCAAGTAATTTTTCCTGGTAACCCTGCAACTCATCCGGAGAAAGGCGCTCCGTTTCCGCGAGGACGTCGCGAAACTGCAGTACCATTTTGTCGTAGCGATCCACGACCGCAGCGCAGCCCCTTAACCGAGGTTCAATTCCTTAAAGAAATCGTTTCCTTTGTCGTCGATCACGATGAACGCGGGGAAATCCTCGACTTCGATCCGCCAGATCGCCTCCATGCCGAGCTCGGGATATTCCTGAACCTCCACCTTCTTGATGCATTGTTCGGCGAGTTTCGCGGCACTGCCGCCGATGGAGGCGAGATAGAAGCCGCCATATTTCCTGCACGCGTCGCGTACCTGCGCCGAACGATTGCCCTTTGCCAGCGAAATCATCGAGCCGCCGGCTGCCTGAAACTGATCGATGTAGCTGTCCATGCGGCCCGCTGTCGTGGGCCCGAACGAACCTGACGCGTAACCTTCCGGCGTCTTTGCAGGACCCGCATAGTAGATGGGATGGTTCTTGAAATAATCCGGCAGCCCCTTCCCCGCCTCAAGCCGCTCGCGCAGCTTCGCGTGTGCGAGATCGCGCGCGACGATCATCGTGCCGGTCAGCGACAGCCGCGTCTTCACCGGATATTTCGACAACTGCGCGAGGATTTCCTTCATCGGCCGGTGCAGGTCGACCTTTACCACCTGCCCGCCGAGTTTTTCCTGGTCCACATCGGGCAAATACTGGGCCGGATGATGTTCAAGCTCCTCGAGAAACACACCGTCCTTCGTGATCTTGCCGAGTGCCTGGCGATCGGCGGCGCATGAAACGCCGAGTCCGATCGGCAATGAGGCGCCGTGCCGCGGCAACCGGATGACGCGGACGTCATGACAGAAATACTTGCCGCCGAACTGGGCGCCCACGCCGGTCGACTGGGTCATTTTCAGCACTTCCGCTTCCATCTCGAGGTCGCGGAAGGCATGTCCATCCTCGCTTCCTTTGGTGGGCAGCCCGTCGAGATATTTTGTAGAGGCGAGCTTTACCGTCTTCATCGTCAACTCGGCCGAGGTGCCTCCGATGACGATCGCAAGGTGATAAGGCGGACATGCCGCGGTACCGAGTGTGAGGACCTTCTCTTTCAGAAAGGCCAGCATCCTGTCGTGCGTAAGTATGGACGGCGTCGCCTGGAACAGAAAAGCCTTGTTGGCCGAACCGCCGCCTTTGGCGATGAACAGGAACTTGTACGCGTCTTCGCCTTCCGCGTAGATCTCGACCTGCGCCGGCATGTTCGACTTGGTGTTTCTCTCCTCGAACATCGAGATCGGTGCGAGCTGCGAATAGCGCAGATTCTTTTTCAGATACGCGTCGCGTGCACCCTCGGCGAGCGCAGCCTCATCGTCGCCCGCCGTGAAGACCATGCGCCCCTTCTTGCCCATGATGATCGCAGTGCCCGTGTCCTGGCACATCGGCAGGACCCCGCCCGCGGCGATGTTCGCATTCTTGAGAAAGTCGTAGGCGACGAACTTGTCGTTGTCGGACGCTTCCGGGTCGTCGAGGATCTTGCGCAGTTGCCTGAGATGGGCCGGACGCAGCAGGTGATTGATGTCGGTGAAGGCGGCCTCCGAGAGCGCACGCAACGCCTCGCGTTCGATCACCAGCATGTCCTCGCCCATTGCCCTCTTGACCCCTATGCCGCCGATGTCGAGCTTGCGGTAGGGCGTCTCGTCCGGCCCAAGCGGAAACAAGGACGTGTGGCGATAGGGTTGAGCGACGGGAGCGTTCATATGAACTCCGGGCAAATTGAATTGTCACCGTTATAGCATTTGCAGATGCCTTTCGCGGGCGGAGAGGTCAAGCACGGCGTCATATTGTGTCAGATCCTGCGTACCTTTCCCTCCTCGCCCAGGCTGCAATCCAGCGCCGCGCGGTCCCAATGTCCCAGGTCAGCCGCCGCGGCATAGGTGCTCTGCAGGAATTCCATCAGAACCGCGTCCGGATCCGCGGCGGTCCGCATCGCGGCATAGGGCAGCACGAACTCGCCCAGCTCCTTGGACCAAAAGGCATCCGAAGGCATGACTTTCGCCGCAGCAAAGCCCTCCGGTGCCGGGTAAGCGTAGGAATAGAACGCCGCGTCATTGATCGGCCCGCCACCGCCGCCCGGCCAGAAGCCCGCGCTCGAAACTTCATGCGAATAGGCTTCCTGGGCGACGGCATCCGGGAGATGCGGCACCCCGCCGGGATGTCGCGGGGCCGTGCGCCCGGAAAAGCGGGTGACCGCCAGATCGAAACTGCCCCAGAAGAAATGCACGGGGCTGGCTTTGCCGATAAAACCGGTTCGGAAACGACTCATGACTTCGTGTGCGGAACTGAGCACGCGAAAAAACCGGTACGCATAATCCGGATCGTATGACCTGTGCACGTCGTCTTCGTCGAACGGAATCGCATCGGGGATTTCACAGGGCATTGGATTGATCATGAGGGACAGCCCCAGCTCGCTCACCGCGGTTCCAATGTCAGCATAAAATGCCGCAACCGGCACCGGTCGCATGAGCACTTTTCGGACCTTGCTGTTGCTCAAGCGCAGCCACACCGCGTGCTCGATGAAATCGAATTCAATCTCCAGGCTTGCGTCCTTCCACGGCATGGGCGACGTGGTCAGCCCGCGCGACGTCACGTAGAGCGCAACGTGCCACGAATGATTGAGCCACGGCGTCAGCGCCAGCCTGATTTTGCCGACAATCTGCGTCCATAGATGCAGCGTGTCGCGCGTGCCCTTCCAGGCGGACAGAGGCAGTTCAGGCCAGCGCTGCTGATGCGATGCCATCCGTCACCATTGAGGCCGGCAATTGCGAAGTAAAGGTACCCGCAGGGCCCGGCACGGCTCGCCCATACCGGGACCTTGGCATGTTCCCTGACCGACCGCATCTAATTACCACCAGCCGCCGCCTCAATTTTTACGTCCGGTGATATTGACGTTCTCACGACACTGGTTTCGAAAGGGCGCGAGCAGCAACGTGTCGGCACAGGGCAGATTCCATGCGAGACCTAATGTTCATGCTGGCCCCGGTCGCGCTCGTCATTTACTTCGTGGTTTATCCGGATCAGTTCAGCGCTTTTCTGAGCTGGGCCGGACGATTTCTACACTAAGTTCAGAATTGCGCAGTCGAAGCAGACGTGAAGACAGTTGTACGACCATCGGGGCCGCGGGCCAGGGAAAATTATAAATCTGATTGACGGATGGCTTATCATCTGTCATCCGCATCGCCTTCGCACGTTTAATCCCAATCTGAAATGCCCCGAAGATCATTCCGCGTTGGCCGCTCATTGACCGGGCTCGGCCTTTTCGCCACAAGGCTCATCAACAAGCGCGAGAAAATTGTCGAATACAAAGGCCGGCGCGTCAGCGCCGAAGAGGCCGGCAGGCTCGAGCGCCGGGGAAACCGCTATCTTTACGAGATCAATTCCCGGGTAACCATCGACGGCACGCCGCGCAGCAATATCGCGCGCTATGCGAATCATTCCTGCAACCCGAATGCGGAAACCTACACCTACGGCGGCCGCGTCTTCATCCGTGCCCTGCGGAAGATAAAGCCCGACGAGGAAATCACATACGACTACGGGAATGATTACCTCAAGTACGTCATCGGTCGCTCGCGTTGCAAATGCAAGCGCTGTCGCCGGCGACGTGCGCGAAAACAACGAGAGGCACGCGCCGCAAGGAAGCGGCGTGCGGCGCGGCTGGGTCGAATGCGTCGCCGGAGATGACATCCCGTGCGCCCGCAATGCCTCGGGAGATCTGGCACGACGAGCAGCCCCGCTATTCCGATTTGGCCCTGCCCACGCCCGGATCTCCGTGCTAGGCACTCTCCGGTCTTTCCCGGGGCTTTCCCTTGACCGCGAACAGTCTCGAACGCGCCGACCGCGTCCCGCTGGGCATTTTGTTCATGCTGGGTGCCACCGTGATGTTCGCCGTCTCAAGCGCCCTCTCGAAATGGCAGGTCGCCGATTACTCGTTCGTCGAAGTCTTGTTCTTCCGTGCCGCTGCGTCTCTGGCCACGTGTACGCTGCTGATACTGCCTAGAACCGGGCTCGGGGTCTTTCGGACAAACCGCCTTCGCGATCACGCCGGCCGTAGCGCGACGCAGGCGGCGGCACAAAGCCTGATCATCGTCGCGTTCGGGCTGATGCCGCTGGCAGGCGCCGTTGCCATAAACTTCTCGTCGCCGCTGTTTGCGACCTTGTTTGCCGCAATCTGGCTCAAGGAAAAGGTCGGTCTTGCCCGCATCGCCGCACTGGCGACCGGCTTTCTGGGTGTGGTCCTGGTTGCCGCTCCGGGGGCCGACAGCTTCCGCCTCGGTGCCATGTTCGCGCTTGGCAACGCCGTACTTTTCGGCAGCGTCACCGCGGCGGTCCGCGGCATGACGACAACCGAGTCGGCGGAAACGCTGACCATGTACCAGATGATATTTCTCACCTTGTTCTTCACGCTCGCCTTGCCGTTTTTCTTCACCTGGCCGACGCCGCTGGATGCAGCGGCGTTGGTCGGTAACGGCATCATCAACGCAGTGGGCCAGTACTGGTGGACGCGCGCGCTTTCGCTTGCGCCCCCCTCCGCTGTGGGTCCGTTCTACTATTTCATGCTGGTGTGGTCGGCTGCCCTGGGCTTCATATTCTGGGGAGACGTGCCGACGCTGGCCCTTCTGGCAGGATCTGCGATCGTCGTCGGCTCCGGACTATTCCTGCTCTGGCACGAGACGAGCAGAAAGCCCCTGCCCGCCGACGAATCCCTGTAAATCCGCAACTTTCGGGAGAACGTTCATGAGCCTGAGTATCCGCCGTGTGGTTACCGGCCATGACGAGCACGGTCGTGCAAAAGTGCTGATCGACGAGCGTGTGAAGAACGTCATGTCGCAGCGTCCGGGCGCGCTGTACAGCGTGATCTGGTCGAGCGAGGGCTTCCCGGTGGACAACGACGGCGATGCCGATCCGTCCGGCAAGAAGATCGGTACTACGATTGCAAACGGAACAGTCTTTCGGATCGTGAGCTTTGGCCCGGGCGTGGCGCCGCGCAATCACCGCACCGATTCGATCGATTATGCGGTCGTGATGTCCGGCGAAATCGACATGGACCTCGACGGCACGGTCGTCCATCTGAAGGCGGGGGACGTGCTGGTACAGCGAGGCACGATTCACAACTGGATAAACAGGGGCACCGAGCCCTGCGTGATCGCGTTCACGCTCGTTTCGGCAAAGCCGGTGACCGTCGGCGGCAGGACTCTTCCCGCGCAAGGCTAAAGGCCGCCACCGGTCAGCGGTCCAGTTCCGGATAGTGCCGGAAAATTCCCATCTCATTGAACGCAATTCGCCGCGGTGACGATAGATAGGCCTTGATGCCGGGTCGTGCCTCGACCCTGCCATGCAAGGTGACCAGGCCGGGCACCTGGCGCTCGATCCGGCGCATCGCCGTCGGAAACGCGTAACGCAGCCCTTCGACAAGCTGGAATATCGAAAGATCGATGTAGGTCGCCCTGCGGCCAAGCAGGTAAGGACCACCACTCTTGCTCAGGACCATCTCAAAATAGCTCAGGTACTTCGGCATGCGTTCATCGAGAAAATGCCCGGTGTAGCGTTTCGCTTCCGGCCTCTGGTCCTCGTAGTAGAGGCCTGAACCGACCGGATGATGCGTATCGTGGATTTCCTTCACGAAGTCGGTAACCGTGAGCTGGAGCTGATGCAGCCACAACCGTCCGGCTTCGTCACGCGGGCCGAGCTTCAGCCGTGGCCCGAGATAGAACAGGATATTGGCGACCTGCGCGATCACGAGCTTGCCTGCCTTGAGAAACGGCGGCGCGAACGGCGGGTGCTTGTCACCTCGGCCTGCCATCATTGCGAACATCCGGTCGGATCCGCCCGGTTTTCGCGCAACGTCTTCGTAAGCGGCGCCCGCATCCTCAAGCGCGAGCCGCACGAACTCTCCACGACCCTGGATCTCCGGCCAGTAAAACAACTGGTACTTCATGGGAACACCATTCCGGGAGCGCCCGCGCCTGTCGCAGGCATCCACGTCCCGATGGCTCATTGAAGCAAGAGGTCCGTGGGCGGGACAAGTCCGGCCACGATTGCCGGATACGGCGTCAGTGTTTGCGCTTTATCCGCTATGAACGAGGCGAACGGTCCGCTCGCCTCCCACGACGCGATTGCGGCCGGCGGCCTTGGCTTCGTAAAGGCGTTTGTCTGCCACGTCGAAAAGCGTCTCATAGTCGCGACCGTCACGCGCGCAATGAGCAATACCGATGCTGACCGTCAGTCGGCCTTCCGCCTCGCTCCCACCGGCCGCGACCCGCCGACGAATTCGCTCGGCCAGCGCCCATGATTCTTCGATATTGAGACCGTCGGCGATGACAACGAATTCCTCGCCGCCGAACCGATACGTGAAATCGGACATCCGGGTCATCGCCATCACGTCGAGAACGATGCGTTTGAGCGCCCTGTCGCCGGCGGCATGGCCGAAACGGTCATTGAACTCCTTGAAGTGATCGATGTCGATGAGGACCAGAGCCAATGGACGACCTGCAGCTGCCGCGTGTTCGACAGCGCGACGCCCGTGCGCTTCGAGCGACTGCCGATCAAGCGCGCCGGTCAGGGCGTCACAGCCAGTACGGGCGAGCAGGTTTTCGTAACGCTCGCGATAAGTCAGCGTATCGAACACGTCCCATATACGCGGAGCGTCCGTGCGGCGCCTGAGCGGGCGCTCGAAATACAACAAATAGACTCCTGCAAGGGCTGTGTAGATTGCAACTGCTGCCATCTTGGCGAACCAACCGCCAACAAGCACATCGATGCCGGCGCCCGTGAGCATGTGAAGCCCGGCGAAAAATGCTGCCTGGTCGAACGTGAGAACCAACGCTCCACACAAAGCCAGACGTGGGAAAATATGTTCGCCAAACCAGGTTCTCGAACGCTCGTAAAGCAGGATGATAAGAATGCAATCGAAAAACAAAATTGCCGTTCCCCACACCATCAGCGCGCCCATCTCGTTGAGGAATGCAAAATCGGCGGCGCGATCTGGCGCGAGGGCGACGAGCGTGTGGTGGCGCATCAGGAAGGCAAGCGCGAACAACAGCACGTTGCCGAACAAAAGCCCGTAGATCGGTTGCCGAACCACGATTGCATCCTCCCGGATGTAGAGGAGCAGCAACATCATCAGCTTGCCGGTAAAGAGCACGGTCGAGCCCGGCGAGCTGATGATGCCAAATGGCAGCGCGACGTAAAGAATGCTGGCAAGATACGTTTCAAGGAAATGCATCACGCCGAGGGCACAGAAAAACGCGCCAAGACCCAGTCGGGTCCGCGCCCTCAGCAGGATCGCGAGCGCAACAAAATAGAGGAGTGCATCTCCGACAAGGAGCAAGACATTCTCGATTTGCAGCATCGTCCGAATCGCCCCCAGCCGCCCGGCCCCGGCTGGAGACGCCCCCCACCTAAGCTTTGCCGCAGAAAATTGAGCAACCCCCGGCAAAAATATTGAAAGCTCTAACCGGATACCACGAACGATCGATGTAAAAAAGCGGAAACGCCGGCGAAAGCAAAAGGTGATGCCACCCGCCGGCGTTAAGCTCCGTTTGAACCCCCGCTAGTTTACCGCGAAGCAATAGAACAGGCCGTCGCCGCCGGTACTGCGGAGGTCCGCCTGCGAGCACCCGCCATCGGGGCCGCGCGAGGGATGTGATGAGTTCCAGGACCTCGAAGGTTCATCATCACGCAATCCCTGACGGTCGGCATGCCCCAGCATGACGGCCCCCTGCGCGCTGCTTGTGTAATTTTTGCAGGTCCGGTCATCGCTGCCCGCGAAGGCGGTGCCGTCGGGCTGCGACCCGGTCAGGATATCGTGCCGGTTTGGCGTATCACCGCGCCCGTTGATCACTTCACCTTTTTCACTAAGAGCGGTTTGCTTGGTGAGATTGTTGGCGCCATGTAACTCGGCAACGTCCTTCGCAACAGTTACCCCTTTCGCGTTGACCCAGGGCCCTTTGCCAATTCTGTCGCGCGCATTCACCGCGCCGGCGCCTTGGGTGGAGAGGTAAGCGTGCCAGGTTTTCGCGCCAGCTCCCGCCGAAGCTGCAAGCTGCTGACAATGGCGATCAGCCCCCGCGAGCCCCCCGAGGTCGGCACCCTTGCCGGGCCCAACGCTCGTGACGAAGAACGACATATTTGCCTGTTGCGCGAGCGCAGGCGCCGCCCCAAACGCCATCATGCATGCAGCCGACAGCACACACACACTCGAACACCTGTCATCGAAATACCTCCCGTTATCCGACGGAAACCCGACGTCCCCGCCATCGCGAGGACCAAACACTGCCGGCATGGAATCTATTCCAATGATCACGCA
>Ga0070741_10011416_pt1 | contig 16415 bp, 13 predicted proteins | sample Coa_R1_4_FD_66440 | JGI IMG/M metagenome (GOLD analysis project Ga0070741, IMG submission 66440) | Surface soil microbial communities from Centralia Pennsylvania, which are recovering from an underground coalmine fire - Coalmine... | ecosystem: Environmental > Terrestrial > Soil > Unclassified ...
CCGGTCGCTCCCCCGGGAGACGCCGCTCGAGGATCCGTTCGGCCGCCCACCAGTAGACGGCGTTGGCGGCGACCTCGACCTCGAGCATGCGGTAGGGAACGTACTCGCGCACACGGCCGCGGGCGAAGCCGGCCTGGCGGGCAGCGCGCTCGAGGGCCTTGAACTCACGACGGCCCTCGTAGACGGTAACGACACCCGTCTCGGGCTCGAACTCGGCCTCGACGTGGGAATCCTCGTCCTTGCGGGCGATCTCGCGTACCCAGCCCGATGCGTGGTGGCGGACGACGTAGACGACGAGCTCGGCGTCGTAGCCGCCGGCCTCGGTGAACGCCGACAGCCGCGAGCCGGGCTCGGCGGAGACGCGGGCGCGCAGCGTACCGGTGACCCGCGACCAGCCGCCCTGGACCGGGTCGGGCACGTCGTGTCGCCAGAGCCGCAGCGAGAGGCCGGGATCCGTAGCGATCTCGATCGGCGTGCCGGGCGCGATGCGGGTCGGGTCGAAGAGCAGCGAGACGCCGCGCTGCTCGCCCGGATGGAGCCTGACCGGCGACTGCTTGAAGCGCATCGGCGCGTCGGGTCCGACCGTCGGCGAACCCGGTTGCGGCGGCGTCCCAGATGGCGCCGGCTGCTGCCCTCCCTCGACCGGCTGCTGCTCGCCCGCTCCTCCGCGGGTGAAGCCGGCGTGTCCGGGGGCGTCGAACGCGGCTCGGAGGGCCTCGTTCAGGGCGCGCAGACCGACCTCGTCGCGGACCGCGATCTCCCGGCCCGCGCGCACGAGCCGCGCGCCCGCCCGTCGCTCCTCCGCCTCGACGATCGGGCGGACGATGCGCTCGATCGCCGCATAGAGCCGCTGGACGAGCGGGTGGGCATCGTTGAGGCCGCCGCGGTCGACCCGGACGACGACCTGCGGCCGTGGCGTGTCGAGTGCCTCCCGTTGCAGCCGCTCGATGGCCTCGCAGCGCACCTCGCCGTACAGGTGACGGGCGCCTGGCCGTGCCTCGAGGCCGGCGAGCGTCGTCTCGTGCGCTGCCCTGCCGGAAAGGACGATGAGACCGCCGCGGCGAGAAGCTCGCGCGGGGCTGAGCGGGATCGGCTGCGCCGAGCGCCGCACGACAACGTGCGCCGCCACGCCGCGACCGAGCTCGATCTCGCCGTCGAACAGCACCGGCCGCTCCGGGTCGGGCTCAGGAGGGGCGTAGCGCACGAGCTGGAGCGGCTCTCCCGGGAGCTCGAGCAGGAGCTCACGACTCTCGTCCTCGAGAATCGGCCGCAGCTGCACGAGGTCGGCGACGAGCCGCCGCAGGCGCGGGCTCGGCGGCAGCCGGCCACCCGCGAGCGGCACGGTCACCCGCGTGCCTTCGTCGGGGATCCCGAGCTGGTGGCGGACGGCACGCGTCGCCGGAGCGTCGAGGACGTGGATGTAGAGGTACGGCTCGTCGCCGCCCGCCGGGAGGAACCACGACTCGACCGCGCGTTCGCCGCGCACTCCCTGAATGCGCCCGCCTCCCTGGGCAAGCCAGACGTCGCGCAAGCCGCGGCCGAAGAGGCCACGCTGCCCTTCGTGCGCGGGTGCCTCGCCCAGGGCTCCGAGACGCCGATCGACGAGCTCGGCGTCGAGACCCTCACCGTCGTCCAGACAGACGACCTCGTACTGCCAGCTGCGCAGCGCCGGCACGCGCAGGCCGCGCAGCGCGGTTTTCCAGGCCTGCACGAAATCGGGATCTGCCAAGCCGATCCGAAGCTGGATTCGGCCGTGTTCCCGACCGGCCGCTGCGATCGCAGCATCGGCGTTCGTCACCACCTCCGGGATGATCTGAGCGAGGTCGATCCCCGCCTGAGCAAAGTTCTCCCGGAAGTAGCGCCCCCGGACACGCCCGTGGCGCAGCTTCGACGCGTCGATGGCCACGAGCGGAGGATAAGCCCAGGGAACGCCGGCTCCGATCCCCTTCGCAGCTGCTCGTCGCGACCAGCGGCTGCTCCGCGGTACGCCGGGAACCCACGCCTTCGGCTTCCCGTCAGGGAGCCGGCTCGAGGGTGCTCCCGGCGGTGGCCTCGCGGAGGAGACCCTCCAGGTCGAGGCGGCGCGTGACCATGGCCAGGCGGCCGTCGCTCTCCCGCGGCCACTCGTCCGCGGGCCGATCGCAGTACAGCTCGACGCCGTTGCCGTCGGGATCCCGGAGGTAGAGCGCCTCGCTCACCCCATGGTCGCTCGCGCCGTCCAGCGTGATGCCGGCGGCGATCAGGCGCCGGAGCGCATCGGCGAGCGCCGCGCGGCTCGGATACCTGATGGCCAGGTGGTAGAGGCCGGTCGTGCCGAGCGGAGGCGGGGATCCGCCCCGGCTCTCCCAAGTGTTCAGGCCGATGTGATGGTGGTAACCGCCCGCCGACACGAAGGCCGCCTCGTCGCCGAGTCGCTGCTGCAGCTCGAACCCGAGCACGCCGCAGTAGAAGGCGAGAGCGCGGTCGAGGTCGGCCACCTTGAGGTGGACGTGGCCGATTGTCGCGCCGGGGTCGATCGGGCCGCGCCGAGGCGCGCGCTCGCTCATGCTGCGGCGAACCCCTCGAGGGTGGAGGCGACGAGGGTCGGAAGGGTGTCGAGGTTGTAGCCGCCTTCGAGCACCGCTGCGAGCCGGGGCGCGAGCGCCGCGGTGCGCCGCGCCAGCTCCCGGAAGCCCTCGGCGGTGACGCGCATGCCGGCGAGCGGATCGGCCTCGTGCGCGTCGAAGCCGGCCGAGACGAGCACGAGGTCGGGCCCGAACCGCTCCAGCGCAGGAGCCACGACGTGCTCGAACGCGCGCAGGTACTCCTCGTCCCCCGAGCCTGCGGACATGGGCACGTTGACGATCGTATCCGCTTGGTCTTCCGGGCCGCCGCTTCCCGGGTAGAACGGCCACTGGTGGAGCGAGACGTAGAGCACGCCCGGATCTCCGCCGACGATTGCCTGCGTGCCGTTACCGTGGTGCACGTCCCAGTCGAGGACGGCGACCCGCTCGTGGCCGAGCGTCGCCTGCGCGTGGCGCGTCGCCACGGCCGCGTTGTTGAAGATGCAGAAGCCCATTGCGCGCGCGCGCAGCGCGTGGTGTCCCGGCGGCCGAATCAGCGCGAACGCCTCGCGTTCCACCGCCTCGAGCGCGGCGCCGGCGGCGAGGAGCGCGGCCTCGAACGTCGTCTGTGAGGCGGGCGTGTCGCCGTCGAGCCAGGTCGGCGCCTCGACCCGACGGACGAGCTCCACGTAGCGGTCGTCGTGGCAGCGCACGATCGCCTCGACCCCCGCCGGGCGCGCCTGCGTCCACTGCGGGAAGGCGCGCTGCAGGACGGCGATCCGCTCGGGTGTCTCCGGATGGTGTCCGGTCGGGTGCAGGCGACCGAGCGCGTCGTGGCTCACGAGCTCGATCGCGAGCCTCCGTCTTCCGCGATCTCCGCCAGCCGCTCGGCGAGGCCGGCGAGGCCCCACGACCCGACGAGAGACGACGCCTCCGCCCAGGTCGGGGATTGATCGGCAAGGGAGGGGAGAGGGGCGGAGGCGTCGAGCGTTGCTATTCGCCGGTACAGGCGAAGTTCCTCCGCCTGTGCGGAAAACCGCCCGGCGGCGAGCGCAGCCTCGAGCGAGCCGTACCGCTCGAGCACCGAGGCCGCGGCCTTCGCACCGACGCCGCGGGCTCCGGGGATGCGGTCGGACGGATCGCCGCGCAGGGCGATGAAGTCGGCGACCTGGTGCGGGCGGACGCCGTAGCGCTCGTACACCTCCTGCGGGCCGATCCGTGCCAGCACCGACACGCCGCGAATCGGCTGCAGGATCGTCGTCAGCTCCGAGGCGAGCTGGAAGGCGTCACGGTCGGAGGTGGCGACGAGCGTTCTGCGACCCTCGGCCTCCTGGCGGGCGACTGCGGCCGCGAGGAAGTCGTCCGCCTCGTAGCCCGGTGCCTTCGCGCAGGCGAAGCCGAAGGCGACGACGACGTCGGGCAGGAGCGCGAGCTGCTCGAGCAGCGCCGTGTCGAACTGGCGCCCGGCCTGGTAGCCCGGGAATGCCTCCGTCCTGTACGTCGGCTCGCCGAGGCTGTCCCACCCGACGAGGACCGCCCGGGGACGCTCCTGCTGCCACAGCCGGACGAGGAGGTTCGCGAAGCCGACGATGGCGCCGGCCGGGCGGCCGTCTGCACGGACGATCGACTTCGGCAGCGCATGGTAGGCGCGATGGGCGAAGGAGTCCCCGTCGACGGCGAGGAGCGGTCTCACCGGTCGTCGAGCAGCCCCTCGATCGCCTGCATGAGTCGCTCGGTGGCTGTCCGGGCCGCGTCCTTCACCGGCTGTCCCTCGAGATCGGCGACGGGGATCGGGGGGCCGTAGACGACGCGCAGCCGGGCGAGCCTGAGCAGACGGTCAGTGCCCGTGATCGCGGCTGGGACGAGGGGGACGCCCGCAGCGAGGGCGATGCGGGCGGAGCCGGCACGCGGCCGCGCCGTGAACCGCTTCCGCAGCCCCTTCGACCGCCGCGTCCCTTCCGGGAACATGGCGACGATGTGGCCGGCCTTGCACAGCCGGATGGCCGTCTCGATCGACTGCACGTCGTGCTCGCCCCGACGCACCGGGAATGCGCCGGCCGCGCGCAGGACCGGAGCGAGCAGCGGGTTGAAAAGCTCCGCCTTCGCCATGAAGAACAGCTGGCGCCTGGGCCACAGCGGCAGCCCGAGCGGCCAGGGGTCGAAGTTCGAGGTGTGGTTGGCGGCCAGGACGCATCCGCCCGGCGGGATGTTCTCGAGCCCGCGGACTTCGAGCCGGTAGACACCGAAGACGATCGGCCAGCTGACGGCGCCGACGAAGGTGTAGAAGGGTGTGGGCACGGCGAACCAAGTATCGGCCACGCGGCGAAGGCCCGCGCCGCTGCCTCGCCTCCTCGGCGCGCCGGGGCGCGGACGCTATGGTGTCGCGCGTGCCGAAGACCCTCGTTATCACGGAGAAGCCGTCCGTCGCGCGCGACATCGCGTCGGCGCTACCCGGACGGTTCGCAAAGCACGAGGGTTACCTCGAGTCGGACGACTACCTCGTCACCTACGCGGTGGGTCATCTCGTCGAGCTCGCCGATCCCGAGGAGTATGGAGCGAAGTTCAAGCGCTGGCGCTATGCCGATCTGCCGATCGTTCCGTCGACGTTCAAGCTGCGCCCCCGCGACGAGCGGTCGCGCAAGCAGCTCAAGGTCATCCACGGCCTGCTCGCGCGCGATGACGTCACCGAGGTTGTGAACGCCTGCGACGCAGGACGGGAAGGCGAGCTCATCTTCGCGTACACGTACGAGACGGCCAAGGTGAAGAAGCCGGTGAAGCGCCTGTGGCTCAACTCGATGACCAAGCGCGCGATCGAGGAGGCGTTCGCGCGGCTCAGGCCCGCCGAGGAGATGCAGAACCTCGAGGCGGCCGCGCGCTCGCGTTCCGAAGCCGACTGGCTCGTCGGCATGAACGCCACCAGGGCGGCGACGATCCGCCTGCGTTCCGCGTTCGACGGCGCGGTCTCGCTGGGCCGCGTACAAACGCCGACGCTCGCGCTGGTCGTCGCGCGAGAGCTGCAGATCCGAGACTTCAAGCCCGAGCCGTACTGGCTCGTGGAGGCCCGCTTCGAGGCGAGCGGAGAACGCCTCTACACGGGCCGTTATCTCGGTGGGAAGCGGCTCGAGGAGCGGGCGGCGGCGGCCGTGGTCGAGGCGTGCTCGGGCCGCTCCGGCACGATCACGAAGCTCGAGCACAAGGAGGAACGGGAGCTTCCGCAGCTGCTCTACGACCTGACCTCGCTGCAGCGGCACGCGAACACGCTCTTCGGGTTCTCGGCGCGGCGCACACTCGCCGCGGCGCAGAAGCTCTACGAGGACCGCAAGGCGATCACGTACCCGCGCACGAACGCCCGCTACCTGTCGAGCGACCTCGTCGACGAGATCAGGCCGACGGCGGAGTTCCTCGCACGCCAGCCGGCGTACGCCTCGGCGGCTGCACATGTGCTCTCGCTCGCTTCCCTTCCGCTCGGACGTGTCGTCGCCGACGACAAGGTCGGCGACCACCACGCGATCGTGCCCACCAAGGCGGAGCACCGAGTGGCGAGCTTCTCGGAGGACGAACAGAAGGTCTACGACCTCGTCGTGAAGCGTTTTCTCGCCGTCTTCCACCCCGAGGCCGTGTACCAGCGCACGCGCGTGGAGACGACGGTGGCCGAGCATGTCTTCCGCACGAGCGGGCGCGTGCTCGTCGAGGCGGGCTGGAAGTCCGTCTACGGCGAGGAGGCGGCGCCCGACCGCGACGAGGACGACTCCGGAGGCGACCAGCTGCTGCCGCGGCTCGAGCAGGGAGAGAACGTGGAGACGCGCTCGGTCGAGTCGCTGGCGAAGACGACGCAGCCGCCGAGACGCTACACAGAAGGTTCGCTCCTCGCCGCGATGGAGACTGCCGGCAAGGACATCGAGGACGAAACACTGCGGGAGGCGATGAAGGACTCGGGGATCGGCACCCCCGCGACGCGCGCGGCGATCATCGAGCGCCTGATCTCGGTCGGCTACATCGAGCGCGACGGACGCGCCCTGCACGCCACGCCAAAGGGCGTTCAGGTGATCGGGCTGCTGAACGGCCACCCGCTCACCTCACCGGAGCTGACTGGCGAGTGGGAGCACCGCCTCGGCCTGATCGAGCGCGGCGAGGATCGGCGCGAGCAGTTCATGGACGACATCCAGCGGTTCACCGCGGAGACGGTCGCCGACCTCGACAAGCTCAAGGACGTCACGATCGAGCGGGCGAACCTGGGCCCCTGCCCCGTCTGCGGGCGGGACGTGATCGAGAACCGGAAGGGCTACTCCTGCTGGACGAAGGACGATCCCGGCTGCGGCTTCGTGATCTGGAAGAAGAAAGCCGGCAAGACGCTGCCCGTGTCGGTTGTCCAGGAGCTGATGGCCAAGGGGCGGACGGAGAAGCCCGTCAGCGGCTTCCGGGGCCGCTCCGGCCGCAGCTTCAGTGCCAAGCTCGTGCTCGTGCAGGCAGACGACGGAAAGTGGCGGGTCGAGTTCGACGAGGACTGGGCAAGGGAGCCGCGGCCGGTCGCCCGGAGCCCGGGCGCGGCCGGCGACGAGCCGCAAGCCGCACCTGTGGAAGAATAGTTCAAGAAACGTTTACACCCCGACCCAGACGCTTAAACAGGCTCGTGCAAACCTTTGCCTGGCTTGCGCGTCTGTGTTCGTGAGGGTCCGGCGACGCGGAGGCCGGACGTCCGGAGGGAGCGGAATACTCCCCCGGAGGCGCCCGTTGCGCCACGTATGAAACCCCGGAACAGGGGAAGGCTTCTCCTGGCAGCACGACGAATTACCGCCTAGAGTCAGAACGAGCTTCGCACGCCGACGCAGAAACGAAAGGACGAGCACAAGCGTTGACCCAGAATCAGCTGCAGGAGCTGCTCGAGAGCGAGCAGGCCCGTGTCCTTCTCGAGGGCGCCGAGGAGCGCGGCTACCTCCTCCCGGCCGAGCTCGAGGTGTTCGCGCTCGAGCACGACCTCGCCGAGGACGACGTCGAGGCGCTGACCCGTGAGCTCGAGGCGATTGGGCTCGAGGTCGGGCAGCCGGTCGGCGACGACGCCGAGCCTGCCGCTCCCGCCCTGAATCTCGAGGCCGCCGAGATCTCGGGTGCCGCGGACAGCCTGCAGCTCTTCCTGGCCGACGTCGGGAAGCACAAGCTCCTGACGGCGGCGGAGGAGGTCACGCTCGCGAAGCGGATCGAGCGAGGTGACACGGTCGCGAAGCGGAAGATGATCGAGTCGAACCTTCGGCTCGTCGTGTCCATCGCCAAGGGCTACCGAGGGCTGGGAGTGCCGTTCCTCGATCTGATCCAGGAGGGAACGCTCGGGCTGAACCGTGCCGTGGAGAAGTTCGACTGGCGCCGCGGCTACAAGTTCTCGACGTATGCGACCTGGTGGATTCGCCAGTCGGTGCAGCGGGCAGTCGCGAACCACGCCCGCACGATCCGCGTCCCGGTGCATGTGGTCGAGCGCCAGCAGAAGCTCGGCCGGGCGGCGCGCCGGCTCGAGGTCGAGCTGGGGCGGGAGGCGACGAAGGACGAGCTCGCCGAAGCGACCGGTTTGCCGATGCAGCACATCGACGAAGCGCTCGGAGCGGCGCATGCCTCGGTCTCGCTGAATCAGACGGTGGGTGCCGACGACGAGGGAGAGCTCGGCGACCTGTTCGCCGATCGCGAGGCGGCCGATCCGTTCGACGAGGCGGAAGAGTCCCTGCGCCGGCAGGGCGTGCGCCGGGCGCTGGACGCGCTGCCGGAGCGCGAACGGAGGATCCTGGAGCTTCGCTTCGGTTTCGAAGGGGAGCCGTGGACCCTCGAGGCGATCGGCAACGAGCTCGACCTGACGCGCGAGCGCGTCCGGCAGCTCGAGAGCCAGGCCCTGGCCCGGCTCGCCGCCCTGCGCGAGCTGCAGACCGTCGCCGCTGCCTGAGCCGCCGCCCGGACGCGAGTCCGTAGCTCCGAACGTGCCTGCCCTGCCAGGCCGGCCACCGGCTCGGGAGCAGGGGGTTCGCTTGCATCCCTCGAAGCGGGGTCGGTTCTCCTAAAGACGCACGTCGCTTCGGCCGATAGGCGGAAGCGTGGACGCTGCCGAGCGCAACGAGATCCTGAGTCGCTACGCGGACCACGCTCGGCGTTTCGAAGCGGCTGCCGCGCGTCGCTCGAGCCGGAGCGCGGAGATCATTCCGTTCTCGGCCCCCCTCCGTGACCTCGAGCAGGAGCCGACGCCACGGGAAGTCCAGGTCCTCCAGCTGATCTCGGAAGGTCTGGTGAACCGGGAGATCGGAAAGGTCCTGTTTCTCTCAGAGGAGACCGTCAAATCGCACGTTCGGCACCTACTCGCCAAGCTGCAAGCACGCTCCAGGGCCCACGCGGTCGCAATCGGCTTCAGACGCGGCATCCTGAGCTGATCGCTCAAACTTGGCGTCGCGTACCCGCTGCGGCTCGACTGTCGAATCTGCGCTGCGCTCTCAACAGGAGGCGTGCAGATCAGTATGCATCAAGTGTCGCTTACCAGCCGGTGAGGCCTTTGACGCTCATCGCCAAGACTACTCCTCTCCCAGGAGACTAACGGCGATGCCGCTTATACCTCATATGGGTGAGAGGCGCAACCACCAATGAGCCCACCTCGCCCGCTGACGCGCTTGTTTCGCGACGCGCAGTCGCCCATTCTGGCGTGGCTTGGATGCCTCGTAGCAGGGAGCATTGCCCTAACAACAGCCTTGGTAGCTACAGGATGGACCCCGGGGAACATTGCAGTCTTGGCAGGCTTGAGCGCTGTCGCGGTGATCGCGGAGCGCGGGCGCGTGCAGTTGACGAGCAACCTCCAGTTCTCGATTTGTCTCCTTCCCACGTTGTTGGCTGGATCCCTCTTCGGCCCGTTAGCCGCAATGGTGGTTTGGGGAACTTCGATGTTGGGAGGGTACAACCGCAATGCCCCCAGTCCGTACCTGAGGCTTGCGATCTACATGGCGAGCCGCTCTCTCGCAGGGGCAATGACAGGACTCGTTTCATATGAGGTCGTTCATCGATTGGGAGAAGCTCGGTTCGGAAGCTACGTCATCGGGACCGGTGTAGGCGCCCTCGTTGCCCAAGGCCTGGACGTCATCTTCGCTTCGCTGACGCTTCGACTCCGAAGGACGGGGGGAGCGCGGATCGTATTGAGGTCTTCGGGGCCACTTGTGGCGGTCGTGGTGCCGCTGTACACGCCGATTGTCGCCGCGCTCGCCTACGCCTACGCCGAGATCTCCCCCCGGGCGCTCGTCATGTTCTTCGTGCCGGCGCTGGCGGCTCAGCGATCATTTGGGATGTACCAGGATCAGCGTCGGCTGGCGAGGGACCTGGCGGCCGCGAACGTCAGGCTCGAGCGCGCCAACCTCTCCTTCGCCACGGCGCTCGTGGCGACCCTCGACGCCCGGGATCGCTACACGGCAGGCCACTCCGCCGCCGTGGCGATCTACGCACGTGACATCGCCGAGCGGCTCGGGCTTGCCGAGGAGGAGCAGCAGCTGGCGCACCTGTGCGGGCTCGTGCACGACGTCGGCAAGATCGGGCTGCCCCCGGGCCTGCTTGAGAAGCCGGGCGCGCTCACCCTCGCCGAGCGCAGGCAGATGGAGAAGCACTCGGAGATCGGCGAGCGCATCCTGGCCAAGGTGGAGGACTACGCCGAGATCGCCCGCATCGTGCGCCACCACCACGAGCGGTGGGATGGGCAGGGCTACCCGGACGGCGTGGCAGGCGAAGGCATCCCGCTCCTGTCGCGCATCATCGCGGTTGCCGACGCGTACAACGCGATGACCTCCGATCGTCCCTACCGCGACGCGATGCCGAGCCGCGTGGCGCGCATGCGCCTCGCCCAGGGAGTGGAGTCGCAGTTCGACACAACGATCGTCGCGGCGTTCGAGGCGATCCTCGCCGGCGCGAGCGAGGAGTACCGGATGGCACAGCGCGCCGACTTCACGCTGGCCGAGCAAGACGAGTACTCCCAGCCGGGGGCGGCGGAGCCGGTGCGCCTGGCCGACGAAGCCGAGCGACCGCCGGCGGTCGCGGAGGTCGCCTAACTTAGCTTGCGAGCGCCCGGCCTCTGAGCACGCTCGGCGCGACGCGCGCGTAGTCGACGCCGGACACCCAGGTCAGGACGAGCGCTGCCAGGAGCGCCCACCAGGCGACGCGGCTGCTCCACGCCCCTGCGGCTGCGAAGCCGCCGATGGCAGCCGCCACCGACTGCACCCACGCCTTCAGCTTCCCGAGGTCGCGGGCACGGAGGACGATGCCGCGCTCCAGGGCGGCGAGACGCAGCCCGGACACGAGCAGCTCCCGGACGACGACCAGCGACACCATCCAGGCTGGCACGACCCCCTCGCCGATGAGCACGACGAGGGTGGAGAGGGTGAGCAGCTTGTCCGCGATCGGGTCGAGCAGCGAGCCGAGCTCGGAGGTCCTGCTCGACCGTCGCGCCAGCCAGCCGTCGAGCTGGTCGGTCGTCATCGCCGCGATGAACGCGGCAGTCGCCCAGTAGGCGTGGTCGGGGAAGTGCCAGGTGAAGAGGACGACGACGAACGGGACCGCCACGGCACGCACGACCGTCAGCTGATCGGCCAGGCTCATGGTCGGAGAGAATATGCGCCACGTGGCACCGCTCTCGAAGATCCTGGTTGCGAACCGCGGCGAGATCGCCGTCCGCATCTTCCGCACCCTTCACGAGCTGGGCATCGTGGCCGTCGCCGTCTACTCGGACGCCGACAGGAACGCCCTGCACGTACGGATGGCCGACGAGGCGTACGCGATCGGCCCCGGGCCCGCCTCGCACAGCTATCTCGACATCGACCGGATCGTGCACGCCGCGCTGCGGGCGGGCGTGGACGCCGTCCACCCGGGCTACGGCTTCCTGGCCGAAAACCCGGCGTTCGCTCGGGCCGTCGAGAACGCCGGGCTCGTCTGGATCGGGCCGCCACCCGACGCGATCGAGCTGATGGGGTCGAAGACGGCTGCGCGCCGGGCCATGGCCGACGCGGGCGTGCCGATCGTGCCGGGCACGACCGAGCCGGTGGCGACGCCGGAGGCGGTCATCGCGCTCGGGGACGAGCTCGGCTGGCCGATCGCGATCAAGGCGGCCGCGGGCGGAGGCGGCAAGGGATTGAAGCTCGTCCGCTCGCCCGCCGAGGTGACGAGGGCGCTCGAGTCGGCGCAGCGGGAAGGCGAGGCGTACTTCGCCGATCGCTCGGTGTACGTCGAGCGGTACCTGGAGGATCCGAGACACGTCGAGGTGCAGGTGCTCGCCGACGCCCACGGCAACGTCGTGCATCTCGGCGAGCGGGATTGCACGATCCAGCGCCGGCACCAGAAGCTCGTCGAGGAGACGCCGTCTCCGGCGGTGGACGCCACGCTGCGCGAGCGCATCGGCGAGCTCGCGGTGGAAGCCGCGCGTGCGGCCGGATACCGCTCCGCAGGGACGATCGAGGGGCTGCTCACGCGCGACGGCGAGTACTTCTTCCTCGAGATGAACACCCGCATCCAGGTCGAGCACACGATCACCGAGGCGGTGACGGGCCTCGACCTCGTTCGCGAGCAGATCCTGATCGCCGCCGGCAACCGGCTCTCGATCCGCCAGGAGGACGTCCGTCTCACCGGCCATGCGATCGAGTGTCGGATCAACGCCGAGGATCCTGCTGCCGGCTTCCTGCCGGCACCGGGCCGCGTGACCGCGTACCGGGAGCCGGGCGGTCCGGGCGTGCGCGTCGACGCGGGCATCGAGCTCGGCTCCGAGATCAGCGGCCTCTACGACCCGCTCGTGGCGAAGCTGATCGCGCACGGCGTCGACCGCGAGCACGCGCGGGCGCGCATGCTGCGCGCGCTCGACGAGTACGAGATCGGCGGCGTCACGACCCTGCTCGGCTTCCATCGGGCGCTGCTGCGCCACCCGTGCTTCGTCGCGGGGACCACCTGTCGCGACGTCGTCGAGTCGGAGGAGCTTGCCGCTGAGGCCGCGCGGCTGCAGGGGGGCTCGGGAGTGCGGGCGAGCGCGGCCGTCGACGGGCGTGTTCGCGACCGTCCGTTCGTCGTCGAGCTGGACGGACGTCGCTTCGACGTCCGCATCGTCCAGCCTGAGCCCGTCCACGCCGGCCTTGCCCGGCGGCGCCGGGAGCGCACGGCCGCCCATGGAGGCGGCGTCGCCGGCCGGGATGCGGTCGTCAGCCCGATGCAGGGGACGGTGCTCGACGTCCGCGTCGAGGAGGGTCAGGAGGTGGTGGCCGGTCAGGTGCTGTGCATCGTCGAGGCGATGAAGATGGAGAACGAGATCACCGCCCACCGCGATGGCCGGGTGGACGCCTTGTCGGTGGAGCGGGGACAGCCGATCAAGACGGGTCAGGTCGTCTGCGTCGTCGTCGGGGACGGCGAGTCGCACGACGCCCAAGAGCCGTAGAGCCGATCCGGCTACAGGGTGCGTTGGTAGGCGCGAAACGTCCAGGTCGCGAACGCCGCGGTGGCCACCGCCAGCGCGACGAGGTACAGCACGTGGAGGCCGATCGAAGACCAGTCGGTCCCGGGCAGGACCGCCTCTCGTGCGGCGACGACGCCCCAGTTGACGGGGTTGAAGCGCGCTGCCACCCGCATCCAGTGCGGCATCTGCGCGGTGGCGAGCAGAGTCGACGACAGGAAGAGGAGCGGCAGGCCGATGAAGTTGGCGACGGCGATCATCGTCGCCTCCTTCCGCGTCAGCAGCGCGATCCCCTGGGACATGCCCGCGAAGCCCATGTTCACGAGCATCGCGACGACGACGACGACGACCCAGCCGGCGGCGCCCTCGTGCACGTGCACTCCGAGTGCGAACGCGACGAGGAGGATGATCACCGCCTGGATCGCCGCCGTGAGCGCCGAGCGCACGATCTGCGAGAGGACGAGCGAGAGGCGGCTCGCCGGCGTGGCCAGGAAGCGCTCGACCACCTTGCGGTCGAGATCGGCGATCATCCCCATCCCACTCCAGGTCGCGCCGAAGAAGCTGTTCATGACCACGATCGCGGGGGCGAGAAAGGTCACGTACGACGCTGTCCCGAAGCCGCCGAGATGCGTCACGCGCTTGAAGAGCTGGCCGTAGAGGACGAGCCAGATCATCGGCTGGATCAAGAGCAGCGCGATCCAGATCGGCTCGCGCATGAGGTTGCGCGTCTGGCGCACGATCATGAACCAGGTGTGGCGAGCCGCAGTCACGCTGCGGGCCCCTCGTCGGCTGCGAACTCGCGTCCGGTGTAGTGGAGATAGACGTCGTCGAGCGACGGCCGGTGCGACGTCACCGACTCGACGGCGATGCCCGCGCTCTCGAGCGCCGACAGGAGCGTCGGGATCGCCCGCGCCCCGCTCTCGACGCGTGTCCGCAGGGTGCGGCCGTCCAGCGTCGCCTCGTGGACGGCTTCGAGCGAGAGCGCGACGCGGACGGGGTCGGCCGGCGCTCCGTCGAGGAGCTCGAGCGTGATCGCCTCTCCGCGCAGGCGCCGCTTCAGCTCCTCCGGCGTCCCTTCGACGACGACCTTGCCGCGGCTGACGATCGCGAGCCGGTCGGCGAGCTGATCCGCTTCCTCCAGGTAGTGCGTGGTGAGGAGGATGGTCAGCGTCTCGACCTGCGCGAGCTTCGCGAGCTCCTGCCACATCGCCGCACGAGCCTCGGGGTCGAGGCCCGTTGTCGGCTCGTCGAGGAAGAGCACCTGCGGGGAGTGCACGAGCCCGAGTGCGATGTCCAGCCGGCGCTTCATCCCGCCCGAGTAGCCGCGGACGACCCGGTCGGCCGCGTCCGAGAGGCCGACGAGCTCGAGCAGCTCGTCCACCCGCCGCCGCAGCCGGGCGCCGCGCAGGCCCTGCACCTGACCCTGCAGCCGCAGATTCTCGCGCCCGGTGCCGTACTGGTCGACGCCGGACTCCTGGGGGACGTAACCGATCGCGCGACGGACGGCGGACGAGTCGCGGAGGACGTCGTGCCCGGCGACCTCGGCTCTGCCCGCGTCCGGTGTCGTGAGCGTGCACAGGACGCGGACGGTGGTCGTCTTTCCCGCGCCGTTCGGGCCGAGCAGCCCGAACACCTCCCCTGCGTGAACCGTGAACGACACGCCGTCGAGTGCGACGACTTCGCCGTAGCGCTTGTGCAGGCTGTCGACGACGATCGCGCGCATGCGCCCGAGCGTAGCGGCTCGCGGGGAGGCCACCCGACTGGCGAATGCCGCATCGCCCGGGGCGCGGCGACTAGACTCGCCGCGGCTCGATGGACCTGTATGAGTACCAGGGGAAGGAGCTGTTCCAGCGCGCGGGCATTCCAGTCTCCGAGGGACGCCTGGCGACGTCGGCGGCCGAGGCGCGCGCGGCCGCCGAGGGGCTGGGCGGGCCGGTGGTCGTGAAGGCGCAGGTGCTGACAGGCGGGCGCGGCAAGGCTGGAGGCATCAAGCTCGCGGCCGACCCCGCCGAGACGGAGGAGCGCGCGGAGGAGATCCTCGGCATGGACATCCGCGGACACGTCGTCCGCCGGCTCTGGATCGAGCGAGCCTCGGACATCGCCGACGAGTACTACCTGTCGGTCACCTTCGACCGCGGCGAGAAGAAGCCGCTGCTCATGTTCACGACGGAGGGCGGCGTCGACATCGAGGAGGTGGCCGAGGCGAAGCCCGAGGCGCTCGTGCGGCTCCACGTCGACCCGTTCGAGGGCTTCCGGCCGTGGCATGCCCGGCGCCTCGTGTACGGGGCCGGCGTCGAGGAGCCGCTACTGCAGCAGCAGATCGCCCACACCGTCGAGCGGCTGTACGACGCCTTCGTCTGCTTCGACGCGATGCTGTGCGAGATCAACCCGCTGATCGTTACGCCCGCCGGAGAGGTGCGCGCGCTCGATGCGAAGGTCACCGTCGACGACAACGCGCTCTACCGGCACCCTGACATCGCCGAGATGCGCGATCCGGAAGCGTACCCACCCGAGGAGCGCGCGGCGCGCGAGAAGGGCGTCACGTACGTCAAGCTCGACGGGGAGGTGGGCATCCTCGGCAACGGCGCCGGGCTCGTCATGTCGACGCTGGACGTGATCGCGCTCGCCGGCGGCAGGCCCGCGAACTTCTGCGACCTCGGCGGCGGCGGCGACGCGGAAGGGGTCGTCGACGCCCTCGAGGTGATCAAGGCTGACCCGCAGGTGCGGTCGATCCTGTTCAACGTCTTCGGCGGGATCACGCGCTGCGACGAGGTCGCCCGCGGCATCCTGGCCGCGCTCGAGCGCATGACCATCGACCTTCCGATCGTCGTCCGGCTCGACGGCACGAACGCCGACGAGGGGCGACGGCTGCTGGCCGAGGCGGCGCCTCCGAACCTGTACGTCGAGCCGACGATGCTCGACGCGGCGCGCCGGGCGGTGGAGCTTGCCGGTGGCTGACGTCTGGAGCGACCGCGCCCAGCTGTACCGCGAGAGCGAGGCGCACCGCGAAGGGCAGGACCTCGACCTGCTCGTCGCGTGGGCTGCGGGGGCGCGGACGGCGCTCGACGTCGCGACGGGCGGAGGGCACGTGGCGCGCCGGCTGCGCGAGGCTGGTCTCGAGGTCGTCTCCTGCGACCCCGCCCCGGGGATGCGTCCGGACGTGATCTGCCGCGCCGAAGAGCTGCCCTTCGCGGATGCGTCCTTCGACGTCGTCACCTGCCGCGTCGCCGCGCACCACTTCGCCCAGCCGGCCGTCGCCGTCCGCGAGATGGCACGCGTCAGCCGCGACCGCGTCCTCGTCGTCGACAACCTGTTCATGGGCGAGCGGGTGGAGCAGGCCGAGCTGCTGCGCGACCACTCGCACGTCCGCAACTACGGCGAGGCCGAGTGGCGCTCGCTGCTCGACGGGGCCGGGCTCGCCGTCGAGGAGGTGCAGGTCGTCG
>Ga0070741_10011417_pt1 | contig 16414 bp, 10 predicted proteins | sample Coa_R1_4_FD_66440 | JGI IMG/M metagenome (GOLD analysis project Ga0070741, IMG submission 66440) | Surface soil microbial communities from Centralia Pennsylvania, which are recovering from an underground coalmine fire - Coalmine... | ecosystem: Environmental > Terrestrial > Soil > Unclassified ...
GGCCCGGATTCATCAGGGGGCGGAAGCGGCGGAAGCGGCGCGGCAGCTTCGCGCGGAGGCGTTTACCATCGGAGCGGACATCTTTTTTGGGGCCGACCAGTTTCGCGCGGCATCGCTCCGAAGTCTGGGCCTGCTGGCCCATGAACTGACGCACGTGGGGCAGCAGCATCGGCGGTCTCTGGCCCTGCGGTTTTACACACCGGCGGGCGGCGACGCTATGGAGCAGGAGGCGCAGCAGACCGCCCTGCGGGTGATGGCGGCGGCCAGCGGGCCGGAGAGCGGCAGCATGATGGTTCCCGATACGCAGCCTCCCCGCCCATCCATGACCTTCGCGCCCGCCTACGGACTGCCCAAAGTCGGCAGCGCGCCGGAACCATCGCAGGCCGCGACCGAGGAGCGAGGGCCGGCCTCCACCAAGCCGACGCCCTCGCCCCGACGCGCCGATCCGCGCGCCGTCGCCGACCGGGTCTATGAACTGATGAAACAGGAACTCGCCCACCTGCAGCGATTTGGTGGCGCGGGAAGGAGATAACGCCATGTCGGACATTCAGGTAGCGCCGCCCGCGAGCCGGAACGGTGCCTCGGCTCCCCCGGAAAAGCCGCGTCCGAAAGACCCGCATATCGGGCTGCGGTTCTGGGTACAACTGGGGCAGGTGGAGGTCGCCGGATTCCAGGAGTGTACCGGATTCGGGATGGAGACGGAGATATACGAATACTCCGAGGGCGGGCTGAACACCTACACGCACAAGCTGCCGGTGCGCGTGAAGCATAAGAATATCACGCTGAAACGGGGCCTCGATGAAGGACAGGACCTTTTCCAGTGGTATGTCCGCGCGATGAAAGGAGAGATCAAGCGGCAGAATATCTCCATCATCGTCTACGACTCCCAGGGCAATCAGGTGCGCAAGTGGGACCTGCAGAATGCCTGGCCCTGCAAATGGAACGGCCCCGATCTCAAGACGGATCATGGCGCTGTCGCCGTCGAGTCGGTCGAGATCGCGCACGAAGGGCTGCTGCCCACCTCGCGCTGATGCGGAGCGTATCCATGCCAGACGCCTCTTCCCGTAAAACCGATTCGCGCCCTGCCGATCTGAAGCCGCCGCGCTCCTATTACCGGACGCTCCGGTTCCAGGCCGCTGTGCGCCGTCATCAGGCCGCGCCGGTCAGTCGGTCTCCGTTCGTGGGCGGATGGCAGAGGAGTCTCGGACGGACGACGGCTCGCCTGGCCGGGCAGCTGCGCCTGCGCCATACCTTCGCGCCGGTGTCTGCCGTCTCGCGCGTGACAGAGAAAGCGCCGTCCGCGCGACCCTCCCGGCGCTGGAGCCTGCCTCGCGGCCCGGAGCGTCCCCATCGGACGGAGACCGACGCCTTGCGGACGGCCCTTCCGGCGACGCAGCCTGCGCTCTCCTCACCGGGACGCCAGCCTATGACGGAGGAGTGGAGCGACGCGCCAGAAACGCCTTCGCGCGCCGCCGACCGGGGCAATGAGTCGCCCCTGCTGACCGCTCAGACTGCACGCGGAGACTGGCTCGCGCCCGCGATCACGCTCACGCCGCTGGTCACCGGAAGCGTGACCGAGGGAGAGCGAATCGCGCAGGATCTGCCCCTGTCGCGGCCTCCTGTCCCGCTGGCTTCCTGGCTGGGCGCTGCGCCGTCCGCTCCCGAACAGGCCGCGCCGGAAGTTCTCTCGGCTGGCCTGCGCCCGGTCTTTCGAGAGACGATCCCGATGAACTCTGCGCCTGGAACCGAGATCATGCAGTCCCGGCGGCCTGACCCGATGGCCTCTACGACGGTTCTCTGGCGGCAGCAGGCGCGTCCCTCGCGTTCCGCTCTGCCTCTGGCGGCCCCGGCGCGGATGCCGATGACGAATCCGGTCTGGCAGGCCGCGCCGCCTGCCGTTCCTGCGCATAGAGCCTCTCCCCTGCCCCCTCCTTCGCAAGGAGGGGGAGAGGCAGGGGCGCTGCTGGCTGCGCCCTCTCTGGGGGCTGTGCCTGCTCCCTCCCCCTACGAAGGGGAGGGCCAGGGAGGGGGCGGTTCCCTCCCCCTGTTCCAGGGGGGAGGGCCAGGGTGGGGGGCTACCCGACGAGACGCACTGGGCCTGCCTTCGCCGCCGAACATTTCGGGGCCATCGGGGAGCGCCGACCATTTTGCAGGAACGGAACCGCGCGCTGCCATGCCCCTTGCCGCTCTGCCTGGCGATTTCCTCTATCGCGCGCTGGCGACAGGAAACGTTACGGCGCTTGAGGCCGAGGGAGGGCCATCGCCTGCCGACAGGACAACAGCGACGGCTGTATCCCTCTTTCGTCCTCTGGCGGTGTCGCGTCCAGGCCCTATGGAAAGGCTTCCGGCGCTGCGGCTCCCTTCCGACAGTCTCGGTGTGACCAGGCTCCTGAGAACGCTGACTGGACCGAGCCTGAGGCGAGATCGGAGCGCAGCGGGGGAGGAAGGAAGCCTCGCGGAAAAGGACGCAGCCCGGATCGCCCCGGTAGACGGGCAGGCCGGAGATGGCCTGCCCATGAGGAGCCTGCTGACAGCGCCTCTGTCCGTAGGCCGAACGGCCAGTGGTTCTCGCCGGACGGAGCGGCGGCGCGAGCGTTCCGGGCGTAAAGAGGAGTTCTCAGACGTTTTGGAGGCGCAGCAGGCCACGCCTGCGGCCTCGATAGAGCCTGTGGGGGAGACACGAAGCCGCGCGCCGAGGGCCTCGCTCTTGCCAGACGGAACGCGCCTACTGGATCGCCTTATGCCGTCAAAACGAGAGACGCCTGTCGTACAGAATGCCCTGGAGAGAGCAGAACAGTACCGGCAGCAGCGCCCGCTGCCCGTCGCCGTCCGGCTGCCCGCCGAACCCGATCTGCGGCCCGCTTTGCCTCTGCGGGAATCGCATCCGATGGCGGAGCGCGCCCCGGAACGGCTCTATCCGGCAGTCGGAGGCGGCGCGCGCGGCGGGGAGGGCAACGGCCCATGGATTCAGCGGTCGGCGACAGGTTCCAGCCCGGACGCTCCGCCTGCCGCCGGAACCCAGGCTGCCGCGAACCAGGAACAGGATTCCGGCGCTGCCGATCCCGCCGCTGCCGCCAACGAGATTCATCTGCTCGCCAATGAGGTCTGGTACCTCCTGAAGCGCCGCCTGGCGGTGGAAGCGGAGCGGCGCGGCGGCTGAACAAGAGTGGGCCGCGCCGCAGAAAACATTCTGGAATGGCCCTGCATGAGGAAGCGAGACTATGGGACTGGAACAACTCATCATTCAAAACTCCGAGAAGCCGGATAAGAAGCTGACCTGCCTCTTCAATCCGACCGAGTACTCCATTGCCAAAACCAACAACTGGAAGACCAAAGACAACGTCGGGAAGAACGTGCCGCAGGTGGACTTTACGGGCGGAGGGGCCAGAACTTTGAGCATGACCCTCTTCTTCGACGTGCTGGAACAGCCCGGCGCGGATGTCCGCAAATATGTGGATCAGCTCTGGGAACTGACCATGATTGACGAGACGAAGAAGCATACCAAGACCAAGCGCGCCCGCCCGCCCTTCTGTCACCTGACCTGGGGACAGCACTGGACGTTCAAGGCGGCTATGCTCAGCCTGACGGTGAAATACACGCTCTTCCGGGAGGACGGCACGCCTGTCCGCGCCACCGCCGAGGTGAAGTTCCAGGAGGTCGAAGACCAGGCCCAGCAGAAGAAGACCAATCCGACCTCCTATGCGGAGCCGGGCCGCCGATGCCGCGTGCTGAAACCCCGCGACACCCTGGCGCTTATCGCCTACGAGGAGTATGGCGATCCCAACTACTGGCGCGTTCTGGCCGATTATAATCATCTTGATGACCCGCTCGATCTGCGACCGGGCGAGATACTCGCCGTTCCGCCGCTCTCCTGAAGAGCGCTTACTGAGCCGCGCTTGATTCCTGAACTCTCCCCTCTCCCGCAGCGTGGGAGAGGGGGTCGGAGGGGGGAGGGCTTCTCCCCCTCTCCCGCAGCGTGGGAGAGGGGGGCGGGGGGGTGAGGGCTTCTCCCCCTCTCCCGCAGCGTGGAAGCGAGGGGTTTCGTAAGGCGACGAAGCAAGAGGTGACACGCGATGCGAGGCAACAATCCGGGAGGCGCGCGCGCCGCTGAGGAGGCGGAGCGTTCCCACCTTTCCCATTTCAACCTGCTGCTGGATGGGCGGCAGGCCCAGGAAGAGTTGATGCACGACCTGCTGGACTGCACGGTTGAAAACAGCCTGCACCTGCCGGACGTCTGCACCATTCGCCTGCACGACGCCGGGTTCCGATGGCTCGACTCCCCCCAGCTTCGCGAGGGGACTCGCGTGCAGGTGCGGGCCGGAGGCGAGACGACGCCGCAGTTGACCGAGATATTCGACGGCGAGATCACGGCGCTGGACATGGACCTGGCCGGGCATGGAGTTCCCACGCTGACCCTGCGCTGCTATGACCGCTCGCATCGCCTGCACCGGGGACGCCACAGCCGTACCTTCGTACAGATGACCGACGCGGACATCGTGCGCAAAGTCGGGCAGGAGGCAGGCTACACCGTCCACGCCGACAGCACCACGCAGGTGCATGAGTGGATCCTGCAAAACAACCAGACCAACTGGGAGTTTCTCAACGAGTGCGCCGAGCGCAACAGCTTCCGGCTCTACGTGCAGGGTGAGAAAGACCTCTACTTCAAAAAGGTCACCGATGAGTCGAAAGACGTGATCTCGCTGGACTGGGGCAAGAACCTGCGCTCGTTCCGCCCGCGCACCGCTTCGGCAGGACAGGTGGACGAGGTCATCGTGCGCGGTTGGGACCCTCACCAGAAACAGGCGATCGTCGGGCAGTGCCGGGTGCCGGCCGGCATCCCGCAGACCAACCAGAGCGCCAACGGCAGCCAGGTCGCCAATCGCGCCTTCGGCGCGGCGCGCATGGTCATTACCGACCGCCCGATTCACACGCAGGCGGAGGCCGATGACCTGGCCCGCTCCATCTGCGACAGCATCGGCGGCGGTTTTCTGGAGGCGGACGGGCTGTGCTACGGGCAGCCGGGCATGAAGCCGGGTATGATGGTGCAGATAGACAATATCGGCGACCGCTTCAAAGGCAAGTATATGGTGACGTCCTCCACGCACACTTATACCCCTTCCGAGGGCTATGCGACGCAGTTCGCCATCAGCGGGAAGAAGGCATCGCCTCTGCTCTCCTCGCTGGGCGGCGGTGCGGGCGGCGGCAATCGCGCGCCGCAGGGCGGCAATGTGGTCGTCGCGGTCGTCACCGACAATCGCGACCCGCAGAACCTGGGCCGGGTCAAGGTCAAATATCCCTGGCTGACGGAGGATCACACGAGCCACTGGGCGCGGATCGTCTCGCCGATGGCGGGGCCGGGGCGCGGCTTCTACTGCCTGCCCGAAGTGGACGATGAGGTGCTGGTCGTCTTCGAGCATGGCGACGTGCGCCGCCCCTATATCATCGGCGCGCTCTGGAACGGGAAGGATAAGCCGGTCGAGGGCAACGATAAAGCCGTTTCCGGGGGTAAGGTCAACCGGCGCACCCTGAAGACGCGCATCGGGCATACCCTGCTGCTGGACGACACCGACGGCAAGGGCGAGATCCGCATCACCACCAGCGCCGGGCATACGGTCGTGCTGGACGACAAGAACGACCAGATACAGGTGGTGGATAAGACCGGAACCAACAAGGTCACCATCAAGAGCGGCGACAACTCGGTCAAGGTGGAGTGCCTGGGCGATTTCAGCGTGAACGCGAAGGGCAAGATCACGCTGACCGGAATGGGCGGCGTGGACGTGAACACCCCGGCCATGATGAATCTTCAGGGTTCGATGGTCAAGATCAACTGAGAGGAGGCGGCAGCGATGGGACAACCGGCAGCGCGGGTCAGCGACATGACGGCGCACGGCAGCCCGCTGGCTCCCGGCCCCGGCAGCGCCAACGTACTGATCGGCGGTCTCCCGGCCTGGCGCGGCATGTCGGCGGCGGCGATCGCGGCGCTGGCCGCCGCCGTCGCGCAGGCGGCGGAGGATATTGCCAAAGCCTCCGCCGCAGCGACAGCCGCGGCAGGCACGCCCGGCGCTCCCGCCGCGCAGGCCAATCTGACGAACACCGCCGCCAACGCGGTCGCCAAGATCGGCGCGATGATGACCGGCTCCGGCGCGGACATTCATGCCTGCCCGGTCGTCAAACTTGTCGTTCCCGATGGCCCCGGCGTGGTGATCACGGGCAGCCAGACCGTGCTGATCAACGGCCTGCCCGCCTGCCGCATGGGAGATGTCATTCAGGAGGCCACCTCCGTCAACAGCATCGCCATCGGCTTGCCGACCGTGCTGATCGGCGGTTAAACTCTGTCTTTTCGTCCGCAGGACGGTTGGCGCGTAGCGCCTTCCAGACGGGTATTTCAATGCCCGGTAATGTGGCAGACGGCCTCTTCGGAACTTAGGAGCAAAACGCTATGCCAGACCCGACCCGAGACTTTCTGGGCGCAGGATGGAAGTTCCCGCCCCGCCTCGATGCGCGCGGGCAGATCGAACTGGTGCAGCAGGAGGCGGATGTCGAGGAGGCCATCCGCATCATCCTGCTGACCCATTGCGGCGAGCGCGTCATGCGTCCGGAGTTCGGCTCCGAACTGTTCCGATTGCAGTTTCTGCCGTTGGACGCCGGAACCGCCGGGCTGGCGCGGCGCTATGTGCAGGAGGCGCTGGCCCGCTGGGAGCCGCGCATCGAAGTCCTGGCAGTCCAGGCCGTTCCCGATACCAAACATGAGTCGCGGCTGCTGATCCAGATCGAGTATCGCATCCTGGCGACCAATTCCGAGCGCAACCTGGTCTTTCCGTTCTATGTCATTCCCGGAGAAGAGTGAGAGGTTCTATCATGTCGCTGCCTTCGCCCAATCTCGATGACCGCACCTTTCAGGAGATCGTAGACGAGGTCAAGCGCCAGATCGGTCGGCGCTGCCCGGAGTGGACGGATCACAACGTCTCCGATCCCGGCGTTACGCTGATCGAACTGTTCGCCTGGATGACCGAGATGGCGCTCTACCGGATGAACCAGGTGCCGGAGAAGAACTATATCAAGTTTCTGGAGATGCTGGGCATCACGCTGGAGCCGCCCGCGCCCGCTCTGACCGACCTGCGTTTTCTGCTGTCGCGCCCGATTGAAGACCGGGACGGCGAGGAGGCGTTCGAGCGGACATTGCGCGCCCGCGAGACGGTCGCCGCCACCATCCGCACCGAGAGCGAGGAGGCGGTCGAGTTCGCCACCGACCGGGACCTGCGGATGGTGCGCCCGCGCCTGCGCCAGATTCTGAGCATTCCCGCCGCCACGCCCGGAACGCCTGGCGATGAAGCCTCCGCCGAGGCCCGCGACTTCCTGGCCTGGCGCGCGCAGAACCCCAAACCGACCGTCGCGCCGACAGAGAGCAGCGAGCGGCATCCCGGCTTTGCCATCTTTGGGCTGCCTCCGCGCGATGGCGATGTCCTCTATTTCGGCTTCGAGGCCGATGTCTCCGGGAACCTGATCGAACTGGAAGTGGACTGCGTTCCGGCGGCGGCGACGGGCCTGGACGAAGCCTACCCGGCGCAGGTTTGGGAGGTCTGGAACGGCCTGGAAAACCGCTGGGATGCGCTGGAATCGCCGCGCGATACGACCTACGGTTTCAACCGCCCGCCCGGCCAGACGCACCGCAACCTGCCCACCGGCCTGATCGAACTGGCGCTGCCCCACGGGATGGTTCCCCGGCAGGTGGCGGGAAATCGCGGCTACTGGATACGCTGCCGCTATACGCCGAACCTGCCGCCGCGCGGCCCGGAGCGCCGCGTCCCCTACGCCTATGAGCGGCCCCCGGAGATCTGGGAGGTGACGGCGCGTGTGATCGGCGGCACGGCCCCGGCGAGCAACTGCGCGACGGCGACCCTGCGCGACCTGGGGCAGAGCGACGGCACGCCCGGCCAGGTCTTCGCGCTGGGCCAGCGTTACATTCTGCCCCGGCGTCCCGGCGAGACCGTTCTGGTCGGCGAGCAGGGCGCGCCGCACAGCGAATGGGAGACCTGGACGGAGGTGGCGGACTTCGCGGAAAGCGGTCCCGAAGATCGGCACTTTACCTGCGACTCGTTTACCGGCGAGATCTACTTCGGGCCGGCCGTGCCGCAGCCGGACGGAACCGTTCGCCAGCACGGAGCGATCCCGGACAAGGGGAAGACCATCGCGTTCTCGGCCTACCGCTACGGCGGCGGCACACGCGGGAATGTCGCGCCCAACCAGGTCAATATCCTGAAGTCGTCCATCCCCTATATCGCCGAGGTCAGCAATCCGCGCCGCGCCGAGGGCGGGCGCGAACTGGAGTCGCTGGAACGCGCAAAGCTGCGGGGACGGGCCGTGCTGCGCGTGCGCGACCGGGCGGTGACGGCGGAAGACTTCGAGTTCCTGGCGGTGCAGGCGTCCTCCGGGGTCGGGAGGGCGCGCTGCGTCCAGCCCCGCCGGATGCACGGCGCGCGCAGCGAGACGGAGCGCGTTCCTCCCGGCGTGGTGCGCGTGCTGCTGATTCCGGCGATGGGCGAGGCGGTCACCGTGCCGCGCCCGCCCGATCTGCGCGTGCCGGAACGGGTGCGCAAAGAGGTGGAGGACTATCTGGATGAGCGCAGGCTGCTGACGACCGTGCTGGAGGTCGGCGAACCCGACTATCTCTATATCTCGACCGACATCACCCTGGTTCCCGATCCGAAGGCGGATGCTGACCTGGTCGCCCACGCCGTCCGCAGCCGGTTGGAGACCTACCTGCATCCGCTGCGCGGCGGCCCGAACGGCGATGGCTGGCCGTTCCGACGCTCGCTCTCGCTGTCCGACATCTACGCGCAGGTACAGGCCGCCTCCGGGGTCGCGTTCCTGCTCGACGCCCGCATCTACACCTCCACCCTTGCCAACGCGGCGGAGGGGCTGCTGTCGCCGGAGCAGGCGGTCTCCAATGTGGAGGGCGTGCAGATCGGCGAGACACAACTGCTGTGTACCCGCGAACACCGCATCCATGTGCGCCCCATCTGGTCGGTGGGCATGGCGGAGGCCGACCTGCGGTAAGGCATAAGGCGAGGCGATGGATCTAGACAAGCAATCACAACAGGAACGGGATGCGCCAGAGGTCGGCAAAGCGCCTGCCGCGCTCTCCGGGATCGAGATCAACCTGGTTCCCTCCACCGTGACCGCGCTGCTGCGCCGCGAACCGACCGAGCAGGAGCAGACACGCCTGCGCCCGCTCTGGCATTCCGTGCGGCAGCATCCCGGCGCGCTGGTCTCGCTCTGGTCAAGCGACACGGCGCGCTCCCGCCGCGTGCGCCTGAGCGTCCGCAGCGCCGCACCCGCCTGGAACCCGAAATGGGTGCGCTGGACGTATGCCGTGCGGCGCGTGCCGGATATTCAGGGCGGCCCGGCCCCGGAAGCGCAAGACCTGCTTTCGGACGACGAGACAGACGTGACCCTGCTCCTGCTGCCCGGCGAGCAGCGCGCGGCCAATCTGGAGTTTCTGGTCGCGCTGGACGGATACACCTTTTCCGGCGACTATCCTTTCGATGTCGTTGCGACCGATGTGGAGACCGGCGAGGTCTCCGAGACGCCGGGACTGCTGCGCCTCCGGCAGCAGAATGCGGAATGGATGCGCTATCTGCCCGCGCTCTATGCCGATCCGCCGCCTGAACTGCGCGAGGAGGGCTTCGCGCCGCGCGAGAGCGCCTACGAGCGGGCGATGCAGGCGCTGCGCTACGAGTATCGCCTGTTCGAGACCCTCTCCTTTTTTGAGCGGTTCCTGCGCGGCTTCGAGGACGCGGCGGAGCCGATGCAGGAGATGCTGGCAAACCTCGATCACTATTTCGATCCGGACACCACGCCGAGCGACTGTCTGCCCTGGCTCTCCACCTGGGTCGCGCTGGTCATGGACGAAAACTGGCCGGAACTGAAGCGCCGCTGCCTGATTAAAGAGGCGGTCGAACTCTATCGCTGGCGCGGCACGCGGCGCGGCCTGTCGCGCTATCTGGAGATATATACCGGGGTCAAGCCGCAGATCAACGATCAGCCCTTCATGGGAATGCGCCTGGGGCCGAATACCTTATTAGGGCGCGATACCAAACTGGGGGATGTGGGCTATCACACCTTCGTGGTGACTCTGGTGACGCCGCCGGGCAAGACCATCAACGAGCAGATCGCCCGCGACATCATCGAAGCGGAAAAACCGGCCCACGCCGCCTACGAACTGCGGATCGTGCAGCGCATGGAAGGGGAGTAGAGAGGAGTCCTGCCAACTTTGCCCTGCAAGTACATTCACGGCTGGCCCTCACCCCCGTCCCCTCTCTCACGCTGCGGGAGAGGGGACGGGGGTGAGGGCCAGGGAGGGGGGCCGCTTTTCCAGCAACAAAGGCTCATGTCCTGAAGAGGAAACGCCATGTCTATAGAGAACATCATCGGGCGGCGCATCACGGGCATCCGGCCCTTCAACGAACTGCCCATTGACGCCGAAATCTGGCGCGAAGCCCACAACAACCATACCCTGCACCGTCAGTTGCACGCGGCGGTCGTACACCGTCCCGGCATCGTCTACGGGCTGGAAGTGGTGGCCTCGAAGACGCGGGAGCGCACAGTCGTCGTCGCGCCAGGCGTCGGCATCGACTCCGAAGGGCGGACGATCGTGGTCTCCGAGCCGGTCTCGTTCACTCTCACCGAAACCCGGCAGATCTACATCATCCTCTCCTACCAGAGCGCGGCGGATCGGGATTCGGCCATCACCCTCGGCGGCGGACAGCAGTACTATCGCGAAATCGAATCGCGCGACCTGATCCATGTCAAAGAACTGCCCAAAACGCCCTATCTGGAACTGGCGCGCATCTTCCGCTCCCCGGACGACAAGCCCATTCGCGACGCCGCCAATCCCTTCTCGCCCGGCAACGACGAGCTGAATCTGCTCTTTCGGCCCATCGCCTTTCCCCACTGCTACGCCGATGTGGGGGTGGGCGAACTGCCCTATGTGCCGAAGACCTCCGCCTCGCCCTGGAACCCGAACCGCTCCGGCCTCTGGAACCTGCTGCGCGAAGGCAACGGGCGCGGCTTCCATCTCCAGTTTACCGGCCCAATCAACTTGCGCACGCCATCGGACAATCCGCCCGCGCTGCTCTATATGGCGGGAAGCCAGGCGTTCCAGCCGCTTCAGGAGGCGGAGATCGAGGGGCTGCGCCGCTATCTGGAGGGCGGCGGCCTCCTCTGCGGCGAAGCGAAGGACGAGAAAGACGAGTTCGCGCGCGGCTTTCAGGAACTCGCGTCGAAACTGGGAGGCAATCTCCAGCCGGTGCGCAAGGAGCATCCACTGCTGACGGCGCACTATGTCTTCTCCTCTCCTCCGCCCGGCGCGCTCGGCAGCGGCAAGCTGGAAGCCGATGCGGAGGCAGGTATTCTTTTCAGCACCTACAACTATGGCGGCGCATGGCAGGGAGATATTGACAACCCGGACGCCCCGGATGCGCGCGAGCGGATACGGCAGGCCCAGGAGTTCGGCCTGAACCTGATCGCCTATGCCGCCCGCCGCGAACGCATTCGCGAACTTTCCCGGCTTGGTTAGCGCGTGAGGAGAGCAGGCACAGATGCAAAAAACACAGGCGGCCCCGACGATCCTGCAAGACCCTAAAGAGGGAAGCATCCTGACAGCGCCCGCCGGAGGGCGGGCGGAAGCCCACTTCCGGTGCGCCAATCCGGGCAATCCCAACGTGGCTTTCTTCTCCCTGAAAGTGGAAGGCTTGCCCGACTCCCACTGGGCCGAGAGCGCAGAACGCGGCGTCGCGCCGGAAGGCGAAGAGACGCTGGTTCTGATCCTCCATCCGCCCTACGAGGCGGCGGAAGGCGACTACGCTTTCCAGGCGCAGATGCTCATGGACGGCGCTCCTCTGGGGCCGCCCCTGACTCTGACCCTGCAAGTGGAGGGCTTCCTGACGCCTCCCGACACGGATCATGCGGTCGTGGAACCGGAGCCTGCGCGCCAGGACGAAGAGGCGCAGCGCCAGGAGCAAGACCGGCAGCGCCAGGAGCAGGAGCGGCTGCAACAGGAGGCCGAGGAGCGCAGGCGGCAGGAAGAGCGGGCGCAGCAGCAGCGACAGCAGAGCGATGAGAATGCCCGCCGCGAACAGGAGCGCGTCCAGGCCGAGCAGGAACGGCAACGGCAGGAACGGGAACGCTGGAAGCAGGAGGAAGAGGAGCGCAGACGGCAGGAGGCGGAAAACCTGCGCCTGGAACAGCTCTCCCCGAAGGAGCGCGGGCTGCCGGAGGAGGGGATCGAGCCGGAAGTGGAGATTCCGCCGCCCAACTCCCTCGAAGACCCGAAAGAGGGAACGATCCTGTCCTTGCGGCCCGGCGAAACGCTGCTGGTGCGCTTCCCCATCACCAACGAGGCCACCACGACGACCACCTACATCATAGACCACGACCACACCCCGCTGGTAGAGGACTGGATCGAACTCAGCCCCGATCAGATCAACCTGCCGCGCAACGGCAAGGGCGAGCTGGGCTTTCGCATCACGCCGCCGCTGAGCGCGCGGCCGGGCGAGTATTCGTTCGCCGTCTCGTTCGGGCGCGTGGGCGCGCCGCAGACGACGCGCGGGCTGGTGCTGTCCGTCCTGCCGACCCCTGCCGTCAAGCTTACCACCGCCGCGCCCCTGGTAAAGGTCGGGCCGTTCCCGCGCCCGGTAGACTTCGATCTGCGCGTGACCGGCGACGGCAACGCCGATACCGCCTTCCGCATCGCGGTCAAAGAGCCGCCCGTCGCCAGCGGCGCGGCGGCGAAAACTGGCCCGGATGTCCTCTATGAGACCCCGCAATGGCGCTATCTGTTCAACAAAGAGGTGGACAATGTGGGCGTGGAGGAGCGCAGTTCCAATCCGCGCCAGGCCGCCATCCAACTGCGCCTCCTGCGGAAAGGCATCTGGTGGTTCGGCTTCAAGGAGTCGCACAAAGTCCGCGTGGCCGCCGTGCCGGTCACGGAGCCGACCAACTGCGGCAAGACCGCCAACGTCGTCGAACTGACGGCGCTGCGGTGGCGGCTGCTGCCGTTCTCCTCGGTGGTGCTACTGCCGCTCCTCTTTCTGTTCTACCTCCTTCTTTCCGGCGGCGCCAACGACCTGCGGGTCACGAATCCACAGTATCAGGATAGGAACAACGTCTACTGGATCGTTACCAGAGGCCCGGAGAAGAAGGTGGCGATGGAGTGGGAAGCCTCGCCCTGGAATATCCTGCGACTGCACGGCGGCATCACCGGCGCGAAAAGCAGCCTGAGCAGTGTCCAGTTAGGCAGCGGCGCATTTACCGATACGGTGCAGATGAAGGATAAAAACTTCGAGGAACACCAGTACGCGATCAATCGCCTGTGGGGAGGCGGGGGGCATTCCGTGACCGTGATGCTGGTGCGCGCCTTCGATGAGCGCAAACTGCGGCTGACCGCTCAGGTCGGCGGAGCGCCTCCCATCCTGTTGCAGCCGGATGAGACAGGCGCGGTCGAACTGCGGGTTCCCAGCAGAGGCGCGGTCAATCTTCGGCTGGAGAACGTCTCCCAGCCTGCGGAACTGGATGTCCAGTACCGGCTGGTCAAAGACCTGAGCGGCAGCGCGTCCTTCCGGTTCCGTTTTGCGCTGGAAGGCGTCGGGTCGGTCAATCCACACGCCGTCAAGCCCATCGCGCTGGAGATGAATCCGAATGCGGCTTCGGGCGAGAGCGGAACGAGCGACAACGAGTTTATCCTGGTGACGACCAGCGCCGAGCTGCCGGTGCTGCGGGTGCGGCTGGTGCCGGGGGCTTAGCGGGAAGGAGTCTGTCACGCATGAAACTGCTGCATTCCGAAGTGGACATCACGCCCGGTCGCCCCGGAACCAGGCAGGCGATGTCGCCTGTGCAGGAAGGCTTGCCTCTGCCCGGCAGCGCCGTCGTGCGCCTGACCAACACCACCTCGCAGAACAACGCCTATACCCTCCGCCTGCGCTGCGATGGCAACCCCTTCTGGCAGGAGTCCTGGTATCGCCTGATCCCCCTGCCTCCGGCCCCCGGCGAGAAGAACACGATCCCGGCAGGCAAGCGGGATGAAGTCGGCCCGCAGGGAACCACGCTCAAACTCTACATTCTGAGCGGCGGCTCGCGAGAAGTGCTGATCCAGTTCAATGTGCCGAAAAGCGCCGAGGCGCGCGCGGGCCGTTACGACTATCTGATCGAGGTCGAGACCCAGATTTTGAACGTACCCAACGAGGCGGCGCGGCGCGACAATCTGGTGACGAAGCTGCCCGGCGTGGCGATCATACGCCCCTTCTACCTCTGGAGTTTCGACCTCAAAAAGACCGTGTCCGATCCGCGACCGGGCGAGCCGATGCGCGTCAGCCGCCTCCGCCCCGCCACCACGCTGGAACTGGTCGTGACGAACGAGGGCAACGACTGGCTCTACTGTGACGTGCTGCTGCCGCAGCCCAACGATATGGAGACCGAGTGCTTCACCCGACGGCTGGCCGTCCGCCCGCCTGAACCGGGCGAACTGCTTCCGAGCAGCGACACGGGCGGCGACTCGCGCCCCGGCACGCAGCGCCATCTGCCCATAGCCGTCCGCAGCCGACTGAGAACCCTGCGCGGCAATCCCACCACGCAGGCCGTCCCGCTCAGCCTGCAACGGGTGGACGCGCCCACAGTCGCGCCGCCTGCGGAAGATGAGTTTTTCGTCGGGACGGGCAAGGTGCTGTGCAAGCCGACGGCGGAGAAGCAGGCGCTGCCCGGAGAGCGCGCCATCGTCTACCATCCGCCCGTTCCCGCCACGCTGACCGACTTCTTCCGGGGGGCGTTCAGTTCCGGGCGCACGCTTGTGATGTCCGCAATCGGCCTGGTGGTCGCCGCGCATATCGCTATCCTGATGTACCAGCAGATATTCTATCGCAGCATCAAGATCAACGTGCAGGGCGGGGATCACTTTGCTCTGGGAGAACAGGTCAAGGTGGACGGCTCGTTTTTGCAGGGCGCCGTCTTCTTTCTCGGCAATAAGACCGACGACTATGTGGAGATAGAGAACGCCAAGCCCGTGTCCGGGAAGAAGAATGAGTATCTGTTGACCCTGCCGCCGGAGAAGAAGCTGGATGGCAAGTCGGTCAACGTCCGGGTGCAGCGTTATATCGGCCTGCTGCCCTATCTGACCCGGCTGCTGCCTGCGGCCACGTCGCGCAGCTTCGAGTACGGCGCGAAACCTGTCGTCCATACGCCGAAGCCGGACCCGGAGGATCGCACGCTGGCGGCGGGGCAGCAGACCTTCACCATCCATGGGCGCAATCTGGGACAGCCCGGCACGGTCTTTGTCAACGGCATCGGCGTGCGCGCTTCGTCGTGGAAGGAGAGCGTCATCCTGGCCTATGTGCCGCGAGGCATCAGACCCGGCGAACCTCTGCCGGTCGAAGTGCAGCCGGACGGCGTGGCCGCCCGCCTGCCCGCAGGCAGTATCACCATTGTGCAGCGCGGCGGCGGTGGAGGAGGGGGCGGCGGGGGCGGAGAAGCGCCGCAGTTGGGGCAGGTGTCCGCCGGCCCCTATAAGCCGGGAGATACCTTCACTATATCGGGCCAGAACCTGAAGTCGGGACTGGTGCGCCTGGGTCGCAGGCCGGTTCCCTCGGACTGGTCGCCGGAGATGATCACCGCCACGATCCCGGAAGGAACGCCTGCCGGAACGCTGTCCGTGATGGTGCAGCCCGAAGGCGGGGCCTTGAAAAACGTCGGCAGCATCACTATCGAAGCTCCCGCGCCTCCCGAAAGGCCGCAGGTCGCCCAGATCTCCGGGCGATACAAGCCCGGTGACACTCTTCCGCTTACCGGCAGCGCGCTCGGCGGCGGCGGAATCGTCTATCTGGGAAGCATGGCGGTACGTCCGACTTCCTGGAGCGCGACGCAGATCACCCTCACCATTCCGCAGATGCGTCCTGGGACCGTCCCCGTCGAGGTCGCGCCTTCCAGCGGAGGCCGCCTGAATGCGGGCAGCATCACCATCGAAGCGGGCGGGCCGCCGGTCCCTACGCCGACCACTGCCTATGACGCGCTGATTCAGGGCAACTACGATAAAGCCCTCGAGCTGTCTACGCAGCGTCTTCAGCAGCTTGCCCCGGAGGAGAACCGGCAGACCCTTGAGAAGGCGGAGCAGTATGCGATCCGCGCGCTGGTCGAAAGTCTCTCCGGCCAGATGAGCGCCGCCAGAGAGGACGCCTCCCAGGCGAACGGCCTGAGTACGCGGGTGACACGCAGCAGCCCGCCTGCCGCCAAGCGCGCGCGCGCTTTGGCGATCCTGGCATGGGCTTTCTACCGGTATCGGCTCGGGGTGATAGATGGGAATGCGGCGCTCAGGCAGTACGAGGCAGCGCGGGGACTGCACCCCGCGCTTGGGGGCTTCATCAACAAG
>Ga0070741_10011418_pt1 | contig 16412 bp, 17 predicted proteins | sample Coa_R1_4_FD_66440 | JGI IMG/M metagenome (GOLD analysis project Ga0070741, IMG submission 66440) | Surface soil microbial communities from Centralia Pennsylvania, which are recovering from an underground coalmine fire - Coalmine... | ecosystem: Environmental > Terrestrial > Soil > Unclassified ...
GTCCGTACTCTTTGAGTGCTTTGGTGTAGATATCGTACTGCCCGAACGCGCCGCCCATGAGATGGCAGCCGTACTTTGCCGCGCGGCGGGTCGGCTTGAGTCCGCGTGCGCCAATGCCGAGCTGCGGGTACGGTTTCTGTACCGGCTTCGGCGTCAGCGTGATGTTTGTATACTGATAATGCTGCCCGTTGTAAGTGAAGTTATCCTGCGTCCACGCGCCGATCAGCACTTCAATGCCTTCCTCAGTCATGCGCGGACGGTCATCGCGATTGATGTTGAAGCCCGCAAATTCTTCAAGACGATACCCTTGGCCGAGACCCAGAATCAGCCGACCGTTCGAGATGATGTCTACGATGGCGGCGTCCTCAGCGACGCGTAATGGGCTGTGAAGTGGTAATAGCAGGACATAGGTACCGATCTGCACCCGTTTGGTGCGATCGCCGATCACTGCGGCGACGGGAAGAAGTGATGGGAGATAGCCGTCATCAATAAAATGGTGCTCGGTAATCCAAACCACATCATAGCCAAGCTGCTCTACCGCCTGCATCTGATCGAACTGCGCCCGGTAAAAATCAGGAAACGGTTTGTGCCACTGCGGCGGGTTACGGAATGCGTAGAGTACACCGAATTTCATGCGGCCTCCTTGATTGTCCTATGCTCAAAGTCGCCCAAGCATGCCCGAGCAAATACCGATGACGATTAATTCCCCGGATTCCCGCGAAAGCAGGAATAACGCCGCAATTTTTCTCTTGGTAAAACCTATCCTTCATGAAGGTTATTAATACCCCCCAAACCCCATATCAGTCGTCGCTTGCGCGTCAGGGTCAGTGCAAACATTCACCAGCGCAGGCTTGCCGCTAGCGATGGCGCGCTTAATCGCCGGAGCGATATCGTCCGGTTTCTCGACGAACTCTCCGTAGCCACCGAGCGCTTCGACCATTTTGTCGTACCGCTGATAACCGAGCTCACGACCCACGTTTTCGAGGCCCATATTGCTGGCGGTCATCCGGCCAGTCTGGCGTGAGGTGAACCCAGCATTATTCGACACCACGACCACGATGTTCAACTTATGACGAATGGCGGTGTCCATCTCCATACCGTTCCAACCAAACGCGCCGTCGCCGCTGAGGACGACGACCGGCTTGTCCGGACGCGCCGCTTTCGCGCCGATTCCGAACGGAACCCCAATTCCCATACAGCCGTGTGGTCCGGCATTGAGGCTGCCCCCCACTTCATAAATCGGAATCGATTGACGGCCGAAGTTGAGAATCTCATGCCCATCAACAACAAGGATCGTGTCACGCGTAATGATGTCGCGCACTTCTTTGCATAAACGCAGTGGATGAATTGGTACTTTAGTCGAGTTCAGCAACTGGGCGTTACGCTCTTCGTTCGTGCGCTGTTTAGCAGAAAGCTGGGCGACCCACGCTGTTTCTTGTTTGCCGTCAATCTTCCCTTTCGCTTCAGCAGTGAGCTGCTGCAAGACGAGTTTAGCGTCGCCAATGATACCGACCGCAACACCACGATTATGACCAATCTCTTTGCCGTCGAGGTTGACGTTGATGAATTTTGCCTCCGGCGAAAAACGCGGAGCGCGCAGGAATGATAGCATCGAGTTGGCTCGTGCGCCGATGACGAGAACGACGTCGGCCTCACGAAACGCCATCGAACGCGCGGCAGGAAACGCCCGCGGGTGATCTTCGGGCACTACGCCGCGCCCTTGTGGCGTGGTAAAGAACGGAATTCCTGTTGCTTCGACAAATTGACGCATTTCTTCCGCCGCCCCCGCCCAGAGAACACCACTACCGGTGACAAGGAGCGGGCGTTGGGCTTTGCTGAGCAGATCGACTGCCTGGCGTATCAAAGCCGGATCTCCTGCCGGACGACTCTCGACGCGATAGTTGGTCGGCCAGTAGAGTTTGTCATCTTCGACTTTGGCAGACAGAATGTCACCGGGGAGGTCGAGATATACTGGGCCTTTCTTGCCGTCCATCGCTTCACGAAATGCGAGGCTGATGTACTCAGGGATACGCGAGGCAATGTCGACGCGGTAGGCGGCCTTCACTACCGGTTTCATCATCGCGACCTGGTCCATCTCCTGGAACGAATCGAGTGTCGTTGCGCGCATCGGTGCCGAACCACCGATCGCGATGATCGGTGCAGAATCAGCCCACGCATTCGCCAGTCCCGTGACCGCATTGGCAGTGCCTGGGCCTGACGGAGTAATACAAATTCCCGGTTTGCCGGTGACGCGGGCATAGGCATGCGCCATCATGGCCGCCGCCTGCTCATGGCGGACATAGATTCCTTGCATCCCGAGCCTGAGACACGACCCTGCCGCGCCGCTGGTCGGTCCACCCATCATGAAAAAAATCGTACCAACCCCTTCGTTCTTGAACGCCTGTCCAATCAGTTCTTCGCCACGGACGATGCCCATAGTTCCTCCTTCTAAAAAATGAAGAGTGAAGAATGAAAAATGAAGAATGGAAAAAAGTCAAACTCGGGACTACATTTCCCTATTCCTCTTCAGTCTTAAGTTTTCATTTTTAACTCTTCATTGCCGTTGAAGGCTTGATAGCTGACCGCTTCTAGAGAGAATGTCAAGGGAGCACCGCCCACCTATCTTCACTCGGAGCCTTACGCTAGTACGAGAAAACCAAAGCTGTCAGAAGGAGGCGTCTCATGAAGGCGATTCAATTTCATGAACTCGGTGGGCCGGAAGTCCTAAAACTTGACGATATCGATGTCCCCGAGCCGCGCAAGGGATGGGTACGAATCAAGAACCACGCGATCGGCATTAACTTTGCCGATACTCTGTTCCGCCAGGGACAGTATCTGATGAAGCCGAAGCTCCCCGATATTCCAGGGCTGGAGGCTTCGGGGGTTATCGACGCCGTTGGTCCTGAGGTCACGAACCTCAAACCAGGAATGCGCGTCACTGCTATCGGTGTCAGAACCTACGCCGAGTACTGCACGGTCTCGGCGGCGCAAGTGCTCCCGTTGCCGGATTTTGTCAGCTATGAAGACGGGGTCGCATTTCCCATTCAAACGCTCACCGCCTATCACATGTTGCATACGTCGCACCAAACGGCACCGGGACAGACCGTGCTCGTTCACTCGGCGGCGGGTGGAGTGGGTATCGTGGCGGTGCAGATCGCCAAAGCCGCAGGTGCGCGGGTGATCGGGACGGTATCGAGTGACAATAAGATTGAGCTTGTGAAGCAGTACGGTGCTGATGCGGTGATCAACTACGCGAAGAACGACTTTGCCGAGGAAGCAAAGAAATTGACGGATGGTAAAGGTGTTGATCTCATTCTCGACGCAGTTGGCAAGCCGACGTTAGAAAAGGGTATTCAGTGTTTGAGCCCCTTCGGACATTTGATTCTCTACGGACGTGCAGGCGGTATTCCTGACCCGCTCAATCTCATGACGTTGTTCCAGAATTCGCTCAAAGTGAGTGGATTTGTGCTGTATACCGTGTCGTCGATGCCGGACAAGCACAAGGAAGGAATCGAAAAATCATTTCAACTCATGGGGCAAGGAAAACTCAAAATGCTGATCGGCAAGAAGTTTGCGCTTGCGGACGCGCCAGAAGCCCATCGGCACATGGAGTCGCGCGGATCGGTCGGGAAGCTGGTGTTGATTCCGTAACGCTTTTCCTCGACCGTAAGTCGGCAGGCGCGGATGCCACTGTGGTTCACAACGCCGGCAGAAGTCGGTGATGGCGCAAAAAGCGCCCCGCTGTCCGGGCGAGAGAGCCCTTTCCGTGGGCGAGTGCTGGTAGCACTCGCTGTCGTACTGAAACGGGTTCTCTTTGCCTACCATTACGCCGAACTCACGTCAGGGCAAGCTTCGACCGGGCCCGTTATTGAACCCGACCCTGCAGAAGGAGGGCCGCACACTCTATTGGGGAAGCGGGTTCTCACAGCCGCGACGAGAGCATGTTATACAGCATGAGGAGCTCGTCTCGAATGGAGCGCAAAAGCTGAAGGTGATTGTGATTTTGGGGAAGAGCAGAGATCGTCTCTTCAAAAGGAGCGATCGGCGGAAGGTCTTTTTCATCCTCTCTGCCATCCTCGTTTTCTTTGAGTTTCTTCTTCGCCCCGGCAATGGTGAATCCCTCTTCGTACAGCAGCGTTTTTATTTGGAGCAAGGTTTCGACATCACGCCGCCGATAAAGGCGATGCCGAGAGGGAGTCTTACCCGGCTTCAGAATAGAAAACTCAGTTTCCCAGTAGCGCAAAACGTAGGGCTTGACGCCGACGATTTTTGCGACTTCGCCGATGCGGAAATAGAGTTTATTCGGCAGTTCTGATTGTCGCGTTACGTCACGCTTGGATTCCAGGGGCATCGTCTCCCTTTGTAGCACTGGATTACGCGAAAGGGAAAGGCCACGGAGGCACAAATGGGCGCTTTCTTTAGTCCGTGGCGCGTACCTCAATAGTGCTCGGCTCTCATTACGCAAATAAGGCTTCAGGTTCCTTCTCCCTTTGGGAGAGGAAATTCCGAAAGACACTTTGCTCAATGCCAAAATTTGTGCCGAGCAGTATTAGGAATTGTCACGCCCGGACCTCAACGTCAAGAGTGCGTGCAAGGTGGACAAGGACATCAGTATGAAGGGTATTCACTTCCAGTGCAGTAAGGGTGCGATCCGTTGCCCGATACGCGATCGAATAGGCCAGGCTTTGTTTGTTTTGTGGGATCGGGTTCCCACGGTACTGATCAAACAATCGCACTTCAACAATCAGGGGATTCGCAAGAGAGTCGACAGCATCAATCACTGCCTGTGCCGGTAAGTTTTCATCCGCCACAAGGGCCACATCCCGGACAACCGTCGGGAATCGCGGCAACGGCTGATAACGCACTGCGGCACTGGCATGGAGAAGTAATGGTGCAAGATCCAGTTCAAATACCCACGGGGTCGCCGCGAGGTCAAGCGCGACGCAGTGGTCCGGGTGCAAGGCCCCGGCCACGCCGCACGGAGAGCCATCGATGAGGATCATTGCCGCTTTTCCCGGATGGAGAAACGGAATTGTGGTCGCTCGCTCCCAGCGGACTTTCTCTTCACAGTGCAGCTCTTGCCAAAGTGTTTCTAGCACGCCTTTGAGATCGGCAAATTCAATTGGCACCGCTTTCTGTAACCCACTCGCCGGCCAACTCCCGTAGAGTACGCCGGCAACGTGTAATCGTTCTTGTCGTCCATCCGGAGTTTCCTGGGCGCCAAAAAATACTTTGCCAACCTCGAACACCGTCACACTATTCTCTCCCTGACGGAGGTTGTGTTGCAGCGCGCGCATGAGATTGGTCAGGACGCTCACCCGCATTTCCGCGCCTTCGGCGGAAAGGGGATTCATTAATGGGATAGGCGACGTTGAATCGGTCCCGGCGAACAAGCGATTGAGTTGGGCTGAAGTAAAACTCAGGCTCATCAGCTCAGAGAGTCCTTGTGCGGCAAGGCAGCTACGAATACGTCGAACCCACTGCCCCTCATGGTCCGGAACTTTTTCGTGCGCTTCTGTCCGGGGTAAAAGTGTGGGCACTGTCTCATAACCTTTGAGTCGCGCGACTTCCTCGATCAAATCGACCTCTTGGGCCAGATCCGATCGATACGACGGCACTGTCACACTCCAAGTGCCGCCACGACCACGCCGAACCTTCGCGCCAAGAGTGTGTATACAGTGCTCAATCTCGGCTGGTTCGACAGTCATACCAAGAAAACGTGAGGCCCGTTGTCCGCGTAGGGTAATCGTCGTTGACGGTAACGGCTGCGGGCAGACGTCCACAACTCCACGACTAACCTTTCCTTCAGAGATCTCCGTCAGAAGAGCCGCGGCGCGATCTAAGGCAGGAAGAGTACCTTGGGGGTCAACGCCACGCTCGAAACGGTATGACGCTTCGCTCCGTAACCCCAAACGGCGGGCTGTGCGGCGCACGGTTTCTGGAACGAAGTAGGCGCTTTCGAGTAAAGTCACCGTCGTTTGCTCGTGCACTTCGGAGTTTGAGCCCCCCATAACACCGGCAACAGCAACCGCGCGGTCACGGTCACAAATCAGGAGATCATCGGCTCTGAGGTCGCGCTCTTTTCCGTCGAGCGTAACGATCGACGCAATATCACGCGCGCGGCGGACGACGATTTCCGGGCCGTGTAAAGACGGCAAGTCAAACGCGTGCAACGGCTGCCCACGTTCTAACATGACATAGTTAGTGATATCGACAATGCTGTTGATCACGCGCACACCAGCGGCTTCGAGTCGCCATTTCATCCAGGCCGGAGACGGAACAACTCGCAACCCATTCACTACTCGTGCGGCATAGCGCGGACATAAATCTGCATCGAGAATAGAGACACGGATCTGATCATCGACCGCGGTTTTCCCTTCTCGTACCCGTGGCCGCTTGGCGAGCAGCGGGGCGCCAGTGAGTGCGGCGATCTCTCGCGCGAGTCCGAGCACGCTCAGACAATCCCCACGATTCGCGGTAATCGCAATATCGAGGATCGTGTCCCGCAACCCTAGTCGGGCATAGAGTTCTTCCCCGAGCGTGGTGTCGTGCTCGAGGATCAGCAGTCCGCTGTGATCCTCCGAGAGTCCCAGTTCGCGCTCGGAACATAACATCCCGTGCGATTGTCGCCCGCGAATTTCGGTCAGTTCCACTCTGTGCCCGCCAGGTAAGGTCGTTCCTGCCGCTGCAAAAGCCACCTTATCACCGACCTTCATGTTGGTCGCGCCACAGACAACGGGAAGCGCTTCGCCGCCGGTCGTCACATGACAAATAGTAAGATGGTCTGATTGCGGGTGCGGCTCGATCCGCACAATCTGAGCGACTTTAACTGGCTCAGTTCCTTGCTCGCGAATATCATCCACCTCTAAGCCGGCCATCGCCAAGCGGTCGGCCAGGCGGACGAGCGAAAGCTCAATCGTGACAAATTCGCGCAGCCAATTGAGGGAGACTTTCATGGGGAAGACTCGTAAATCGTCATGCGTAATACGTAAAGAAAAAGTTCCGTAGCGCTACAGTTTCTTTTTACGTATTACGTTTTACGCGTCACGTATTTTCTTAAAACTGCCGTAAAAACCGCAGGTCACCTTCGTACAGTAAGCGAATGTTATCGATCCCGTAGCGTAACATGGTAATCCGATCGATGCCCATACCAAAGGCAAATCCAGACACCCGCTCAGGATCGTATCCGACCGCACGGAACACATTCGGATGGACCATGCCCGAGCCGAGGATTTCCATCCAGCCACTCCCTTTACACACCGGGCACGAAGTATTGTTCCCCGCGCAGAGCACACAGCCAATATCGACTTCAGCACTAGGTTCGGTAAACGGGAAGTAACTAGGACGAAAGCGCACGGGCGTGTTCGCCCCATACATGGTGTGGACAAACGATGTCAGCACCCCTTTGAGATGGGCGAAGCAAATGTCAGAACCAACCATGAGCCCTTCGAGTTGGACGAACATAGGCGAGTGGGTCACATCATCATCGCGGCGATAGACGCAGCCGGGGACGATGATTTGCAACGGCGGCTGACGACTCTCCATCACGCGGATTTGCACCGGTGACGTATGTGTTCGCAAAACGACTTCCGGCGCAACAAAGAAGGTGTCCTGCATCTCCCGCGCGGGATGGTCCGCAGGGATGTTGAGGGCCGCAAAGTTATGATAGTCGTCTTCGATATCAGGTCCGCGCGCAACCTCGAACCCCATCGCCGTAAAAATTGCAATCGTATCGTCCAGGACCTGTAACAACGGGTGCAGTGACCCGCGCGGTCGCCGCGTACCAGGGATAGTAATATCGATGCGTTCGGCAGTCAGGCTCTGCGCCCGTTGGGCCTCTCGCCATTGCGCGCGCAGGCTCACAATCCGTTCTTCGACCTGGGTTTTTATCTCATTCGCGGCCTCGCCGATCTTACGCCGCTGTTCAGGTTGCAACTCACCAATACCACGAAGCACTCCGGTGAGTTCCCCCTTACGCCCGAGAAAGCGCAACCGTACGGCCTCTAGTCCTTCCTCGTCTTTGCAACTGTCGAGTGCGGATAAAGCTTCGTCACGGATGCGAGCGAGTTCGTGTTCCATTAGGCGGCTGCACGTCCCTGTTTCGCAAGATCGGCAATAGCAGTGAACGCGCCCGGATCATCGACGGCAAGAGCGGCAAGGATCTTGCGGTCGATTTCAACGTTCGCTTGCCCTAATCCATGAATAAACTGGTTGTAGTTGATCCCATTGAGCCGGGCTGCCGCATTAATGCGAGTAATCCACAGACGACGGAAGTCGCGTTTCCGTGCTTTGCGATCCCGATAGGCGTAGACTAAACCGCGTTCAACGGTTTCTCGCGCCTGGCGGTACTGTCTTCGCCGCCCGCCGGTGAACCCTTTTGCCAGTTTTAAGATCTTCTTGTGGCGGCGACGTCCTTTGAAGCCGCGTTTTGCGCGTGGCATGACTGAGTCTCCTTAACAGTGCCCTACTTATAGGGAATCAACTTCTTGATCGCTTTTTCGTTGGTCACATCAACCAGCGTCGTCTGGCGCAGGTGCCGTTTCTGTTTGCGCGTTTTTGCTGAGAGTTGATGACGTAAGAACGCTTTCGCCCGCCGAACCTTTCCGGTCCCAGTGGTTCTGAAGCGTTTTGCCGCCCCACGGCGGGTTTTGAGCTTTGGCATATACATTACCTCGGTACAATCAGAATCGACATATTGCGCCCTTCTAAGCGCGCCTGCCCTTCAAGTTCGCCAACGTCCTGCACCTTCTCGAAAAATTTCCCCAACATGTCTTTGCCCAATTCCGGATGAGTAATTTCTCGACCGCGGAAGAGCACCGATACTTTCACTCGTTGTTTCTTTTCCAGGAACCGGCGCACATTAACCGCTTTGAAATCGATATCATGCTCACTCGTCCGTGACCCTAACTTTACTTCTTTGACCAACACTTGCGTCGAGTGTTTCCTGGATTCCTGCACTTTTTTCTTTTGCAAGTAACGGAACTTACCATAATCCATGATCCGACAGACCGGCGGCGTCGCCGTCGGAGAAACCTCGACGAGGTCAAGCTCTTTTGCTCCGGCAAGGCGGAGTGCTTCTGGAAGCGGAACGATACCGACTTGCTGTCCGTCGGCGTCAATAACACGCACCTCGCGCGAACGAATCTGTTGGTTAATTCGGACTCCGGCTTCCTTGGCTATGACGCACCTCCTGGAACAGATTCGGTAGCAATACGGGCAATGAGTTCCGCCACCGTAAGGGAAGGAATTTTTTCTCCTTTCCGTGCCCGTGGCGCTACCGTCGCAGTGTTCACTTCTTTATCACCAATGACAACCATGTAGGGAACTTTTTGTACTTCTGCTTCACGGATTTTATAACCTAACTTCTCGTTCCGTAAATCGAGTTCGGCACGAATCCCCGCCCGCTGCAATTGGTCACACACCTTACGCGCATACTCCTCTTGCGCGTCTGTGATAGTCAGGAGGCGGACTTGTACCGGCGCAAGCCACAGCGGGAAATCTCCGGCACAATGCTCCAGCAAGATAGCAATAAAGCGCTCGAGTGACCCCAGAACAGCTCGGTGTAACATCACCGGCGTGGCTTCAGTTCCTTCCGGAGTGACATAACTCAGACCGAATCGTTCGGGCATCGCGCAATCAATCTGTACGGTCGCCAACGTCCACGAACGTTCGAGCACATCACGGAAGTCAAAACCGATCTTAGGGCCATAAAACGCGCCTTCACCAGGCAGTATCGTCACATTATATCCCGCCTGTTCAAGCACACGCCGAAGAGCTGCCTCGGCCGCCTCCCACAGCTCGATTCGGCCTAGAAACTTCTCCGGCCGCGTCTGAAGGGTTACTTCAATACGATCAAAGCCAAAGGCATTGTAGACCTCTTTCGTCATCGCGATGAACCGGTTTAGTTCATCGTCAAGTTGTTCCGGGGTACAGTAAATATGCGCATCATCCTGGGCGAAGGAGCGCACACGAGTTAAGCCGGAAAGAACCCCAGAACGCTCGAAGCGGTGAAGACGACTAAAGTCGGCGTAGCGGATAGGAAGGTCACGATATGAATGTTTACGTGAGGCGAACAGATAACAATGCCCTGGGCAGTTCATCGGTTTCACCCCATATTCCCCATCTTCCACATCCATCAAAAACATATCGTCATGGAAAGCCTCATAGTGGCCAGAAGTCTTCCATAGATCAGTTTTGTAGATGAGGGGGGTGATGATCTCGGTGTATCCGTACCGACCGTAGAGACTGCGGATATATTGAACGAGAGTATTGTAGACGACCGTTCCTTTTGGATGGAAGAACGGCGCGCCAGGGGCGATTGGATGAAGTGAGAAGAGATCCAATGTTTGCCCCACTCGGCGATGGTCTCGTTTTTTGGCCTCTTCCAAACGCTTGAGGTACGCATCTAGGTCTTTCTGGCTCGCCCAGGCAGTGCCATAGATACGTTGCAATTGCTCGTTCCGTGCATCGCCCCGCCAATAGGCTCCGGCGACGCTCGTAAGCTTAAAGGCCGGAATATTGCCAGTCGCTGGCAAGTGCGGCCCACGGCAGAGGTCAACAAACTCACCTTGTCGATAGAGCGAAATTGCCTCGTTGCCTGGAATACTGGCAATGATCTCTGCTTTGAAGTCTTCGCCCATCGAGCGGAACAGACGAATAGCATCGTCGCGTGGAATTTCCTCTCGCGTAATCGAGAAGTTTTCTCCCACGATCTTTTTCATCTCGGCTTCGATCTTTTCCAGATCTTCGGGTGTGAAGGCGCGCTCATGCTTAAAATCGTAATAGAAACCATTCTCAATCACCGGGCCAATCGTAATTTGCACGGAAGGAAAAAGGCGCTTCACGGCTTGCGCCATGAGATGCGCACACGAATGACGCAGCACGTCGAGTCCGTCAGCCGATGCCAGTGAGACGAACTCAACTTCGGAATCGGCATCTAATGCTCGAGACAGATCAACAGTCTTACCATTGACCTTTGCCGCGATCACATCTTTTCGATTCGGAGGGAGAATTTCGCGCACAGCTGTGCCCGCAGCAACAACGCGTTGTTCGCCTCCTTGCAAGGTGAAGGTGATTTCTCGGGGACGGGAACTCATACGCGGGCAATCAGCAGATCGTTAATTTCTTTCCGGACCGATTCATTAGAGAACAAAGAAGGTTGAGGAATAGGCACGAGCGGGGTTGAACCGCTGACCCCTACCGTGTCAAGGTAGTGCTCTGCCACTGAGCTACGTGCCTATAAACTTGGTTACGCCTCGCGCACAACGTTCACGGTGATATTGCCACGCACGTCGCTGCTGAGGTGAACAGGAACCGTATAGGTTCCCAATTGCTTAATTGGCTCGGCCAGCAAAATTTTCCGTCGGTCGATCGTTACTCCTCGCGCGACTAGTGCCTTTTCGATGTCAATATTCGTCACTGAACCGAACAGACGATCTTCTTCACCAGCTCGCGCTTGGATAGTCAGCGACAGCGCGGCAATCCGGTCACTCATTCCTTGGGCTTGCTGACGGTCTTTTTCTTTCTTTGTCGCCGTCAACCGCTTTTGGTGTTCCAGGACGCGGAGGTTACGACGGTTTGCTTCAACCGCAAGGCCGCGCGGAATTAAATAATTCCGCCCGTACCCATCGCGAACCTTGACAACATCACCGGTCACCCCAAGGTTCGTAACATCTTCTTGTAAAATGATCTGCATAGGGCCTCTATTCTTACGGTAGCAACCACGAAAACTCAAGTTCGCCACGCAGTCGCTATGATGTCAGCGGGCAACCATACGACTTCGGGGCTGCCAAAGAATCTTACAGCCGTGCCGATGCATACGGGACAAGTGCAATGGAGCGCGCCTGCTTAATTGATTTTGTCAGTTTTCTTTGGTGCCATGCACAGGTGCCGGTAATCCGACTAGGAATGATCTTTCCGCGCTCGGAAATAAAATCCTCCAACATGCGCTGCTCTTTGTAATCAATACGGGCACCTTTGTCGGCACAGAAGCGGCACACCTTCCGCCGTAAGCGACGTCGGGCCGGAAACTTATCATCCGTTGCAGGTCCTCTTCTCTGGGGACTTCTGTCTCTTTGTTGTCTCGGTGGCATATCTTCACAGTCCTTATGCGTATTGCGTAATATGTGTTTTATTATCGTGCGGCAAACCTATAACCATCGACTACCGTAACTATCCTCGTATTATTGCCCAGGAGAAGTGTTTTCTGGTGGTGCGGCAGGTGGCGGTGCCACCGGAGACGGTTGGACCGGCGGTGCCGTCACAACGGGTTTTCTCACTGTCGAGAGAAACCGCAGCACGTTTTCGTTGATACGGAGGTTGCGCTCGAGCTCTTTAACAGCAGACCCCGGCGCGTCATATTCGAGCCGGACATAATGGCCACGTCTCTGTTTTCTGATAAGGTGAGCAAGATCCCGCATGCCCCATTCATCTATTCTGACTTCTGTTCCATCCGCACCTTCGATAATCTTCTGCATCCATGCACCCAACTCTTTAACTCGGGCTTCGGGTAACTCTGGGTGAAAAATGCACAACGTCTCGTAACTCGGCATGCGCTCCTCCTGCCAATCGTTGCAACTCTCGGTTCCGGTGTTCACACTTAGTGGAAGCGAAGTCGGCTTGATTATCCCTCTGCTACGCCCTCTTTTGACTGGGCAGCACCGTTTACTGCCGCCATCGTCTTCTCGATTCCCTCACTGATCCACATTTCTACCGCGTCAGCGGCGTGATCCACCGCGGGGAGAATAGACGCTTCTTCCTGAGGAGTAAAGGGCTGTAAAACAAAGTCAACGGGGTCTTGCCGTCCAGGGGGGCGGCCAATCCCGACCTTAATCCGAACAAACTCCTTGCTGCCAAAAGCGGCGATCAGTGAAGCGACACCACGATTCCCACCTGCCCCTCCTCCGCCTCGTTTTACACGAACTCGCCCAAGGGGAAGGTCAAGGTCATCGTGAATAACAATGAAATCTGACAATGCAAGCCGGTAAAAATCCCGTATCTGTATTGCCGCAGCACCACTGTGATTCATGTATGTTTCAGGTTGAACGAGAAAAACTTTCTCCCCTTTTAGCTGGCCATCACCCGTCAGAGATAAAAACGCTCGTCGAGACAGCCGGATTCCCCAGCGCTCGGCAAGAGTATCGACAACCCAAAATCCGATATTATGGCGTGTCCGACGGTATTCTGGACCGGGATTGCCAAGACCAATGATGACGCGCACGGCAGTGCCTTAGATGCAGATAGCAGATGGGGCGCAGAGCGCACTTTATGGCTCGCTCACTCTGTTCGCTCTATAGCATATAGCCCGCTCTCACTGCGTTGGCTTTATGGTCAGAGAGTCTTGCTATACGCCATGGCTATCCTGCCATAGAGTGAGCGCAGCAAATGCGCCAGCTGCCATAAGCTATTTTTTCTCCGTCTTCTGCGCGCCAGCTGCCGGAGCTGGCGCCGCGGTTGCAGGGGCCGCCTCTACTACGCCTTCTGCTGCTGCTTCTTCCGCAGGTTTGGTTTCAACAACCACTGGCGAAGCAACAATCACGACAGGGTCATCGGTCTCATACACCGCTTTCACCCCAGACGGAAGCGGAAGCTCAGAAATACGGACTGATCCATGAAGAGCTAACGGCGAGACATCCACTTCGACAAACTCGGGAATTTCTCGCGGCAAACATTCCACGGTAATTTCACGGCGAAGCGGTTGTAGCACCCCACCAGCCACCACCCCTTGGGCCTTACCAGTAAAATGCAACGGCACCGTCACTTCAATTGGCTTATTCACATCGACCTCGTAGAAATCGATGTGTACCGGTGCACTCGTCACTGGATGACGCTGCACCTCTTTCAACAACGCTAATTTCTTGTTCACCTCCGAACTCGGTGACGTGAGCTGAATCAAATGGGATCCTTCAAGACCATCCAGCTTAAAACGGAACTCACGGGCATCAACACAAATCGGTAAACCGATTTTTCCCGGCCCGTAGAATACGGCCGGGACTTTCCCGCTGCGCCGCAGTCTGCCAGAATCTCCCTTGCTCTTCACTTGACGGTCTTCAACGCTCAAAACGACTGTTTCCATATCACCCTCTATTATCAAACAAAGAACTAATCGACTCTTCGTTATGGATACGACGAATCGCTTCACCCATAAGAGGAGCTAACGACAGAACCTTAATCTTTTCCACCCCTTGCGCCTCCGGGCGCAAGGGAATCGAGTTCGTCACCAGCAATTCTTCAAGAACAGAGCCGCGAATGCGCTCGATTGCTGGTCCTGAAAGGATTGGATGAGTACAGCAAGCAAATACTGCCTGTGCGCCTGCTTCATGCAATGCCGCAGCGGCAGTGGTCAATGTTCCTGCCGTGTCGATCATGTCATCGACAAGAACCGCAATACGGCCTTCAACGTCACCAATGATATTCATCTCGGCAACATCAACATTGGCTTTCCCTGGAATTTTCGATTCACCTTCACGTGCCCGACGTTTGTCGATAATCGCTAATGACGACCCGAGTCGCTTGGCAAACGCCCGCGCACGTTCAACGCCACCGGCATCAGGAGAAACAATCGTGACTTCCTGACGGCCGATGCGCGAACGAATATACGGCAGTAACACCGGCGCAGAAAAGAGATTATCCACCGGGATGTTAAAGAATCCTTGAATTTGCCCGGCATGCAGCTCAGCCGTCAACACACGCGACGCCCCAGCCGTCGTCACTAAGTCCGCGACCAGTTTTGCACTAATGGGCACCCGTGGTGCGACTTTGCGATCTTGCCGCGCATAGCCGTAGTAAGGAATTACTGCAGTGATACGGTTCGCTGATGCTCGCTTAAAAGCATCAAGCATGAGCAGCAACTCCATCAGATTGTCATTACCAGGCGAGCAGATGGATTGTATAACGAACACATCACCACCGCGGACGTTCTCGGTGATCTCGACGGCAATCTCACCGTCACTGAAACGGCGAATATCAGCCGCTCCCAGCGAAGTACCCAAATAAGCACAGATTTCCCTCGACAATGGTACGTTGGAATTTCCGGCAAAGATCTTTAGTGGCGCGTTTTGCATAATACTCCTCATCTGCTCGAAGGCCAGAAAAACACGCTGGGGAGGCAGGATTTGAACCTGCGGATGCCGGAGTCAAAGTCCGGTGCCTTACCAAACTTGGCTACTCCCCAACATCCGAGAAGCCAATGCTTTGCACTCAGCGGTCGACAAAATAGTAGCATGAAGGACTCAGTAATGAGGACTATTGTTTCTGTTTCCAGGCTTTTCGTCCTCGCTTACCCAGTCCTCATCATCATCATTCGTCAGTATGCATTTGGGGCTGATAGGCGATCGCTGAAGGCCTCAAATACGTAGCAGTTTTGCCTTAGGAAGTCTACGGCGGAAAAAGGGGAAATGGCAAAATGGATAAACGGGGAAATGGAAAACAGGAAGAATCTCAGCCTTCGATCATCATCTCGTTACTCATCACTCAGTACTCATTACTTCATAGCTAGTGGTTCGTTTAAGTGACTGACAACAAACGTTTTTCCCAAATTTTCAAGTGCATTCGCGGCCCGTTCTGCGCCGGTACGGTCGTGAAAGATCCCAAACACCGCCGAACCACTACCGGACATCAAAGCTCCTTCGGCTCCAAGTTGGAGGAGTCGACCTTTAAGTCCACCGATGAGCGGATGCGTTGGAATCACCGCACGTTCGAGGTCGTTCACGAGCATTTTTGCCGCAGGCCACTGTCCATCGGTCAACGCAAGGTCACCACCGACATCCGTTTGCGGCGGAAGTTCATCAAACCGGCGATAGGCCCAAGGAGTTAAGACTCCAAATGGAGGTACGATGATAACAAACCATCTTGGCGGTAAAGACCGGGCCGGCGTCAGGATTTCTCCGATTCCTTGTACGCGGGCAGGGTGGCACTGAATGAAAAACGGCACGTCTGCTCCTAGTCGTACAGCAAGGGTACATAATCGCGGCTCATCAAATCCTAGCGACAGCAGCGTATTCAAACCTCTCAGTACCGCTGCCGCATCACTACTGCCACCACCGAGCCCAGCGCCGGCAGGAATGCGTTTGCGGAGATCAATAGTAATTTGCGTCCGTACTCCTGCCTCTTGACACAGTACCGCCGCAGCTTTGTATACCAAATTCGATTCACCGGTCGGCAGCGTTGGATCGTCGCACGTGACAGTAATGGTATTCCTGTCGTCCCACGTCCCGCGTCCCACGTCCCGCGCCTCAAGCTTGACCTCATCACACAAACTGACCGGCACCATCAGTGAATCGAGCAAATGGTAGCCGTCCGGTCGTCGGCCGGTAATTCGCAGGAAGATATTAATCTTCGCCGGAGCAAGAATGCGCATGACGTTGGGTTTTAGCTGCTCGTCGTTGCAGCCGGAAGCTCCCTATGAAACAACG
>Ga0070741_10011419_pt1 | contig 16407 bp, 12 predicted proteins | sample Coa_R1_4_FD_66440 | JGI IMG/M metagenome (GOLD analysis project Ga0070741, IMG submission 66440) | Surface soil microbial communities from Centralia Pennsylvania, which are recovering from an underground coalmine fire - Coalmine... | ecosystem: Environmental > Terrestrial > Soil > Unclassified ...
CATGCTCGTGGCCTCCGCCGTCGATCTGCGCTGCGATCTGCACCTGCGGGCTCTTGCCCCGAACGTACAGCGCCCCAATTCCCTTAGGGCCATAAAGCTTGTGCGCGGTGATTGACATGAGATCAATGCCGTCGCGATTCACGTCTACAGGAATCTTCCCGATTGCCTGGACGGCATCGCAGTGAAACAGCACGCCGCGTTCATGACAAAGCCTTCCAATGTCTGCCATCGGCTGGAGCACGCCAACTTCGTTATTGGCGTACATGACGCTCACAAGAATGGTCTTGTCGCTGAAAGCTGCCTTTAGATGATCAATGCTGAGCAGGCCATCGTTTCCTACTGACAAGTAGGTGACGCGACACCTTTGTTTCTCCAGATGCTTGCAGCTATCGAGCACGGCCTTATGCTCGGTAGCGACAGTAATAATGTGGTCGCCTTTGTCTCTGCAGGATTCCGCCACCCCTTTGATAGCGAGGTTGTCGCTCTCAGTCGCTCCTGAGGTGAAGATGATCTCCTTGGCGCTTGCCCCAACCAGCTTTGCAATCTGCTCCCGTGCCGTTTCCACCGCCTGCTCTGCCTCCCAGCCAAATTGATGGCTACGACTGGCCGCGTTGCCAAACTTGTCAGAGAAGTAGGGGAGCATCGCTTCGAGGACCCGCGGATCGACTTGGGTGGTGGCGTGGTTATCGAGATAGATGGGTAGCTTCATGAGCTGTATAGAAGTTTACAGCCTTGGGAAGAGCGAACACGACGGCGCGACGGTTGAGCACCGAGTTCACCAAGCGAGTTCTCCGTGACTTTGATGTGTGCCCTTCGTGACCTTCGTGCTAGCCCCCGCCCTTAGACCACCTTAGCTCGCTACTTACCCTACTAAGGGTTCCTCTGGATTGTGCATTGTTTTCAGCCGCGTACCCTCGAAATAGATGAAATTCCGCGCCAAAATTCATCTTGCCTGGGCGGCTCTTTTTGGCCTGCTGCTTTCCGGTTCGGCAGTCGCCGGCGGTGATTTCGATAAGCCCGACGTCACGCGCCCGGTGCGCTCCGTCCGCAATCCGGAGCCGACATTTAAGATCGAGTCCGGCATTGACGGCGACGTTTTTCCGGCGTTCGCGAACTATGCCTCGCTGCAAAGTCCCGATCAGCGCAAGTGGGGCGTAGTTTCTGTCAATGTCTCGAACTCGACCGACACTGAGCAGCGCTATCGCATCGCCGTGAAGGTTGTGGGCTGGAGCGACCAGGAAGTGCAGATGGTAAACGTCCCGGCAGGAGCAGTACGGACATTTATCTTCGCTCCCTCATTTCTCCCGCGGCTCTATCACAATCGTGAGATCGCGCCCGCAACGGCCCAGATCCAAATCAGCGATGGAAGCGGCAAGAGCGTGTACAGCAGCACGGTGCCAATTCGTCTTCGCGCTGTCGAAGACATGTTCTGGGGACAGGGATTTAGATACGCCCAGTTCATCGCCTCATGGGTCACGCCACACGATCCTCGCGTTGAGCGAGTGCTCAGTCGCGCTAAAGAGCTGATGCCTGGACGCCGTCTGCCAGGCTATGAAGAATGGAAAGACGCGGCCGGTCAGGAGCATGAAACCCGACTCGAAGCGCGCGCCATCTACAACGCCCTACAGAAGCAGAAGCTTTCGTATGTGAAGAGCTCGCTTACCTTCGGGTCGAATCCTGATGTAAGCGAGCGCATTCGCACACCGCGTGAGAGCATTATCGCCAGTTCCGCCAATTGCATCGACGCCGCCGTGCTCTTCGCTTCGGCATTCGAAAATCTGGCAATGGAGCCGGTCATTGTGCTCGTTCCCGGACATGCTTATGTAGGGGTGAAGGCTGGCGAGAATTCCGATAAGTACATCTACATCGACGTGGCGCTTACCGGCCGCGTGACCTTCGACAAAGCCGTCGAGAGTGCCGATCACGGTCTCGCGCGCTTCCAGCCATCGCAGATTACAAAAATCGGAATCGCGGACGCGCGCCGCGCTGGGATCTATCCCATTCCACAATTGCCGTAGCCTTTTTCTGTCATTCCGACGCCTGTTGTTGGCGGAGCAATCCCTACTGCCATGCTGTCGCCACTACGCATGTGGGAGTCCGCAGGGATCCCTCTCTTCGCCCACGCGAACTACACGCGAGCCTGCGTGCGGAATGACAAAGCAGGCGGCTTTCATCCCCCGGCAATAACCTTAGACTTCACAACTTTTTACGGCGGCTGTGGTCGGATTGCTTTGATGGTATCTATGCCGTCTCATATAATTGTGAATTCCTCCACGAATTCATACTTGTGGTAGAGGGGCTTCCTATTCTTATTTGCCTGAACACAGCGGACGGGCTCGTTGGCTTCCGCCAATCAAGCCTGGTTCGCAGCCTCGGTCCGCTGGTTTTGCTCGCGTTTCTGCTCTGCTGCACGCCTCTCAATGCCCAGCAGACTCTCATCGATAACATTCAGATTCACGGTCAACGACGCATTCCCGCCGACACCATTCGTGCCCGCATGTTTACGCGGCCGGGCGACGTCTACGATCCGCAATCTCTGGAGCGCGATTTCAATTCACTTTGGAACACCGGCTACTTTGATGACATTCGCTTCGAACGGGAAGACACGCAGAAGGGCGTGATCATTAACGTCTATGTCACCGAAAAGCCGACGATCCGCGAGATTAAGTACATAGGGCTGAATTCGGTCACGAATAGCGACGTTCTCGACCGCTTCAAGAAAGAGAAAGTCGGGCTCTCTCAGGAAAGCCAATACGACCCGACGAAGGTCAAGCACGCTGAGGTCATCCTGAAGGACCTGCTTGCTGAACACGGACGCCAGTTCGCCACCATCCGCACCGAAGTTCATAAGATTCCTCCCGCTGCTGTCAGCATTGATTTCGTGGTGAAGGAAGGACCGAAGGTCAAGGTTGGCAAGATCAAATTCGACGGGAATAAGAAGGTTCCCAGCCGGCAACTTCGATCGGCGATGAAGAATTTAAAGCCGATCGGAATCCCCCACTCACTGATCCTCGAGAACCTCTTTGCTCGCACATACGACGCCACAAAGCTCGATGAAGATGCCGAGCGCGTCCGCTTTTATTACCAGACCAAGGGCTACTTCAAAGTTCTAGTGGATGATCCGAAGACCAAAATCCGCGACACCAAACCGGGTTTTCCCTATATCGGCCGGCACGGCGGCAAAGTAGTCGATATTACCGTTCCGATTCAGGAAGGCGATCGATACAATCTCGGGACGATCACCTTCACCGGCGGCAAGGCCATCACGAACATGAAGGCTCTCCGGGCGCAGTTCCCGATCAAAGACGGTGACATTTTCAACCGCGAATCTATCGCCAAAGGTCTTGAGAACCTACGGAAAGCCTACGGTGAGCTCGGCTACATCAACTTCAGCGCGGTGCCTAATACTGACATCGACGAAGAGAAAAAGACAGTCTCACTCACTATCGATCTCGACGAAGGCAAGCAGTTCTCGGTGCGCAGAATTGAATTTACCGGCAACACCACTACGCGCGACAAGGTCATTCGTCGTGAACTGGCGCTGGAGGAAGGCCAGGTCTACAACAGCCGCCTTTGGGAATATAGTCTTCTGCGTCTTAACCAGCTCAATTACTTCGAGCCGCTGAAGGTCGAACAGGACTCTGACGTAAAGCAGAACGTTCAGGACGGAACGGTCGATCTGACGCTCAAGGTGAAGGAAAAAGGCAAGAACAGCATAGGACTTCAGGGCGGCGTGAGCGGCCTCGCGGGCTCCTTCATCGGCCTTAACTACGAGACGAATAATTTATTTGGCCTTGGTGAGACCCTCACGATGTCGGCCAATCTCGGTAATCTGCAGCGCAGTATCCTGTTCGGATTTACCGAACCCTATGCTTTCGATCGCCCCCTGCAGCTCGGCTTCACCGTCTACACCAGCCGATACGATTTCAACGCAGCGAAGAATTATTCGATTCTCACGGGCACGAATCTGAATCTCCCGGCCGACGTTCTAAATACTTTGCAGAACTTCAGCCAGTCGGAGACCGGATTCACAGTTTCGTCAAGCTATCCAATCCGCCGATCCCTCAAGCGAGTTGGTCTCTCGTATTCATATCAGCTTTCGAGCATTCAGACGTTCAGCACGGCCTCACAGCAGTACTTTGAGGCGATCAACTTCGATGGCGTGAGCGGACCAAACTCGCTGCGCGGCATCCGCACCAGCAAGATCACGCCGAGCTTCACTTTCAACAGCATCGACAACCCTTACCAGCCCCATCGTGGGACCAGCTTGTTTCTCGGTGGCGAACTTGCCGGCATTGGCGGAAACGTGAATACGATCCGTCCAATTGTTGAATACAAGCACTGGTTCCCAATGAACAAGGGTCGCAACGCTCTGGGATTTCACGTGCAAGGCTCCTTGATTACGGGATACAACGGTAAAGTCGCGCCTCCGTATGAGCGCTCGTATATTGGCGGCGAAAACGATATTCGTGGCTTCGACATTCGAACCATTACTCCGTATGTGTTCATCACCAATCGGGTCAATGTGCCGCTGCAGAATCCGGATGGCAGCCTGGTTCCGATTGATCCAACCAATCCGCGCCGCGGTGCCATACAGATTCCCGTTCCGGCCCAGACGATTATTTATGCCGGAGGAGACACCAGCATATTTGAGAATCTTGAGTACCGGATTCCCATTGTGAGTCACGTCACGCTCGCCGCGTTCAATGATATGGGCGTCAACTTTATTTCGTTTCCAAGCCAGTTAAACCTCACACCTGAGAACTTGAGCATCCTGAACAACACGCCTTTTGGCTGTCCCACGTTTGACGCAGGTTTCAACTGTATGGGCGGCAAGACGGTGCAGTTCTCTCAGAACCTGGAACCCATTCCGGGAACGAACTACACCCCGCGCATGTCCACCGGACTCGAGCTTCAAGTGATGCTGCCGATCGTGAACGCCCCATTCCGCATTTACTACGCCTACAACCCTCTGCGGCTGGACACAATCGTGAACAACAAATCGCTCATCACCCGCGACATGTTCCCGGCAGGCTCCGCTGGCGACTTCACCTATCAGCAGGCGCTAATTACGTACGGCAGCCCATATGTGCTGCGCGAGCCGAAGAAGACCTTCCGCTTCACGGTAAGCACGACGTTCTAACCGGAACGGCGAACACGAAGGTCCCAAAGGCAACAGAAGAGGTCACAAAGAGTTCTTCGTGACCTCAGGTATTAGCCTCGTGACGGTCGTGTTCGCCGTTCTCGTTCTTTTTTTCGCTACCATTTCCAAGCCGTATTCCCGTTTTTGTATACTGCCTACCAATAACTTTCACATCGCCGGCCTCGGCCGCAGACTGTCGCAATGGACTCAGCGATTCGTACACGCGAATTACGAAAGGTGTATCACTCAGCGCCGCCCGCTGCGGCAGGACGTCCGCCTGCGTCGGCACCCAAGCGGAGCAAAGACGCCAAGCCGCAGATCACTGCGCTGGATGGCATCGACCTTGATGTTGCGCAGGGAGAAATTTTCGGCCTGCTTGGTCCAAATGGTGCAGGAAAATCAACCACGGTCGGCATACTGACAACGCGTATTCGCCCAACCAGCGGAACCGCATGGGTGGGCGGCCACGATGTCTGGCAAGACCAAACTGCGGCCAAGCGCGAAATCGGAGTTGTCGCGCAGCGACCCAATCTCGATTTCTCGCTCACTGCGCGCGAGATCCTGCAGTTTCACGGCGCCTATTTCGGACTCAACTCGCGCGAGCGCAGCCAACGCGCTGCCGAACTGCTCGATCGCTTCAAACTTACAGAGCGAGCCGATGAACTGGTTCGCGGCTTCTCCGGTGGCATGATGCAGCGCGTTTCCATTGCCCGGGCGATGATGCACGATCCGCAAGTCCTGTTTCTCGACGAGCCAAGCGTTGGCCTCGATCCGCAGACGCGACTTCTCCTTTGGGAAATCATTCGCGAGTACAACCAGAAAGGCCGCACGATCCTGCTGACGACGCACAACATGGAAGAAGCGGATGCGCTTTGCGAGAGGCTCGCCATCATCGATCACGGACGAATCATCGCATCCGGCACGCCGCATGATTTAAAGGCATCGATACCGGGCGGCTTCTTACTTCGCATGCGCTTTGCACAACCGCCGGCGCCATTGCTGGAGAGACTTGGTACTCTGCCGGGCGTCACTGAAGTCCGCTCGACCGGAGACAGCGCCGTCGATCTTTACGCCAGCCGCGGCGGCGCGCTGATTCCGGAAATCGTGAGTACAGCGGCTTCATACTCGATCGATCTGGCAGACGTACACATCTCTGAACCGAGCTTGGAAAATCTCTTTCTTCATCACACCGGCAGGAGCCTGCGCGAATGAACGGTGCTGCCTTTATTGCGCTTCTTGCGCGCGATGTGCACGTCGCACGCCGCAATGCAATTCAACTGCTGTTCCAGACGTTTCTGCAGCCGTTGCTGTTCGTGTTCATCTTCGGTCGCGTAATGGTCGGCAGCGGCTACATGCCTGCTGCCTACAAGAGCCTTTTGCTTCCCGGCATCATGGCCATCACCATGGTGTTTACCGGAATTTGGGCTGTAGCGATGCCGCTCATCGCGGAATTCCAGTGGACGCGCGAGATCGAAGATCGCCTGCTCGCGCCCATCGACATTTCCTGGGTGGCAATCGAGAAGGTGCTTGCCGGATTAATTCAGGCCATGATTGCAGGCCTGATTGTGTTGCCTCTGGGACAACTCATCCTCCGTCCTGGATTGGAATTCAACATCAGCCCTGCGCTATTCATCCTGATGGTGATACTGGTCGCAGCCTTCTCTGCAGCGGGAGGTCTCGCTCTCGGCTGCTCGATGGATCAGCAGCACATCGGACTCATGTTCAGCATGGTGCTGACCCCGATGATCTTCTTCGGTTGCACCTATTACCCATGGAGCGCACTTGACAAATTCCCAATTCTGCAAAAGATCGTCCTGATCAATCCGCTGGCCTATGCGAGTGAAGGACTGCGTGCGTCAGTCGTGCCGCAGTTCCCGCACATTCCCACCGGCTATACTCTGCTGGCGCTGGCTTTGTTTGATGGGCTGCTGCTGGCGTTTGGGCTGCGCCAATTTCACAAGAAAGCGGTTGGTTAACGAATTCTGAGCCGGGAGTGAACACGAAGGCCACAAAGGCGACACCAAGGTCACGGAGAAGCTTGCTCCGTGACCTTTCCTTTCGAACCTCGTGACCTTAGTGTTAACTCACGGGCGGCGGTTCTGTTCTACGTTTTTGGCGTCCACCGATTCTCGCCTCGTGCTCTCGCAAGATGAAGTTGTCTGTCATGCCGGCAATGTAATCGCATACCACGCGCGCCGGCTTCTCCTGTTCGAGCTGTTCCCGATAGCTGGAGGGAAGCTCTCCCGGATTCTCCATCCAGAAGCGAAACAAATCTGAGATCACGTCCTCCAGGCGCTCGCGGTCGTCGCTGAGGATCGCACTGCCATAAAGGTATTCATGCAGAAACTCTTTCGTGGCCCGCCGCTCAGTATCAGCTTCAGGACTCAATCGCAGCAGTCGTTCCGGATATTGTCGTGCCTCGCTCGCCCGATGAATACGAGCGGCGCGAATGCGATGACCGCTGGCATGTATCAAGTCGGTGACCATGCGATCGAGCTTGCGCCGCATGCATTCACTGAATTTCAATTTGGGAAGCGCGTCGGGATAGTTCTTCTCGACTTGTTCCCAGAGGCGCTCAAATTCCGGCAGGCGTTCTCGAATCAGATCGATAGAAAGAACTCCGGACTCGACCCCGTCGTCGAGATCGGCAACGTTATACCCAAGTTCGTCGGCAAGATCGATGACTTGAGCTTCCAAAGGCGGCCGCTGATCGAGCAAATACTCTGCCAGTTCCGGAAATTCGCTCGCGCTCCAATCGCGCGAGTGCTTGATGATGCCTTCGCGCACCTCAAAAGTCAGATTAAGCCCTCGAAATTCGGGATAGCGCAACTCGAAATATTCCACGATTCGTAGCGCATGAAGATTGTGATCAAAGATGTCGTCATAGCGGCGCATCTCGCGATCGAGCGCCTTCTCGCCGGCATGACCGAAGGGAGGATGTCCGATGTCGTGGACGAGGGCTAGCGTTTCGGTCAGATCGGAATTCAGGCCCAGAGCCGAGGCCACTGTGCGGGCGATCTGCGCAACTTCGATGGTGTGCGTCAGGCGATTGCGAAAGTGATCGGAATCGCGGTTGGTGAAGACCTGTGTTTTGCTCTCCAGCCGGCGAAAGGCGCGGGAATGAACCACGCGATCGCGATCTCGCTGGAACGCCGAGCGGTAGGGATGCGGCTTTTCAGGGTAGCGCCGCCCTAGCGAGTCTTCAGAACGCAACGCATACGGTGCGTACATGGAGTGAGGATAAATCAGCGCGTGGACGGGGTGGACTTTGTGGACTGAGTGGACGACTCAGTAGACGACTAAAACCATTGCTCCACAGCGCCACTTCCCCCTACTCAGCACTCCACCCAGTCGGTCCACTTCGTCCACTCAGTCCACTTCGTCCACAAAGTCCACGGCTTGTTGCTGTAGAGCGTCGCCCACTCCCTTTCCGCCCTCTGCCGGAGTAAACTGCGCGTAGATGAAACGCGCAACCTTTACACTCAGCGCCATTGGCGTGGCAATCCTGCTTTCTTTTGGTCTGCGGGAAGCGCTGCAGGTCGCCCCCACGGAAGCGACCATGGGCAACATCCAGCGAATCTTCTACTACCACGTGCCTTCGTACGCAACAGCGTTCGCGATGTTCGCGCTGAACCTGGTGGCTTCCGTCTTCTATTTAGTTCGACGACACACACCGTCTGCCATGGCTGCCGATGCCTTGGCGGTTTCCGCAGCAGAAATCGGCGTGATCTTCTGCTCGGTCGGCTTGATGACGGGGATGCTCTGGGCAAAGCCAGTTTGGGGAATCTGGTGGACGTGGGACGCTCGTCTGACGAGCACCTTTGTTCTGTGGCTCATTTACGTGAGCTATCTCATGCTGCGACGCCTCTCTGTTGCCGGGCAGGCGCCCACTTTGGCGGCAGCGCTGGCCATCTTCGGATTCGTCGACGTGCCCATCGTCTATATGTCGATTCGCTGGTGGCGCACGCAGCATCCACAGCCGGTGATTTTTGGCGAGCAAGGCTCTTCGGGACTCGATCCGAGCATGGTGGCTGCATTGGTCATCAACCTGGTGGCCTTTCTCTGCTACGGAGCGCTAGTGTTCTGGGTGCGATACAAGCTGGAACGTGCGCGTCAGGAATTACATGAAGCGCAAGCGCTTCACGACATTCAACTCGCCCGAGCGGAGGCCAGATAAATGGATACGGTTCGCAGTCTTCAGCATCTGCACGCAGCGTACATCCTCACCTGGTGCGTGCACCTCGGATACGTCCTTTACTTGGTCCGCGGCTTCGTGCAGGTAAAGCGAGAAGTGGAAGAACTGAAAAAGCCATGACGTATTGCTATGCGAGCTCCCGTCCCAATTGATCGACTTACAATGGCGCAATTCTGCCCGCGAACAAGTACGAGAAGTGGGATTGATGGTGGGACGAGTTACGCGTTGCTGGTACACATTGGCGCCATGTGAATACCAAATCAAGTAGAAGACTGCCCGTGCGATACTAAAAATTGTATTTTAGTAACCGTATTCCGCGCCTTCGTTGTTTTTAATTCACCACTAATCCCACTCCGCAGTAATTTCGTCAACATGGCGGTGCTTCAAGTCCCAACATGGGACTCATCGCCTCATTTCATCCCAATGGCAGTGCGCCTGCTTGTAGCTGGCTAGGTCACGCTGCGCTTCTGCAGTGTGCGACGAAAATTGGAGGCGATACGAATGTCGTTTACAACGAGCGCAGCTCGGGGCGTAGTGAAACTGGGTCTTGTCTGCGCGGTGGCACTACTTCTGCCGCTCTTTTCTTTTGCGCAAACTAGCAAGGGCATGATTGCCGGTACGGTGGTCGACAGCAGTGGCGCGGTTGTCGTGACTGCAAATGTGACCGCGCGCAATGTTCAGACAGGAACGGAACGCACCACTACCACAGGGCCAAACGGCGGCTACAGAATGGAAGCTGTCGAGCCCGGCCTTTACAAGATCACAGTCACAGCGAGTGGTTTCAAGACGACAACGGTCGAGCAGGTGGACGTGAAAGGCTCGATCATTACGTCAGTCAACGCACAGCTCGCTCCAGGAACGGTGAGCGAAACGGTCGAGGTAAGCGGTGCCGCGACCGACCTCCAGACCCAGAGCGGCTCTCTGGAGCACACTATCGAGAGCGTCGAGACAGAGCACGTTCCAGTTTTCAATCTTAATGTGATTTCGCTGGCGCTGACTCAGCCAGGCGTGATCGATGTGGGCAGCAACAGCTTGAGCAACGGTACAGGATTTTCGGTGAATGGGTCGCGTCCTCGCGCGAACAACTTCCTTCTCGATGGTCAGGATGACAACGACAATTCAATTCAGGGTCAGGCTCTGCAGCCGAACAATGTCAACACGGTTCAGGAAGTAGTAGTCCTCACGAATTCGTATTCGGCGGAATTTGGACGCGGCGGTGGTTCGGTCACGAATGTGATCACGAAAGGCGGCACGAACCAGTTTCATGGGTCGGCGTGGGAACTTTATGCGGGTTCGGGACTGAACGCGGTCACGGCGCAGGATGGGTTCGGTGGTCAGACGTCGCGAACCAAGCCTCGCTTTGACACGCACACATACGGCTTTACCGCCGGTGGCCCGATTTGGAAAAACAAACTGTTCGCTTTCGGAAGCTCGCAATGGCAGAGGTTATATGGCAATGCCGCGCCAGCTACCATTCTTGCTCCAACAGCAAACGGAGTCGCTGCTCTCACAGCGGCTAATACTCCTAACGCTAACCTTCTTTTGCAATACTTTGGATCGCTGCGTGGGGGCCAGAACAGCCTGAGCTCTGTTGACATCGGTCCGCGAGCAGGTTGCCCGGCCGCTTTCGTCAGCGCAAGCAGCGGTGGCTGCCTGGTGGAATTTGGATCAACGCAGCGCACTCCTCCGGCACAATTAAATCCCGATACGCAATGGACGTATCGTATTGATTTCGTCCCGCGCGTGGCGGACACGATTTCAGCTCGATATATCCACGATCGCAATTCTTTATCGCCAGATTTCTTCAACTTCCCACAATCCTTACCTGGTCTGGATACAGAGCAGGGTGGACCGTCGGAAAACTTCGGCATTACGTGGACTCATACTCTGTCCGCAATTGCGGTCAACGAGTTCCGCGCTTCTGAAGGGCGATTTGACTTTCAATTTGCTCCCACAGCTCAAACACTGAAAAATCCATTGTTTAACCTTCCCACGGTAAATAGTATTAGCGGCCTCAACGCTAATCTGTTTCCACTGCTGGGCGTGAATTCGGCATTGCCTCAGGGCCGGGGGCACACAACTTATCAGTTCCAGGATGCCTACACTCTGGTGAAAGGCATTCAGACGTTCAAAGTGGGAGGCGATGTCGCGCGTATCCTCGTTCGCGATGAGGTTCCCTTCAACTCTCGCGGCACCCTCACCTTTGGCAGCGGAGGCGGATTCAGCGGATTAGGCAACTTTGTCGACAATTTCACCGGATCCTCAAACGGCGCAGCTCTAACCTTCGGAAATCCGACCATTCGTCCAAAAGTATTCCAGGAAGGGTTCTATTTCGAGGACACGATTCATGCCAAGCCGAATCTGACGGTTGATCTCGGACTTCGTTACGAGTTCGACAACAATCCGGCAAACGTGCTGCCGTACCCTGGCATTAACATCCAAGCAGAGCCCTCGAACACCTTTCCCCCGACGCCAGTACACGTGAGGGAAGACGGCAACAACTTTGGCCCGCGGGTGGGATTCTCCTATACTCCGCGGTTCTGGAATGGAATTTTCGGCCAGGACAAGACGGTGTTGCGCGCCGGCTACGGTGTGTTCTATGACACGCTGTTCACAAACATCACCGACAACGAAGCTGCCAGCTCCCCGAATGCGGTTTCCGGGACTCTGCTGGGAGATCCCGATCCGAATTCCCGTGGGTTGGCCAATGCAACTGGTCTGCTTGGGCAGATAAGTCCGAATCTGAGCCTCGCTTCTTCAGTTTCCTCGATCGACCAAAACCTGAAGAACCCGGTCACGCATCAGTGGAACGCAAACATCGAGCGCGAGCTGCCGTTGTCGATGGTTTTCACGGCTGCATACGTGGGCAATAGAGGAGAACGGCTGTTTGCCAATGACGAACTAAATCCCGGATTGGGAATCGGGCTGCCGCGGCTAAATCCAAACCGCGGACCGATTACCGTTCGCGACAACTCAGGAGACTCGATCTATCACGGTCTCGATTTAAAACTTGACCGGAGGTTTAAAAGCGGCGTTTTGATCCGCGGAGCTTACACCTACTCCAAGCTGATTGATGATGTCTCTGAAGTGTTCACGCTGTTCGGCGCATCAACCTCGTTCCCGCAGAACGAACTGATCACCAGCAATGGCCGTTCGCAGGATCGCGGACTATCGGCTTACGATCGTCGCCATCGCTTTGCCCTCACGTACGTTTGGGACATTCATGGCTGGAACAGCTCCAGCAACTTCCTGACTTCGGCAGTGAGCTTTCTCACCCGCGGATGGGAAATTGCCGGGACTTCATCGTTCCAAACCGGTGCGCCGGCCACGATCAACAGTGGGTTTGATCAAAACGGTGACCGTCGCGCGACCAACGATCGTCCATTCCTGGGCAATGCCTCTGCGCCTTTCAGCAGCTTCGGTATTGACGGTAGTTTCCTAAAAAAGCAAGGAGGCGTTGCGGGCACCATTTATGACGGCCAGACGTTCGAGGCTGATGGCACTCTGACTCCGGTAGCCAGCAACTCCGTCCACTTCCTGGTCCTTCCCGGACTGGGAAATGTCGGAAGAAACACGTTTATTCAACCTGGAGCAATCAATAACAACATGGCTTTCAGCCGCAGGTTCCATATTCCCGGAAAGGAAAGCCAGCAGCTGGAGTTCAGGTCGGAGTTCTACAACATCTTCAATCACCCGAACGAAGGTCTTGGAGACTCAATTTCAAATACCGCTGGAACCGACACGGTGCTGGCCGACGGTTCATCGTTCGCCGACAACAGCTTGACACGATACGGCGGTCGCCAAATCAAACTGCAACTGCGTTATTCGTTCTAGGTGCAGCGTTTAGCTCTGTGGAGGGAGAAAATCTCCCTCCATATTTTTGTTTGTGAAAGTTTTGGCACGGCGTCTTTTCCAGCGATATGAGCTAGGACTTCACGCCGCACGATCTGGCCTGGGTTGCGGTTGTTCGACTTCTTCTCCAGGCGCTTCGCCCCATCCTACCGACGCGTTCGGATCCAACTTCGTTCCAGCATCCGGCGCTCCCGGAGGAGTTGTGCCGGCATGAGGCTCTCCGTCCGGATGTAGGTCGTCTGTCGGCAATCCGTAGGGTGTTTCAGGTACTACTCCGTCCTGCTGCATGCGATTGAGCTCGGATTTTCTCTCGTGCGCCATGTCGATCTCCCTCGATGAGCAGATGGGTGCGTCCGCAAAGGGGTTGTAAATCAGGGAAGAGCAGCAGGTGGAGCAACCAATCCGCTACGGCAGATGGTACTGAGTCCGAGCGCAGCAACGTTTCGCCGGCACCGTCCCGGCAAGGCCGGGATGGGTGGTGCACAATGGAGGGTCAGTCGGATTTCGACGGCTTCTTGACTTCCGTGACCTCTGCGCCGAGATTTCCTTTTGCCAGCCGGATGCTCACTGCATCACCAACATTCACACTTCCGGCATCAGAAACCGGAATTCCTGCAGCATCGAACACCACCGCATAACCTCTTTCGAGAATGTTGAGAGGAGATAGCGCGTCGAGGCGCGCAGAAGCCTGTTCCAGTCGCGCGCGAAGCGCAAAGAGCCTCGTTCGGATGAAGCGCGGAAGGTGCGATGCGAGCCCGTGCAAGTCCTTCTGCATGCTCTGGAACTGGCGGCGCAGGTCGTGGTGCCGGACGCGCACACTTGCGAGTTCCAGCCGCCGTCGATACCTCTGCAGCGACTCGCGCTCTGAAGCCAGCAGTCTGACGGAGAGATCGTCGAAGCGCTGCTCCCGTCGGCGGATCGCGTCGGTAATGCGCATGACTGCGCGATGTTCGCCAAGGTCCTGGAAGCGGCGTCGATTCAGCATCAGCCGATAACGGATTCCGTGCTCCAGACGTCGCGTCAGCGAACCAATTTGATCTTCGAGCTGTTGTCGTGCGGCGATTACCATCTCCGCGGCCGCAGAGGGAGTGGGCGCGCGCAGATCGGCGACAAAATCCGCAATGGTGAAATGTGTCTCATGCCCAATTGCGGAAATCACCGGAATCTCCGAAGCGAAGATCGCACGCGCGAGTGCCTCATTGTTGAATGCAGCCAGATCTTCGAGCGAGCCGCCTCCGCGAGCGATCACGATGACGTCCACTTTGCGCGATTTGTTGAAGTAGCGAATACCGGCGACCACCTCAGAGGCTGCTGCTTCGCCCTGGACTTGTGCGGGATAAATCAGCAGGCTCGCACTTGCGTGTCGGCGCCGCATGACGTTGAGCATGTCGTGGATGGCGGCGCCACGAGGCGAAGTAACGATGCCGATGCATCGCGGAAGTGCAGGGATGGGCTTCTTCCGAGCGGAATCAAACAGTCCTTCGGCTGCGAGCTTCGCCTTAAGCTGCTCGAACGCGATCTGCAGGGCGCCCGCGCCTTTGGGCTCCAGATACTCGGCAATGAGTTGTAGTTCGCCGCGGCTTTCGTAGACCGTCACGCGGCCGCGCGCGACAATCTCCATTCCGTTTTCGGGACGGAAGCGCAGGAGCCGAGCCTGCATGCGGAACATCACTACGCGAAGCTGAGCCTCCCCGTCTTTGAGGGTGAAGTACAAATGGCCGGAATCAGCCGGGCGATAGTTGGAAATCTCTCCGCCGATCCACACGTCGGTATATTCGCGCTCCAGGCCAGTGCGGACGGTTGAAACCAGGTCCCGCACAGTGAACAGGCGCCGCTGCGGCTGAAACGTGAACCCAAGCTGTTCGAGGCTGGACATGGCTAATCGTGAGCCGGCTGTCTATTTAAAACACTTCGCCAGAGCGCCCGCGGCTGAGAGCAGGCGCTGCAGATCGCTCGGCTGGAAGTCCGGTCCAGCAGCTTTAGGAGAAGTGCCCTTGCGGCTGATTTGAATCACGCCGACCACGCCAGACGGACCCGCCACCGGCGCGCTCATCACCTTCTGAATCACCAACGCAACCTTCTCCGATTTCGTGCCGCCGCTTCGCGTCTTGGAATCGACCGGCACCGACTCGAAGATGCTGGCATGGCGCGTTTGCGAAAAGTTATTCATGATTTCTGGACGCTTGGTGTTTGCAGTCCTGGCGGCTAGCGAGGTGGCATGGCTAAGCGGAATCGCACCCACGTTGCTCAACGATGGCGGATAAATAAACTTCAGCTGAGCTTGTTCCAGTTTGAAGAGGGCCACCTCGTCGTCGTGCACTCCGAACGCGCGCGAAAGTTCATGAGCGATTTTGGCAGCATTTTCTTTGGAAAGTCCTTCGGCCTGACATTGATCGGCAAGTTGAGTGAACGGCAACGTGGACGAGGCCAATGAGGGCCCTCCTCGGAGATGAAAACCATCTACTGTAACGGCTCACGCTGGAAAAATCTATGCGCCGCCAAAGCATGCTCCGTCAGCGGTTGTATGTACATTCCTCGCAAACTGGCGTATGCTGCGTCAGCTTTTCAAAACACCCTTCAAACAGGAGACGCTAAGGAGACGCTATGGTTTCGCCACAGCCAGAGAAGAGGAGTGCACCTCGCAAGGAGGTCAAGGTGCCCGCAAAAGTTCACAGCGGCTCTGACGCGATACCGGCGGAAGCATTGAACCTGAGCCAGTCCGGCATCTTCCTGGAATGCGCTACCAGCGTAACCGAGGGCAGCCCAGTGGATATTGTCATGATCCTGCCGAAGGAAGTTACCGGCGATGCTGCCAAATGGGTGTGCTGCCATGCGACCGTGCACCGCGTCGAGAACTCGCGTCCCGGCGGACGCTATGGTGTGGCCGCGACTGTCGAGAAGATTCAGGCCATGCCGGAGTTGACCTGGCCCGAAGTTGATCGTCGCATCACCGAGCGGCGGGGTTCGGATCGCCGCAAGAACGCACGCGCTGAGGCGCACGATCGCCGAGCGGGCGACCGCAGAAAGGCAAGCTCCTAAGCCGCTAATCTTTTGAGCTTTTAAGCCAAATCAAAAGGCGGGCTCTTGGCCCGCCTTGTTTGTGTGCCGAGCATGTTCGACAGCTTGAAGGTGAGAGTCCTTTTCACAACCTGATAGAGGTGAAGTGATAGCAAAGCGCAAGGGCGTCGTCGCGAGGCGAGGTCTGAAAGAAGCGTGG
>Ga0070741_10011420_pt1 | contig 16406 bp, 14 predicted proteins | sample Coa_R1_4_FD_66440 | JGI IMG/M metagenome (GOLD analysis project Ga0070741, IMG submission 66440) | Surface soil microbial communities from Centralia Pennsylvania, which are recovering from an underground coalmine fire - Coalmine... | ecosystem: Environmental > Terrestrial > Soil > Unclassified ...
GTACGGGATCCCGGACGCGAAGACGATCGACGCGATCCGGCTCTGCGCCCGCCTCGAGGGCGTGCTCACCGACCCGGTCTACGAGGGCAAGTCGATGGCCGCGCTGATCGACCTCGTGCGCGACGGCCGCATCGAGCCGGGCTCGCGCGTCCTCTACGCGCACCTCGGCGGGCAACCGGCGCTCAGCGCCTACGCGGGCGCGTTCTAGACTCCGGCAACCCCGACAAGGAGGTCACTCGATGGCGACGGTGGCGACTGTAGACGCCGAACGGCTCGACGCGCTGCGCGAATCCTTCTCCGGCTCGCTGCTCTCGCCGGGAGACGACGGCTACGAGGAGGCACGGCGCGTCCACAACGGGCTCGTCGACCGCCGGCCTGCCGTGATCGCACGCTGCCTGGGAGCGGCGGACATCGCGGCCGCCGTGCGCTTCGCACGGGAGCACGACCTCGACGTGTGCGTCCGCGGCGGAGGTCACAACGTCGCCGGACGGGCGGTCGTCGACGGAGCGCTGATGATCGACCTGTCGCGCATGAAGGGCATCCACGTCGACCCGGCCGCGCGCACGGCGCGAGCGCAGGGCGGCGTGATCTGGCGCGAGCTGAACCGGGAGGCGGCCGTGCACGGGCTCGCGACCACCGGCGGCGCCATCTCGACGACGGGCATCGCCGGCTACACGCTCGGCGGCGGCCTCGGCTGGCTGATGGCGAAGCACGGCCTGGCCGCCGACAACCTGCTCGGCGTGGAGCTCGTGACCGCGTCGGGCGAGGTGCTCGACGTGCGCGAGGAGAGCCACCCCGATCTGTTCTGGGCGCTGCGCGGCGGCGGCGGCAACTTCGGGGTCGCCGCGTCGTTCGAGTACCGGTTGCACCCGCTCGTCACGGTCGTCGGCGGCTTGATCGCCCACCCGATCGAGGCGGGCGGCGCGATGCTCCGCTTCTACCGCGACGCGCTCCCCGACTGCCCGGACGACCTGAACGTCTTCGCCGGGCTCGTGCACGCGCCGGACGGCTCGGGGATGAAGCTGGCTGCGATGGTCGTCTGCCACACCGGGACCGACGAGCAGGCCGAGCGGGACCTGGCGCCGTTCAAGGAGTGGGGCTCTCCGCTCGTCGTCGAGGTCGGCAGGATGCCGTACCCGGAGATGAACATGCTGCTCGACGCGGGCTACCCCGCCGGCGCTCTCAACTACTGGCTGTCGAGCTTCACCGCCGGGCTGTCGGACGACCTCGTGGACGCGATCGCGGATCGCTTCGCGACGGTGCCCTCGCCGATGTCCGTGATCCTGCTCGAGCACTTCCACGGCGCCGTCACGCGCGTCGGCGCCACCGACACCGCCGTGCCGCACCGCGAGGAGGGCTGGAACCTGCTGATCCCGTCCGAGTGGCTCGACCCGGCGGACACGGAGGCGAACATCCGCTGGACGAAGGAGACCCACGCCGCGCTCGCGGAGCACCTCGTCGAGCGCCGCTGGCTCAACTACCTCGGCGACGACCAGGACGACGCCGTCAGGGCCGCCTACGGGCCGAACTACGAGCGCCTCGCGCGCGTGAAGGCCGCGTACGACCCGGACAACGTCTTCCGCCACAACCACAACATCGTGCCGGCGGCGTAGCCGGCGGTTGCTGAGCGGCCGCCGGCGGAGCGAAGCGGACCATGCGGGGGTCTGGGGAGAACCGGGAGGTTCCCCCAGCGGGCGCTCAGCGCGCGTGGATCGCGCCGCGACGGAGGGGTCAGACCGGAGGTCTGACCCCTCGGTCGCGGCGTGACCCGGCGTTCGGGAAGGAGGGCGAGACAAGCCTCGTCCGTCCCGCCGCGCTCGGGTCGCGGCGCAGATAGTGCGCGCCCGGACCGCCGGCTGCCGCCTCGTCGCCCGGGTTGAGCAGGTCGCACGCGTCGATCGAGAGGCAGCCGCAGCCGATGCACGTCGTCAGACGGTCGCGCAGGGCCTGCAACGTGGCGATGCGGGCGTCGAGGTCGTCGCGCCAGGCGCGCGAGAGCCGCGCCCAGTCGGCGCGGGTGGCCGTCCGGTCGGCGGGCAGCGTCTCCAGCGCGGCCCGGATGCGCTCGAGCGGGATGCCGGCCGCGCGCCCTGCCCGAACGAACGCCACCCTGCGCAACGTCGCGCGCGGGTAGCGGCGCTGGTTGCCGCTCGTGCGGGTGGCCGCGATCAGCCCGCGCGCCTCGTAGAAGCGCAGCGCCGACGCGGCGACGCCGCTGCGCGCCGAGAGCTCTCCGATCGTGAGCTCGCTGGCCACTTGACTTCAACATTACTCGAGGTTCTAGGCTCGCTGGCATGAGCGAGCCCGCGTCCGATCCCAGACGGTCGAGCCGCTGCTACCTCGTCCAGGCGCTCGCGCCTGCGGGCGTGTCCGCCCGCGAGGCGAACGACCTTCTCAACGCGTACGTGGCGGACGCGCGGCGAGGCTTGCCCGTGTGGCACGACCACTTCGTCGGCACGCACGGCGGCGCGGTCGTGCTCGACGTGCGCACGGACGAGGAGCGGCGCCTGCTCGACGATCCACGGCCGCTCGAAGGCTGGCAGCTCTCGGCGCGCCCGCTGACGTTCTCGCTGTCGTCGGTCGGGTGCGCGGCGCAGACGTCGTTCACGCTCCAGCGCTACGGCGGCGTCACGCTCGACACGCTCGCAGCCGCCGAGAGCGACGATCCCCGTTTCTGGTGGAGAAGGAGGAGCGCATGACCGCAGTCGCCGACAGCACCCTCGTCCGCGCAGCCTCGCTCGCGGAGCTTCGCGCAGCCGGGCGACTCGTCGTGCACGCGGGCGGCCACACGATCTGCCTGCTCGCGGACGGGAACGACGTGCACGCCGTCGACAACCGCTGCCCGCACATGGGCTTCCCGCTCCATCGCGGCAGCATGTGCGACGGAATCCTCACCTGCCACTGGCACCATGCCCGCTTCGACCTCGCCACCGGCGGCACCTTCGACCAGTGGGCCGACGAGCTGCGTCGCTTCCCGGTCGTGCTCGACGGCGACGCCGTGCTCGTCGACGTCCGCCCGCAGGGCGATCGCGTGGCGCACCAGCGCGAGCGCCTGCTCGACGGGCTGGAGCGCGACCTCCCGCTCGTGCTCGCGAAGGCGACGATCGCGCTCCTGGAGGCCGACCCGACCGGGACGGACGTCTTCCGCGCGGGGCTCGACTTCGGCGTCGCCCGCCGCGGCGGCGGCTGGTTCCGGGGCCTGACGACGCTCACCTGCTTCGCCAACCTGGCGCCCCGCCTCGATCCGGACGAGCGCGCCGGGGCCTTCTACCACGGCCTCGCGGAGGTCGCCTCCGACTCGGCGGGCCAGCCGCCGCGGTTCCCGCTCGACCCGCTGCCCGGCCGGACGCCCGGCCCCGAGCGCCTGGCGGCCTGGTTCCGCCGCTTCGTGGACGTGCGCGACGCCGAGGGCGCCGAGCGGGCGCTCGTGTCCGCCGCGCACGGCGGCGCCTCGCCACGTCAGCTCGCCGACATGCTCTTCGCCGCCGCGACCGACCACCGTTACCTCGACGGCGGCCACACGCTCGACTTCGTCAACAAGGCGCTGGAGGCGCTGGACATCGCGGGCTGGGAGCGCGCAGGCGCGGTCCTCGCCTCCCTCCCGGCGCAGCTCGCGGGCGCGGAGCGCATGGAGGAGGCGAACGCGTGGCGGAACCCGGTCGACCTCGTCGCCCTGCTCGAGCGCTCGTTCGCGGAGCTGCCCGGAGCGCTCGCCGACGGCGCTGCCCGCCGGGGCGGCTGGAGTGGGCGCGCGGAGCTCGTGAGCATCCTCCTCGACGGCGAGCCGGACGAAGCGCTCGACGCGCTCTTCGTCGCGCTGCGCGTGGGAGCGAGCGAGGTGGAGGTCGCCTCGGCCGTCTCGCTCGCCGCCGCCGCGCGCATCGCGCGCTTCCCGGTGACGAACGAGTTCGGCGACTGGGACACGGCGCTGCACACGTTCACGTTCCCGAACGCGGTCGAGCAAGGCCTGCGCCGCTCGCCGTCGCAGGAGCTCGTGCGCGGCGTGCTCGACGCGGCGATGAGCGTCCACCTCGACCGCTTCCTCAACGTCCCCTCCGTGCGGCCTCCCGTCCCGGACGCGGCGTCCGACCCACCGGCCCTGCTCGCGGAGCTACCGTCGCTCCTCGACCGCCGGCAGCAGGTCGACGAGGCGGCGGCGCTCGTCGCCTCGTACCTCGCCGCCGGCGGAGACCCGGCCCGCCTGGTGGCGGCGATCGGCGCGGCGCTCGTGCGCGAGGACCGCAACTTCCACACCATCCAGTGCGTCGAGGCCGCCGTCCGCCAGCACGAGCTGCTCGCCGGGACGGAGGACGCCGCGCTGCCGCTCGTCGCCGCCGCTCGCTACCTCGCGGCGCACGCGACGACGTCCCGCTCGCAGCAGCAGACGTTCACGATCGCCCGCCGCCTGCACCGCGGCGAGCGCCTGTACGACGACGAGGTGTAGATCCGGGCGGTCCGCGCCGAGGGCCCCGTCGTTGCGTCGCGCTCGCGCGGAGCGCGTGCTCGCGTTCCTGCACGAGCGGCGCTGACGGCGGCTACAGCCCGGACTCGGGCTCGTCGTCCGCCTCGTCCTCGGCGAGCCGGCGCTGCAGGACGCTGCGGGAGAGGACGCCGATCAGGCGGCCCTCCTCAACGACGGGGACCCGCTCGGCGTCGCGCTCCTCGAGGAAACGGAATGCCTCCTCGAGCGGCACGTCGGGGCCGATCGTGTAGTAGGGCTGCTCGGCGATCTCGGCGAGGGTCGTCGCGCCAGCGTCGCGGCCCTCGGCGACGACGCGCGAGACGAGCGTCTTGCGCGTGACGACGCCCGTCAGCCGCTCGCCGTCGACGACGTAGACCGCGCGCACCTCCGGCCGCGTCAGCAGCTCGCCCGCCTCGCGCGCCGACGCCGATCCGGGCAGCGCCCGCGGATCGGACACCATCGCGTCGCGCACCCGGTCCATCACGGGTAGAGCCCGCGTGCCTCGAGCGCCGCGGCGACGTCGCGGATGCCGGCGACGAGGGCGGCCGTGCGCAGCGAGAGCGAGCGCTCGTCGGCGATCTCCCAGACGCGGTCGAAGGCGTCGTTCAGCTTCTCGGCCAGCTTCGCCCGGATCTCGTCCCGGTTCCAGAACAGGCGGCCGAGGTCCTGCACCCACTCGAAGTAGGAGACGGTGACGCCGCCCGCGTTCGTCAGGATGTCGGGCAGCACCGGGATGCCGCGCTCGCGCAGCACCGCGTCCGCCTCCAGCGAGGTCGGCCCGTTGGCGCCCTCCGCGATCAGGCGGCAGCGCAGACGCGGCGCGTTGGCGGCGGTCACCTGGTCCTCGCGGGCGGCGAGCACGAGCACGTCGCACTCGAGCTCGAGCAGCTCCTCGTTCGTGATCCGGGCGCCCCGCTCCCAGCCCTCGAGCGAGCGGTGCTCGCGCGCGTACGCGCTCATCGAGGGGATGTCGAGGCCGTCCGGGTCGTACACGCCTCCGGACACGTCCGAGACGGCCACCACGGTCGCGCCCCGGTCGACGAGCTCCTGCGCCGCGGTGCCGCCCACGTTGCCGAAGCCCTGCACAGCGCAGCGCTGGTCGGCGAGCCGCCAGCCGAGCCGCTCGCACGCGCGCGCGACCACCATCACGACGCCGGCCCCGGTCGCCTCGTGGCGGAACACGGAGCCGCCGATCGCGATCGGCTTCCCGGTCACGATCTCCGGCACGGCGAAGCCGCGCTGCATCGAGTACGTGTCCATCATCCAGGCCATCGTCTGCTCGTTCGTGGCCATGTCCGGCGCCGGGATGTCCTCCTGCGGGCCGATGATGGGCAGGAGCTCCGAGGTGAAGCGGCGCGTCAGCCGCTCCAGCTCGCCGGCCGACATCGCGCGCGGGTCGCAGCGGATGCCGCCCTTGGCGCCGCCGTACGGCAGCCGCAGCAGGGCGCACTTCCAGGTCATCCAGACGGCGAGCGCGGCGCACTCGCCCAGCGTCACCTCGCTGTCGTAGCGGACGCCGCCCTTCGTCGGGCCGAGCACGCTCGAGTGCTGCACGCGGTAGCCCGGGAAGACGACACGGCGGCCGTCGTCGAGCCGCACCGGACAGCTGACGATGAAGGCGCGCTCCGGGTAGCGGAGGCGCTCGGCGATCTCGTCGTGCACGTCAGCGTAGGGAACAGCCTGGTCGAACTGGGCGATCGCCGTACGGTAGAGCGGCGTGTCCCACTCCAGGTGGGCGTGCAGCTCCGCGTCCTCGACGCTCGCCATCGCGCGCGAGTGTAGCCGCCAGGCCGATCGTCCCCGCCCACCGCACGGGAGCGCACGACGGGCGCGACGCGCGATGCCGGGGCTGGGACTCGAACCCAGACGTCCCGTTGGGGACTGCCGCTTTTAAGGCGGCTGCGTCTACCGTTCCGCCACCCCGGCTGCGGGCATGGTACGGGGCGCACGGTACGGCGGGGGCTCGGCGCGCGGCGCGGGACGGCGCCGTCCGGAGCGGTCTCTACGCTTCTTCGCCCCATGCTGATGGCTCTCGGACTCGTGCTCGGCGCCGTCGTCGGCGGCCTCGCCGCGCTCGCGCTGCTGCGCCCGGCCCTGCGCGAGCGCTCCGCGCTGCGCGGCGAGCTGCACGCTCTCGAGCGCGAGCTGAGCGCCGCCCGCGCGCGCGTCGAGGTCAGCGAGGCGTCGTTCGGCGAGCGGCTCGCGAACGCGATCAAGGCGCACTCCGCCGAGGCGCTGAAGGAGAACGCCGCGGCCTTCGCCGACCAGGCGCTCGGGCGTCTCGACCAGTACGTGCGGCCGCTGAAGGAGTCGCTCGACAAGGTGGAGGCGAACGTCCAGACGCTCGAGCAGCTGCGCCAGCGCGCGCACGGCGAGCTGCAGCGCGAGATCGAGCTGCAGCGGCAGACGCACGAGGCGCTGCGGGCCGAGGTGGGCAACCTCAGCGTCGCGCTGCGCGGCAACCCGCAGCTGCGGGGCCAGTGGGGCGAGATGCAGCTGCGCCGCGTGATCGAGATCGCCGGGATGCTCCGCCACTGCGACTTCACCGAGCAGGCGAGCATGGTCGACGGCGACGGGAAGCAGCTCCGCCCGGACGTGATCGTTCGCCTGCCGGGCGGCAAGAGCATCGTCATCGACGCGAAGGTCTCGCTCGTCTCCTACCTCGAGGCGCACCGGGAGGGCATCGGCGAGGACGAGCGCGCGGCGCACCTGGACGCGCACGCGCAGAACGTGCGCAAGCACATCGCGCAGCTCGCCCAGAAGGCGTACTGGCGCGAGCTGCCCACGACGCCGGACTTCGTGGTCATGTTCGTGCACGACGAGAGCTCGTGGATCGCCGCGCTCGACCGCGACCCCTCGCTGCAGGAGCTCGCCTTCGCGAACAACGTCATCCCCGCCTCGCCGACCAACCTGATCGGATTGCTGCGCGCCGTCCACTACGGCTGGCAGCAGGAGGCGATGGCAGAGGGCGCGCGCGAGGTGAGCGAGCTGGGCCGCGAGCTCTACCGTCGCATCGCCACCTGGGCCGCGCACCTGACACGGCTCGGCAAGTCGCTCGACACGACCGTGAAGGCGTACAACGAGAGCGTCGGCTCGCTCGAGCGCCAGGTGCTGCCGCAGGCGCGCCGCTTCGAGAAGCACGGGATCGGCGGCGTGGAGCTGCCCGAGCCCGCGCCCGTGGAGCGGCAGGCACGTGCGCTCGCCGCCGCGGAGGTCGTGGACGAGCGGCCGGAGCTCGCGCCCGTCGAGGGCGCGCACGCCGCGTAGAGCGGCTCGTCGGCCCGCCCTCCCCTGCCGCCCCTCGCCGCGCCGCGGCAGCGCTACCAGCGCAGCAGGGCGCAGACGTCCTCGCCGCCGAGCCGCGCGGGGTCGTCCAGCGCGACCGGGACGCCGCCGGCGGCGAGCGTGCGCAGGACGGCGAGGTTGGCCGCGTCCACCGGCTCGAGCGGGCCGCCGTCCACGAGGCAGGCTCCCGGAGCGGCGGACGGGGCGCCACACGAGCCGCAGCGGTACGCCGTGGCGACCGCGCCGCGCCGGTAGAGCAGCCGGTCGACGCGGCCCTCGCGCAACGCCGCGAACACCTCGTCCCAGCCGCAGGTCGCGTGGCGGCCCTGTCTGCGCTCGGCGCTCCAGCGCTCGACGAGGTCGCGCTCGCGCGCCGCGCGGTGGTCCTCGAGCAGGGGCTTCACCGCCTGGGCGATCGCGGACGCGGGCGCGTGCGCCTCCACGGACGTCCAGCCGACGACCGCCGAGGAGACGTCGCTCGAGAGCAGCCGCTCGAAGTCGGCGCGCTCGTCCTCCGGACAGACGAGCACGACCGGCGGCCGGCCACGGCGTCGGAAGCGGCGGTCGAGCTCCTCCGCCACGGCGCGCAGGTGCCGCAACGCGAGCTCGTCGACGTGACGCTGGTAGTTCGCCTGCGACCAGCCGCCCTGGTCGTGGCGCGAGGGCACGCCGCCGTCGCTCAGGTCCACGAGCTCTTCGATCGTCCCGTCCTCGACGCGGTAGAGCGACCCGCGGCGCCGGTTGGCGAACGCGACGAGCGCCTCCTCCCGCTCCCCCAGCGTGGGCACGAGCGGCGTCAGGTGCACCTCCCGGTCGACGACGACCGCGTCGTCGAGCGGGACGGGCAGGCGAAGCTCCTCCCACAGCCCCGCGCCCGCGCTCGCGAACACGGCCAGCGAGGCGGCGCCGTCGCGCTCGAAGCCGTACGTCGCCAGACGCGCGAAGCGCTCCCGGTCCGCGCGCAGGCTGGCGCGTTGCTCGTGGTCGAGGCCTTCCTCGCTCTCAGAGCACACGGCGTGGAGGAGCGAGCGGAGCCGGCTCTGCACGTCCCGCTCGCTCACGGTCGTACGCGGGTCGAGGTCGACGTAGAGGCTCACCACCGGCCCCGGCCGGACACGCAACCGCGCCAGCCGCCGCAGCAACTCGAGCGACACGACCGTCACGTCCATGTGATAGCCGATCCTGCGACGGACACAAACCTGCCGCCGGAACACGGGCGCGCTCCGGGGCGTTGAGTAACGTGTCGAGGCGGAGAGAACCTACGAGGAGACGAGCAGTGAGCGACGTGCGCAACGTGATCGTGATCGGCGGCGGGCCGGCCGGGTACACGGCCGCGCTGTACACCGCGCGCGCCAACCTCGAGCCGCTGGTGATCGAGGGGTTCAACTGGGGCGGCCAGCTGATGATCACGAGCGACGTCGAGAACTACCCCGGCTACCCGGACGGGGTGCTCGGCCCGACGATGATGCAGGACTTCCGCCGCCAGGCGGAGCGCTTCGGTGCCGAGTTCGTCACCGACGACGTGACGCGCGTCGACTTCTCGGAGCGCCCGTTCAAGGTGTGGGTGGGCGACGACCTCTACGAGGCGGAGGCGGTCATCGTCGCCACCGGCGCCAGCGCCCGCCAGCTCGGGCTCGAGTCCGAGCAGCGGCTGCAGGGTCGCGGTGTCTCCTACTGCGCCACGTGCGACGCCTCCTTCTTCCGCGGCAAGGTCGTCGTCGTGGTCGGCGGCGGCGACTCGGCCATGGAGGAGGCCACGTTCATCTCCCGCTTCGCCAGCAAGGTCTACCTCGTCCACCGCCGCGACGAGTTCCGCGCCTCCCGGATCATGGTCGACCGCGCGCGCGCCGACGAGAAGATCGAGTTCGTGCTCAACAAGGTCGTCGAGGAGGTGCTCGGCGACACGAGCGTCACCGGCGTGCGGTTGCGCGACACCGTGACCGGCGAGACGAGCGAGCTGGAAACCGACGGCTTCTTCGTCGCCATCGGGCACGACCCCAACACGGCGCTCTTCCTCGACTGGCTCGACCACGAGCCGGGCACGGGCTACCTGCTCACGAAGGGCAAGGGCACGCAGACGAACATCCCGGGCGTGTTCGCCGCCGGCGACGTGCAGGACCACGTCTACCGGCAGGCGGTCACCGCCGCCGGCTCGGGCTGCGCGGCCGCGCTCGATGCGGAGCGGTTCCTCGCCGCCGAGCGGCAGCGGCGCGCCAGCGAGGCGCAGCCGGTCTGACCGGCAGGGCGGCTACGCTCGGCCGCCATGGGGGCGCACGGCAGCTGGGACGACCTGCTCGATCCCTCGCGCGAGGAGCTCGAGCAGCGGCTGCCGGTGAGCGTGCACCAGCACGTCCTCGACGAGCTCGCCGCGAAGGCGCGCGACGCCCGCCAGCTGCGGCCCAAGCTGGAGGCGCACGGGGAGTACATCTTCGGCGTCTTCCTCGTCGCGGTGGCGGTTCCCGAGGAGGACGTCGTCTACTACCAGGAGCTCGGGCTGGTGCTGACCGAGGACTGCGTCGTCACCGTGCGCAAGACGCCGGAGGGCGGCCGGCCGCCGTACGACCCGGAGCCCGTGCGGGCGGCGTGCGCGCAGGACGACCCGGTCGCGATGGTCGTCTACCACCTCGCGGACGACGTCGCCGAGCGGTACCTCGATCTCGTGGACGCGCTCGAGGACGAGATCGAGAGCCTGGAGGACCTCGTCGAGGAGTCGCCGCGCGGCTACGTGAGCGGGCGCATCTCCGAGTTCCGGCACGACGTCGTGCACATCCGGCGCACGCTCTCGCCCACCCGCGACGCGGTGCGGCAGATCGTCGACCGCAGAGCCGAGCTCGAGTCGGGCGACCCCTTCTCGCCCGCGGTCAGGCTGGCCTTCGGCTCGGTGTACGACAAGCTCCTGCGCGCGGCCGACGGGCTCGAGCTCGCGCGCGACCTGCTCGAGGGCGTGCGCGAGTTCCAGCAGGCGAAGGTCGCGAACGACCAGAACGAGGTCGTGAAGCGCCTGACCGTGATCGCGTCGCTGCTGCTCGTGCCGACGTTCATCGTCGGCGTCTACGGGCAGAACTTCGACCGCATGCCCGAGCTGCACTGGTGGTGGGGCTACTACGTCTGGTCGTGGGGGCTGATCGTCGTCACCACGATCGGCCAGCTCGCGTTCTTCCGCTGGCGCCGCTGGATCTGACGCCTGCGGCGCCACCCGCGCCTCGCTCGCGGAAGCGTGGCCTTCGCGCAGCGGAGGACGATGCACGTCGACCGTGCGCAGCTACGCTGCGCGCGATTTGCCGTTCTACATCTGCCCCAACTGCAAGACGCGCTCGGTCGACGTGGACGGGCGCGAGGGCTTCTCGGCGCAGGCGCCGGCGTGCCGCGCCTGCAGCTTCGGCTTTCTGTTCGAGCTCCAGGACGACTACTACCCCGCGCCGACGGCCGGGCTCGTCGCCTGCGACCGCGACGGCCGCATCCTCGCGTCCGGCCGCGGGGTCTTCGAGCTGACCGGCTTCCGCGAGCACGACCTGCTCGGGCGCGAGGTGCGCGAGGCGTTCGTGCTGCGCGGCCCCGACGGCGGGCGCGACCCGATCGGGCTGGCGCTCGAATGGGGCGTGCGCCGGCTGGGCGAGCGGCTGACGCTGCGGACCCGCGCCGGCATCGAGAAGCCCGTCGTGGCCGACGTCTTCCCTGCCCTCGACGAGGACGGCGGGCTGCTCGTCGCGCTCGCCGCCGCGTAGCCGCTCGGGCGCACGCCTCCGGCCAGCCGGACGGCGAAGTAGCCTGGGTCGCGTGCTGCTCGAGGCAGTCACGGAGACGCGTGCGCGCGCACCGGCCTCGGCGGGCCGTGCGTGGACGCTCGCTGGAGTCGCGGCGGCGCTGCTCGCGGCCGGCCTCGCCGCGATCGGCGCTCGCCGCTCGTTCTCGCTCGACGAGGCGGAGACCGTCCTGCACGCCCGGCGCGGCTGGAGCGCGCTGGCACCGTTCGACGCCGACCCGAGCGGCAGCGCGTACGCGGCGCTGCTGCACGGCTGGCTCCAGCTCGGCACCTCCGAGTGGCTCGCGCGCGTTCCCTCCATCGCCGCGCTCGCCCTCGCCACCGGCGTCGTCCACCTCCTCGGCGGACGGTTGCTCGGCCGACGGGCGGGTGCGCTCGCGGCGGCTGCCCTGGCGACGAGCGCGTTCGCCGTCGGGGCTGGCCGCACGGCCGACGCGCTCGCGCTGGGACTGCTGGCGGCCGTCCTCGCGACGTGGCTGCTGGGCGTCGCGCTGGAGTCCGAGCACGCGCTCGCCTGGGTCGCCTACACGCTCGTCGCCGCGGTCGGGGTGTACGTGCACGCGTCGTGCGCGCTCGTCCTCCCCGCCCACGCCGTCGCGCTCGCGTTCGCGCCGCGCCCGTCCAGGCGCGCCGGGGCGGTCGCCGTCGCAGCGGCCGGCGCCGCCGCGGCGCCCGCGGTCGCGCTCGTGCTCGTCCGCGCCCGTCACCTGATCGACCCGCTCCGGCAACCCTCGCTCGGAGACGTCGGACGCTCCGTCCACGACGCGAGCGGGCGCAACGCGCTGCTGCTCGCGCTGGCAGCGGGTGGCCTCGCGGCGCTCGCTGCAGGCCTCCCCGCTGCTGCGGAGGCCTGGGTGCTGCCGCTGCTCGTCACCTGGGCCGCGGGCCCGCTCGTCCTGCTGCTGGCGCTCTCGATCGCGCGCCCGTCGCTCGACGTTCGCTACCTCGTCGTCTCCGCTCCCGCCGTGTCGCTCCTCGCCGGCGCCGGGCTGGCGGCGCTGCCCTTGCGGGAAGCGCTGCTCGCGGCCCTGGTGGCGACGCTCGCGCTCGCCGCCGTCCGCGTCGTCCAGCTCGAGCGCTCGACCGCGGAGGACTGGCGCTCCGGCGTCGCGGCCGCGTTCGCGGTGCGGCGCCCGGGCGAGCGCGTGGTCGTCGCGCCCGCGCGGGCGCTGAGCGCGTTCGCACGCTATGCCGGCCGGGATCGCGGCTCGCTCGTGGCGCGCGGCCCCGCCGTCGTCGTGCTCGTTCGGGCCGACGGCGCCGAGTCGGCGCTCGAGCTCGCCCGCCGCGCGGTGAGCGCGCCCGCGTACGCGCTCCGGGACGAGCGCCGGCTGGACGACCGGCTCTGGCTCCAGCGCTGGGAGCGCACGGGGCTGCCCGCACGCCGAGCGCGAGCCTGACACACACATCCGCGACGGATTCGACCCGCATCGGCGTTGACAGATCTCCGGTGTCCGACACCGAGCGAGCACCGCGCGGCGACGAGGTGCCGCCGGCCCGGATCACGCCTCGCGTCCCGCCCGCGCGCCAGGCGGGCCTTCGACGCGGCTCGACGGGCACAGGTCGGTGAGCACGCAGGCCTCGCAGCGCGGCCTGCGCGCCCCGCAGACGCGCCGGCCGTGCCAGATGAGCAGATGAGGGAAGCGGGCCCAGTCCGGCCTGGGAACGACGCGTTGCAGGTCGCGCTCGATCTTGACCGGGTCGTCGTGCCGGGTCAGCCCGAGGCGCTGCGACAGTCGCCGCACGTGCGTGTCGACGACGATCCCCTGCGCGTGGCCGAGCTCCGAGGCGACGACGTTGGCGGTCTTGCGCGCGACGCCCGGCAGACGCAGCAGGTCGTCCAGCCGGCAGGGCACCTCGCCGTCGAACTCCTCGAGCAGGACGCGCATCGCGCCCCGGATCGCCTTCGCCTTCTGGCGGAAGAAGCCGGTGGCGTAGATGTCCCGCTCCAGCTCCTCCTGCGGCACCGCGAGGTAGTCCTCCGGTCGCCGGTACTTCGCGAACAGCGCAGGCGTCACCCGGTTGACGTTCGCGTCCGTCGTCTGGGCGGACAGCATCACGGACACGAGCAGCTCGAGGTCGTTGCGAAAGCGGAGCGCGATCTCGGCGTCGGCGTGCTCGGCTGCGAGCCGCTCGACGATCGCGCCGATGCGCTCGCGGCGAGAGCCGAGCCCCCGCCGCCGCGCCTCGTGGACGTAGCTACGCGCCACGCCGCCGCGCCTCGAGCTCCTCGGTCGCCTCGTCCGAGCCGTACGGGGAGAGCAGGATCTGCGCCAGCTCGTCCGCGTTGTCGTAGCCGGTGGCGCGGATGGACGCGACGGCGGCGTCGACGTCGTACTCGGTCGAGACGAGCTGCACCTCCGGGCCGAGCAACGCCCAGAACGCAGCCGCCCGCCCCTCGTACGGGGCGCCGACGCTGCCCGCGTTGACGACGCGCGTGGCGCCGACGACGCGGTCGTACTGGACGTGCGTGTGGCCGCAGACAACCAGCGCCGCGCCCGCGCACGCCTCGGCGACGACCGGATCGGGCGTTGCGCGCGTGAGGATCTCGTCGTCTCGCCGCGGCGATGCGTGGCAGAAGAGGACGTCGCCGAGCCCGCCGACGGCGAGCGTCGCCGTCAGCGGCCACGCGCGCAGCTCGGCGCGCTGCGCCGGCGTCAGGCGCCGCGCCGGCCAGCCGGTCAGCTCGCGATCGGCGTTGCCGCGCACGAACACCGCCCGGCGCCGGCGCAGCAGCTCGAGCGTCTCCAGCGGCATCGGCCCGGCGCAGAGATCGCCGCCGCTGACGACGACGTCGGCCTCCGAGCAGCGGGGATCGGCGAGCACGGCCTCCAGCGCAGGCAGGTTGCCGTGGACGTCGTACAGGGCCGCGACCCGCACGGCCGGACGCTACCCGGCGGCGGTGAGCTCGGGCGCGGCGTCCCACACGGGGCCTCCGCCGAGCCTCGGGCCGGCGCAGAGGAGGTCGAGCGCCGGGCAGTCGGCGCAGCCGAGCTCGCTCGGCGCGGGGCGGAACTCACCGGCCCGGATGCGGTCGATCGCAACGGACAGCTCCGCCTCGAGGGCCGCCCGCTGCTCCTGCCGGAACACGGCGGACACCGGCTCCTCCGGTCGCTCGAGGAACTGGTAGACGACCTCGACCTCGTCCACCCCCGCCCGCAGACACGCGAGCGCGTAGACGAGCCGCTGCAGGCGGTACTCCTCCTCGACCACCTCCTGCGGCCGCCGCTCGCCCAGCAGGTTCGTCTTGTAGTCGAGCACGAGCGCGCGCCCGCCCGCCAGCGCGAGCGCGTCGAGACGCCCGTGCAGGAGCACGCCGTCGTGCTCGAACGCGAACGGCCGCTCGGCCCGCACATCGGGGAGCGCGGCGATCCGGCGCGCGAGGCTCGAGGCGCAGTACGCCTCCACGAACCCGCGCACGCGCTCGAGCTCCTCGTCCGAGACGCGGGGGTACCAGCCGCGCACGGCCGCGGCCGCCTCCTCACGAGCGGGCACGGCGGGGGCGTCGAGCGGCACGAGCTCGAGCAGCCGGTGCGCGGCATCGCCGATCTCGGTGGCGGCCAGCCCGCCCTCGCCGAGGACAGCAGCGCCGCCCGGCCGCTCGCGAGGCCGCAGCCCGAGCACCCGCTCGGCGTAGTAGCGGTACGAGCAGCGCTCGAACAGCGAGATGGCGCTGTAGGAGAGGCGGCGGGGAACGTGCAGGGGCGGTCGCGGCAACGGCTCGAGCGGCGGCAGCTCGGGCGCCGGCCGGCTCGGCTCGACCGGAAGCTCCGCGAACAGCGTCAGCTGGGCCCCTCGCCCCGCCGCCGCCGGCGGCGCGCCGGGCTCTCCGGCGGCGACGCGAGCTCCGCGGTCGACGCGCACGATCCAGCGGGCGCCTCCGCGCTCCAGCTCGAGCGGCTCGGCGCCCGCGGCGGCGATCTCCTCGCCCGCGCCGAGCCGCTCGATCACCCAGCCGATCGGCGTCTGCCGGTCGCTCTCGCGCGCGGGGTCGAGCGCGCCGGAGACGATCAGCCGGTCGATCGCCCGCGTCATGGCGACGTAGTAGAGGCGGAGCCGCTCGGCGCGTTCCCGAGCCGCGCTCGCGTCGCGTACCGCCTTGTAGCCGAACACGGGGCGCCGCTCGCCACGCGTCGGGTGGACGATGCGGAAGCCGAAGCGACCGTCCGAGAGCGCGATGATCTCGTCCGCCGACGGCGGGCCTCCCGTGTCCCGTCCGGCGTCCGCGACGATGACGACCTTGAACTCGAGGCCCTTCGCCGCGTGGATGGTCAGCAGCCGCACAGCGCCGGCGCCCTCCTCCTCCGCCACCGCCTCCAGCTCGTGCGCGCCGAACGTCTCCTGGTCGCGGACGAAGCGGACGAAGCCCTCGATGTCGCGCCCGCGCAGCGCCTCGTAGGCGCGTGCCAGCCGCGCGAGCTTGCGCAGGTTCGCGTAGCGCCGGCGCCCGTCCCAGCGCGCCAGCACCGCCAGGTCGTAGTCGTGCTCGACCAGCACCTGCTCGCAGAGCCGCTCGAGCGAGAGCCGGCCCGACGCCGTGACGAGCCGCTCGTAGCGCTGCAGGAACGCGCGCAGCAGGCGCTCGTCGCTGGCCTCGAGCTCGGCTGGCAGCGCCCGCTCGAGCGCCGTGAACAGCGGGCGCCGAACCGCGCCGCGGCGCAGCAGCACGAGCGCGTCGTTGGAGACGCCGACGAACGGGGAGGCGAGCACCGTCGCCAGCGCCCGGTCGTCGTAGCGGTTCTGGATCAGGCGCAGGTAGGCGAGCAGGTCGACCACCTGCTGCTGGCCGAAGTAGCCCCGCCCGGTCGCGCGGTACGTCGGCAGGCCGGCGCGGCGCAGCTCCTCCTCGTAGACCTCCGCATCGGTGCCGGCCGCGAAGAGCAGGACGATCTCGCC